>SXGS01749504.1_pt1 | contig 10968 bp, 10 predicted proteins | sample 3174681 | NCBI WGS metagenome assembly SXGS01 (sample SAMN11356861, study PRJNA531348) | freshwater metagenome | isolation source: freshwater sample F1-80 | place: China: Fuxian Lake, Yuxi | collected 2017-12-25 | reverse complement strand
GGGCTGAAGGGCGTTATCGTTGACCTCTTTGAAGGTCGGCTGCATGACCACAAGCGACAACATGAGGCTCAAACTGACCAATACCTGATTGGGCGGAGATTGCTGCAAACCCAACGACTGTCGCAACAACGAAAACACCATGACAAACCGCGTGAACGGTGTCATGAGCATCAGCATTCCAGGAATAAACGACAGCGTCGTGAAGAGAACGATCAGGCGTACGGATGTGGATACCTGCTCGGAGCCCGTCGCGGTGATCGCACCTTCCATCGCTTCGCCCAGCGCCTTCCCCGTCGGCACCAAGTCCGCTGGCTCCTGCGCGAAAGCCAGCGCAGGCAAGCAGAGCATGCCGAACATCACCAAACTGCGAACGGAGATCTTCAACGTTTGCCTCCCGGCGTGTCGCCCCGTTGAGCCAGCACATCGTCAAGCAAGCTGCGCGCTTTTTCCTTACGTATCGCTGGGTCGGCTGGCTCTTTCGACACACTGGGCGCCTTCGCCGCGGGAGGCCGAGTGCCCGTCATTTTGCTCGCCGCTAAGAACCGCTGCATCGGCGATCCCATCCCCGCGAGTTGCTCGCTCGCCGGGCCGTCCACTCTGTCCTCGGCGGCTTGGGCAGCTCGCTCGGTACGTTTCGCCCGATCCGGTTGGGGCGCCGGAGGCTCAGGCCGAGCGCGCTCGGTGCGCTCTGGCTGACGTTCTACCGGTCTGGAACGGTCCAAATCATCAAACACGGGTTCCGCGTTGTCGCCCAAATCGGCTACCAACACCGGCTGGCTGCCCATACCCACGAGTAACCGCCGCTTTGAGCCATCCAGTTGGGTTACATCCACCAACATGAGCCCACTCGAACCAAACCCCGAACGGGAAACCACCTGGAGCGGGTCGTCCCGGAGCGCTCCCAAACCCGGCAGAGTCCCTTTCCTTTTCATGTATAGCCACGCGGCGCCCGCGCCCACGAGCACAAAAGCGCCCCACAACGGCCAGAAAAGGCTCGTGCCTTCGGCAGGAGCATCCACGCGTGACCCAGGTTCAGACGCCAACAACTTACGATAGAGATCGTCCTCGATCGCGGTCACTTCCGGCGGCTTCGGGCGGGTCGCATCCTTCAACAGCTCATCGGCGGCGCTAGCCTTCGCCACAGGTTTCGCGTCTTTCGGTGTCTCAGCCTTTAGTTCATCCGCTTTCGCGGGGGCCTTTGGCTCCTCTGGGACGGCCTCAGCAGGGGGACCCGGGACGTCGAAACTCGGCGCCGGATCCTCCGCAAAAGCTAAGGATGCCCAAAGGATAAGGGAGTTCATCCCTGTGGCTCATCGTCGTGACCGATGACTTCGATCACGCGAAGCGCAATGCGGTCATCGACCACGACCACTTCACCGCGAGCGAAAATACGGCCACCAACCAGAAGATCAAGAGGCTGGCTCGCCATACGATCAAGCTCGACGATGTCGTCGCGAGACAACTGCGCCAGCTCCTTGACGGTCAATTTTGCCCGCCCAAGCTCAATTACTGCTTCAATCGGGATATCGCCTAAGAAAGAAACGTCCCCGAGTCCGCCGTTCGCCATGGATCGAACCCTCCGTCGATGGCTCACCATCGGCAGAGTTCGTATGCGTTTTAGGGGGAATTTGCAATCTTCAGTTTTGGCGAGCTATCGAGCCGGTTCTTGACACGTACCGACCGAACGCCATTCTGCTCCCCGGGTTCACCCAGGAAGGCTACCCGACCGCCGACGCGAAGCGGAACCTCGCGCGTCGGGCCCAAATCAATCATAGAACCCGGCTTCAACCCTTTTAGTTCCGACAAGGTAAGCTTCACACGAGTGAGCTCCGCAACCAGGGTCACCGGAATCGGCATCACGCGATTCATGCCCTCGCGCAGAAGTTGCTCTCCTTCCGTGCGATTCGGGCGCGTTGGGAACCACGCATGAATCAATTCCGCCGGAAATAGGAACGACATCAAGCCGTAGGGGCTGTCCGGCGGTCCAAAATCGAGGCTGGTCTCCAGCACCACGGCGCCTCGAGAAAACGGAAGCACCATCGCCGGATTCGCAGAAATTCCTTCAATACGCGCCCGAGCATTGACCTGGGCCGCCGCCATATCCGTGACACCGACGAGGGCGTCGCCCATGACCCGACGCGCAATACGGAGGTCGATCGCCGTCGGTGGACGGAAGCCCTGTGGCCCCATCAACGCCGTCGGATCACCCAGCATCAACCCAATCATCCGCTGCAACAGCGTGGCCTCGACCACCAGGAGGCCCGGCATGTCTCCAGGCCCGAGACGCAATCTCGCATAGATCGCACCCTCTTTCGAGCGGAACCGATCCATGAAGTTCCCAAGGGGACCGACCTCAGCGGTGCCATACCGAACTTGAACGTCCGCTCCGCCCCGATTTACCAAACGCGTGCGAATTCGACGCGCCGCAATGCGGAACACATCCTCCACCCGAGCCACCGCAGACACGTCGCCGCGGCCAAGAACGGAATTGGTTCGAGGGGTTTCGCGACCCATCTATTGGATCACAAAGTCGGTGAAGTATAGACGCTTGATTCGATTACCGCCCAGAAGAGCGTTCATTCGAGCCAAAAGCTCATCCCGAAGGCGAGTCTTGCCATCCAGGCCTTCCAGATCCGAATAGCTGTAGTCCGACACCAACGTTACCACCGCGTCGCGCAAGGGTGCGTTGTTTTCCGTAACGGCGTCCTGGCTACCTTGGTCGGTTTCACAGTAAATTTCGATGCGCAACACGCGACCAGCGCCGGTCCCTCGAAGGTTGACGGTGAACTGCCCAATCGACACCACGGCGCTGTCGCTCGCAGAGCCACCGGTGGCGGACTTTTTCGCGCCCTCTCCGTGCTCGCCAGCGGCCGCCTCTTCACCGTGACCGGAACCTTCTTCCGCGGCAGGTTCACCGTGACCGCCCGCCTCTTCGCCGTGGCCGCCGGCTTCCTCGCCATGGCCGCCGGCTTCCGCCGACTCGGCTCCACCACCGATGATGCCGGCAAAGTACAAGCCGCCAACGAGGGCTCCACTGCCGCCCAGCAACAAGATCGCTCCAATGCCCAGAAAGAGCGTCAATCGCGACCGCGCAGGAGGCGCTGGTGCCGCGGGCTGCGCGGGCATCGGAGTTGGTTTCGGGGGTGCCGCCATGAGATCTCCTCAGGTAGCCCATCGGCAAGGCGCTGATGGGCTTTAGGATTTCCTGCTTTAGAAAGATACCACACCTGAGAAAGGCGTGGCACCCACCCGATCAGACCAGGTTGACCAATTGCTGGAGCGTTTCGTTCGCCGTACGGACCACGCCGGTGTTGGCTTGATAAATACGTTGCGCCTGAATCATTCCAACAAATTGGTCTTCGAGCTCCACATTCGAATTCTCGAGGGTAAAGCCCGAGATATCTCCGCGTCCACCTTCGCCGGCGGCGCCCATGGCAACGGCACCGGAAACACCGGTTTCTTTGTAGAGATTTCCACCGACGCGTTGCAGGCCGTCATCGGAAGGAAAAGTTGCGATCGCGAGCTTACCCAACACCAACTCTTCGCCGTTCTCGTAGCTTGACATAATGCGGCCGTCGTTCTCCACGCGGAGAGCGACCAAGTTTGCCGCTCGGTAGCCGTCTTGCGCCAACGAGGTCACCGCAGACTCGCCGCCGGTCATACGGGCCAAGCCTTCGACCACGTTACCGCTCCCGTCCAAGCCCGCATTGAGCTCAAACGTGAAGGCATCCGTGCCAATCCAACGCCATGCCGTAGCGGTATTGGTTTGGGTAAAGCCAGTCAACTCGCCGGTGCCGTCGAACGTAAACGTGCCATCGGCAATCTCGAAGCCGTAGCCGGCGTCACCGTCGATGTCCCCGTCGTTGTCAAAGTCGATTTCACCGCCGTCAATAACGGCCGACCAGTTCCAGCCGCTGCCGGAGGTGCGCTCGAAAAACAGCGTGACATCGTGGGCCACGCCCAGCGAATCGAACACGGGGGTGGACGTCGAAAAGTCTGCTGCAACCGACAGATCTCCGAGGGTAGTACCGCTATCGGTACCGTCCTTGGTCGCGGTGCTGAAAGGCGTCGCGGAGAAATCCGCATCTGCCGAAAGAACCATGTCGACCGTGATCTGAGTGGTCAGGGCATGGGAAATCGGGTTCAGGTTGAGGTTGATGTCGCCGATCGCGCTGGTGACCTCTCCATCGTGCATCTGGAAGCCTTGAATGCGCATTCCCGCCGCATTCACGATGAAATTGTCCTTGTCGACGTGCATCGCACCATCGCGGGTGTAGTAGATCTCGTTGTCCGGATTACGAACCTGGAAAAATCCACGTCCGACGACGGCAACATCGAGAGAGTTCGAAGTATCCTTAAGGGTACCTTGGCCGAACTGAGTCTGGGTCGTCTGGAGACGAGCACCCAAGCCCATGATCGTGGGGCCAACAAAACCACCCCGAACTTCGGGAATCATGTCGGCGAAGGTCACGCGAGATCCCTTAAAGCCGGTGGTACCAACGTTAGCGATGTTGTCGCCAATGATGGCAAGACTGGTGCTCGCAGCGCCAAGTCCGGTCGCTCCAACAGACAACGTATTGAACAAGGACATCGGTCCTCCAGGGAAGATTGAATCGCGTCGGTCAGTCGGCGATTCCCGGGCTTCCTTGGAAAATCCTTGGTCCAGCCCGGTAGGTTTAGTGTCGTCGGCAGTTTCCACATTCGGTGGTTATGCCGTTCAGTCAAGCGTTTTGTGTGAACCTCACGAAGCTACATAGGTGGAGTCGATATTGGTAAACACCGTACCGAGTGCTTCGGCGCGGTCGACGATGGTGATCACCGTCTTGGAAGGCACACCCACAACCAGAGCGCGATCGCCCATCAGCACCAGCGACTCTTTTGCGCCGCGCCTGGACAATTCGTCCATCGCGTGCTCCAGAGTGCGCATCTCGTCAGGAGTAAACTCCTTTCCACGGCTTTGCAGCCGCGCTTGCGCGTGACGGGAGAACTTGACACCGTCGGGGACATTTTCAGCCTCGACGGGTCCCTTTGGGAGAGGTTTTTCTAAGAACAAATCGAGCGTCTGCTCGAAGTCTACGGCCGCGTCGCGCTTTGTCGCCGGTCGCTCAACCGGTGAAAAACCGCCTGCATTGCCCCACTCTACTCGTCGCACTTCACGTTCCGTCATCACCCGTGGTGAGGCGGATGATATCTGCCAATTGTATCACAACTCCGTTCAAGGAGGGAAGGGGGGTTCCAGTCGAATAGTCCATCTCCGTGATTGTACCGGAGACTTGCTCGTCCACATTCACCGAATTTCCATCGGCGTCCGTACCCGAGATGCTAAATCGATAGGTTCCAGCGGGCACTTGCTCACCGTTGAGGTCCTTGCCATCCCAGGTGAACGAGCCGTCGCCGGAAATCGCGCCCAAGTTGACCGTCGCCACCAGTCGATCGGTGTCATCGTAAATGGACACCACAGCGCCCTCTGTGTCGTCGGGTGCCGTGTAGTACAAATCGACCGGTTCCTGGCCTTCGTAAGCGAACTTATCGCCGTACGCCACCACGCTGGTTCCGAGCAAAGCGGCCATCGACGCGTTGTTCATCGCGGCAATTCCGCCGTACACATCGCCCAACTTCCCGTTCATGCTTTGCAGCTGTTCGAGGTTGGAGAACGACGTGAGCTGGGCGATGAACTCCTCATTCGCCATCGGCTCCAGAGGATTCTGGTTCTGCAACTGGGTGGTCAACAGCAACAAAAAGCTGTCCCGATCCAGTGTTTCACCCTTGAATGGCTTCTCGGGCGCTGGTTGGTACAGCGATTGGATACTGCTTGGCAGGGCTGAAATGTCCGCCATGAACTGCTCCTTGCGGCGTTACCGCGATGAAAAACTATGCGATCCGATCGACCAAAGATCCTCTTGGAATGCGCCGAGGAACAACACTTTCCGCCTTTTGTTCGGCGGTAACTCTCAGGTTGTCCTCCCCTCGCTCCACTTCCTCCCGTTTTTCGCGTTCCTTCGAGGTGAACCCGTCGAGGGAAAACCCGCCTTGGGACAAAGAACTCTCCAATTCCTTGCCCATATCACGCAGCGGATTAACCGCGTCTTTGGAGCCCTCAATCCGTACTCCAACCCGATCTCCCTTGGACGAGACCTCCACCGAAAGATTGGCGTCCACTTCGACGCGAACGGTTCGTCCAGGATCCAACGGCTTTTCGCTGGCTTCCACTGTCGGTTTCTGCAACGGCGGCGGTGGTGCAGCCTCTCTCGCGCGCTCTTCTCTCACTTGTCGCTCAAACTTCGCTTCTGCCGCCGCATGTGCGGCGGGATCTTGTCGAGCATCCTGCCGGGCGCCGCTCGAAAACTCGGAGTTTCCGCTCTTATGTTCGCCCGTCCCCGCTCCGGAATGCGATTCCGAAACGGTCTGGGAGAGAGGGCGAGCGTCCGGTTCCGCCCGCGCCTCACCGCGAGCCTCCACTGGAACGCCTGGGTTATTCGCCGGCTCTGAACGAACTTCCGGTGCTTTCGTGGGCTGAGGGGCCGGTTCGATCTCGACGGCCTGGGTCAAGGCTTGAGCCACAGCGCGCCGAACGGCGCGTTCAGCCATCCGTCCAGCGTCCTGGATCGCGTCGGTCCGCGGAGCGGCCGGCGCCGGCGCTTCTTCCAAATCGGGTTTTGCTCCGAATCTCATCTCCAGATCGGGCTTCTGCGCAGCGGACGAGCGCGGACGCTCCACCGCAGCGGAAACCTCGGACGCCATCGGAGATATCGGGGTGGAAACCTTAGGTACTACCGGATCTACCGAGGTCGGTGCCGGTGGCAAAGTGCTGGGTTCAACCGGTCGTGCCACCCCTGCTCGGTCGACGGCCACCGGACGCGCCGCGCCCTCCGCAGGCGGACGCATTTCGACGCCGCGGTTCAGCTCGGGACCTCGAGGTGGTGCGCCCTTTTCATTAGGTAGGTCCCCGACTCTACGAGGATCCCTCGAAGTTACTTCAACCGCCCGATCCGACGCTGCTTCTGGCAACGTTCGTGGATTCGCTCGCGCCGTGGTCGACGGTTTCCCACTTGAACCCAACATTTCGGGTGCCGGTTCGTGGTTTGCCGGCTCCGGAGAAACTTCGACGATCCTCGAATCGACCTCCACCGGCGCAGCCGAGGCATCGACCGGCACCGTTGCACCGCCCGATTCCAGGGGAACCGTTGGTGCGGGCGTTGGCGCGGTGGAAACGGCTGGGATCGGAGCGGAAGTAGAAACCGGAGTTTCTACCACAGCTTCTGCCACCGGCGGCGCCAAATCGGCGGGCGTCTTGGGGCCTGCGGCTGGAGTCGCTGGAACCGCAGGGGTCGCCGGAACTGCAGGTGTTGCCGAAACACCGGTACTCGCGGGAATCGCGGGCGTCGCCGGAACCGCAGGAGTCGCCGGAACCGCAGGTTTCCCGAAGGAAGCGGGCGTCGCCGGAATCGCGGGGGTCGCCGGAACCGTCGCGACGACGACCGGCAGCACTGGAGCTACGGATACCGTAGGAGTTTCCGGCAACACGGGAGCCGCAGGCACCGTCGGCACCGCCAACGTCGGCAAAATTGCCGCGACCGGAGCGGCTTCCAACGGAGGAAGCTCTGCATCCAAAAGCGAAGCCGTTTCGCCGACAACCGCCGCCTCGACGATCTCGTCGGTGCGATTGAAAATGTCGTGCGCCTCGGGCGAAGCAAGGTCAACCCCAGGTGGAGGCGCCATCAACGCGAGGGCCACCAACGGGTTGGGATCCGGACCTTTGAGCGGCGCCCGAACATTCGCAGGATGAGCAGGTGCCGATCCATGGCGCGCAACCTGTCCTTTACCGATGGGCGCCATCGGGCCGCGACCGGGTGTTCCGGCGGGTTTGCCCGTAGACGCAGGTTTTCCAGGCTTGGTAACTTTACTTGGTGCAGGAAGCAGCGCGTGGCGAATGAACGGCTCAAACGGAGGAGCGTTACCTTCGCCCACTTCCGGCGTTTCCGTCGTCGACGCCACGAAGAGCGGTACAGGCTTAATTTCGCTGCTCATGGTGTGGTCCCCCCCGGGGTTGTAGCTGGATCCGTCGGCGTCGCCGCAGGTTCCGTTGTCGGCGGAGTGGTTGCAGGCGTCGCTGGCGGAGTTGTCGCAGCGGCCGGAGTTGTCGCCGCTGGAGTCGTTCCGGCGGCCGGCGTTGCCTCCGGCTTTACCGGCGCCACTTGCCGAGGAACGGTAGTTGAAGGCGGTGTTCCGGCTCCCGCTGCGCCCATATCCGCCGCAGGATCCCCTAACAATTCATCGGGTGCGGGCAGTCCCAACTTCTCATAGGAAGGAGGGTCAGCCATTTGCTCGGCTAGGTCCGCAGCTTTCGTGGGCAACATCTCGGCCATCGCCTTGCCGGCCTTGGTGCGACTCATCCCTTCGAGGACCTTGACCGCCAAAGGTTCGTTGACTTCCGACAATACGGCTGCCGCATCCTTGGCCTTCATCGCCTCCACCATTTGGATGAGGCCCATGGTGTCTTGGTCGTTGTCCGCCGTCACTTCCTTCAGGATCTCGGCCCGCTTTTCTTCAATGACCTTGGCTGCATCGGTGCGATGAAATTCAAGCTCGGCCAACGCCTGCTTCCGCTTCACCTCAATGTCCACCAACTGCTCCTGCCGCCACGAATCCAACACCGCCTGCTCCGTTTGGCGGCGAACCTGCAATTCGGCCAATTGCGCCGTAGTTTCGCGGCGCAAGGTCTGGAGTTCAAGCAATTGTGCGGACACTTGTTCGCGCAACTTCTGCAGTTCCTCCAATCTCGCAATGACCCTTTCCTCGGCGGACGTCAAGTCGCCATCCATCCGATCGCGACGTGCCAACAACCTTTCACGGGTCTTCAACTCATCGGCGAATTCTTCCAAGCCTTGTGCAGGGGCCGGAGCGGGCCGTTCGGCAACCAAATCCCCCACGGGGCCCTCGATCGACTGAGCGTAGGCGACGGCGCCCGCCGCCACCCCCGAGGTGGCCACCAGCATCGCGAGACCACCAATTTGCCGACGGTGGTTCTTCATAAATGTCTGGAAACTTCGCTCTTTCATCCTCGTTTCCCCCACCAGCCTTGGACACCCGTTTCGTCAAGTACTTTACCAGATCGATGCCGCTCTTCCTGCTCCGCGGCCTCCTCTCGGACTTCTGCCACACGCTCCAAAATGCGTGCTTCCTTGGCAGCTTCAATCAGGACCCCCCTGCGCCGTGAGACCTCCCGCTGCTTTTCCATCAACAAAGCCTCGGCGCCGCGGCGAATCAACTCCATCCGCAACACCCAACCTTGTTGGTAGAACAACTCTTCGGCGTTGAACGCAGAAACTTCCTCCCGAGATCGTTCGATGGCATCGTTCAATTCCTGAATGACCTCCTCTTGGCGTTGACGATCGCGCTCTGCAACCGTCAGCGCTAAACGAGCTTCATTCTCCACATGTTTGCGGAGTTTGTGGATGCGCCGGATAACCTTGGCGGTCACGGAACCTCCCCAGCCCACCATCGGTCGATGCGATCTGGACTTGAGGAAATTCGCGCACTGATCTGAAAACGAACGCTCAAATCAGGGCAGTTCGAAGCAACCGGGGTCAACTACCCCGGTTTGTATCATTCAAACCAGTGACTGCGGTTCTCAGACTGGCCACGGACTTCGGCCCGAGCGCGGTAGAGTGCCGCGAGAAACTGATCCGGAGTATGGTCGGCGGGGCAGTTTTCTAAGGCTACCCCGGTCACCGTTGCCGTCACTCGCAATCGCAGATCATCTCGTTCAATCTTGGTACCTTCGACCGCCGCGCGCACACGCTCGGCCACCAAATGGCCGCCCCTTTCGTCCGCGTGGATCAGCAACGCGAAATCGTCCGGTCCCACGCGCGCCACCACATCTCCATCCCTCAACAATCGGCGCAAAACCTGCGCCACTTCGCGGAGTACATGGTCGCAAAGCACTCGTCCGAGGCGGCCATTTAGCTCAACGAAATTGTCGATGTCCACCAGCAACAGGCAAACCGGAATCCCATCGCGACGAGACGCCGAGATTTCCCGACGAACAACCTCGGTAAACCAGCTTGTCCCAGGCAGCCCGGTGACAAAGTCCGTCGAACGCAACCTCTCGTTTTCCGCGCGCAGCTCATCATTCTGAGCCTCCAATGCCTTCTTTTGGGTAACCAGCCGGTCAACCCAAAGCTGCCATTCCTCCGCGCGAACCGGGCCCGCCTCTGCGTCCGGAGGCCCCCTCAGCAAGTCGAGGGTAACGGCTTCACCTACTTCCACCCCTAATAATTTCGCGGTGTTCGGAACCTGTTCGAGGGTGGTTTCCACCACCGGCCACAGCTCCTGGCGTGGTTGTCGCAGGTCGCGCGCAGCCGCCTCCACCCAGTCTTCCATCGCTGACAATGGCTGACGCGAACTCACCGCCTCGCCCAACCGGTCGGCCCAGGTGATCGTCCGCCGCATCCACAGATCTTCCGTTGGGGCAGGGGGTTTCGCGTAGCCTGAAACAAATTTCGACACCGTATCAGGAAGACCCCACACCGCGGCCGTACGTCCAAAGGCCTGATGACGCGTCATCCCAAACGCAGCTTTTTCTCTGTCCGATCGCTCCTCACCGCGCAGATAGCGAAGCTCGTTCAACCACAAGGTAGGGCGACTGTCGCGCTCTAGGAGCAACGCCGTTCCAAAATCGAGCGCCAAACCTAGAGTAAATGCAAGATCGGGCGGCACCCCCTCCAATTTTTCGGCCAGCAACCGTCCCGCCAACGCCCTTCGCAAGAAGTCGGACCAGAGAGTCGCTAATACCTCAGGAGGAAGTCGAGAATCCGACAACGCCAGGACCAGGGCATGATGCACCGCGACCTGAAACACCACCTTAGGTCCGAGAAAGGTCACGAGCCGGGCAGGGTCGGAATCCTCACTCCCATAGAAGGCTGCCGCGTATCGAACGAGTCGCGGGCCAAGGCCCTCCTCCTCGGC
>SXGS01090051.1_pt1 | contig 10968 bp, 5 predicted proteins | sample 3174681 | NCBI WGS metagenome assembly SXGS01 (sample SAMN11356861, study PRJNA531348) | freshwater metagenome | isolation source: freshwater sample F1-80 | place: China: Fuxian Lake, Yuxi | collected 2017-12-25 | reverse complement strand
CGGGATGGCGTACGTCGGGAAGGGCTTGCCCTTGAGCGAGGCGAACGCCGTGCGCGAGTTCGCGACCGTGTTGACCCGGATGCCGAACCACGCGACCGCACAGCTCCCGGCGATGCCGACGAGGCTGAACAGGAGGATGATGGCGACCTGGAAGGCCTTTCCCTCGGCGAAGTAGTGCTCCGCGATGCCGAAGTAGTAGACGATGATCGCGCCGATGAAGAGCTCGAGGATGGCGATGAACTTGATCTGCGTGACGAGGTACGTCTTGCACGTCTCGTAGATGAGCTCGCTGATCTCGAGCATCGACTTGTGAACGGGCGCGTCCTGCAGCTGCTTGTAGATCACGCCGGCGAGCGCCATCCCGAGCAGGGAGACGAGGATGCCGGCCATCAGCAGCGTCGAGCCCGGCGTGCCGCCGAAGAAGCTGGCGATGGCGGGATCGCCCAGCTTCGGCACGATGAGGTTGGCCTCGCCGCCTCCCGTGTGCGCGGTGGCGACCGGGGCGGCGGTCTCCGTGGCCCACGCGGGCAGCGCGAAGAAGACGAACAGGGCGGAGCTCAGGGCCTTGAGGGCGAGCCTCTGGCCCCAGGCGTTGGCTTTCGCGAGACTCATGACGATGGACCTCTCCGAGTTGGTGGGGTGGGCGCCCGCCGGGAGTGGCGCGCGCGGTCACCCGCCGCTCGAGGGGTTGGCCGCCTGCCTTTGCAGACGCTTCAGCACGCCTCGCTCCGCGCGGCACCCCGGAAAGTCCGGAGGATCCGCGAGAAGTGGCGCGGCTCATACCAGGAATTTCGCACCGCGGCAATGGAGGGAACGTGCTGCCGTAACCAGCAGTAACAACTGAGCATTTTCGGCAAACGGCGGCAGTGGAGAGCGGACGACGGACCGCGAGCCGCCGTCACCACACGCCCGGGATCGCCTTCCACGGCACCTTCTTCTTGTACGCGACATAGTCCGGATCCTGGCTCAGGTGCCGCTCCTCCGTCCACGCCCGCAGGCCGTACCACCCGCAGGTGCACGCGAGGAAGAACGCGCTCTCGGGCGTCAGGTTCGGCAGGCGCTCGAGCCACCAGGCGATGCACTTGCACACGTAGGCGGGGTGGCGGATGAAGCGGTAGGGCCCCCGGGTGATGATCCCCCGGTTCGTGAGGTTCGAGAACTTGAGCCCGAAGGAGACCGTCGCCGAGGCGTAGATCGCGAAGAGCAGCACGATGCCCGCCTTGAGCACGAGCAGCCACGTCTCGCTCCGGATGATGGCGCTTCCACCGTTGATCGGCAGGTACGTGCCGAGGACGTTGTTGAAGGGCGGGTAGCACGTGACCGCCACGAGCCACCCGAACCCCGTGGGCTCGGCGCTCCTCGTCTTGTTCCCCAGGAAGCGCGACTCGGTCATGTAACCGAGGACCGCCACGCCGCAGTCGGTGATGAACACGAGATCGTAGGCCACGTCGAGCCCCCAGCGGACGTCGAGCGCGCTCCACCGGTGGGGCGACAGGAGCGAGGCGAGATCGGAGCCGTTCGGCAGGAGGGCCGGGAGCTTCTGCGACACCGCCGCCCACCACTCCTGAACGGTCGCCGTGGCCGGGAAAAGCAAGGGTTCCAACGCCTTGCGGCGTAGCCACGCGTTCGACACGGAGTTGAGGTGGCCCGACAGGAACGACACCATGAGCGGCGTGAAGAAGAACTTCACGCCCATCGACCGCAGCGTGTTGGTGATGCGTCGGTTCTTCCAGATGTGGAGGCTTCGCCTCCGCTTCTTCGACCCCTTCGGGACGCGCGGGTCCAGCGCCGCGACGATTCCCTGCCCCAGGAGGAGCAGGTGCAGGCCGATGTCGGTGAACCATAGCCGGCGCTCCGGAAAGCGCCGCAGGGCGGCCGCCATGTAGGGGAGGCCGAGGGCGAGCCAGACGACGAACACGCCGCGGTAGACCGGCCGCCACGGCGCGAAGAGGCCTCCCTGCCAGTAGGGGTGCCGGGTGTAGATCACGAAGACGAGCGTGAGGACGAGCGAGACCGCCGCCCAACGGGCCGCGGCCCGCGTCCAGAGGCCGAGAGGCGCCCTGCGCGCGTGCGCCTCCTGGCCCGCCGCGACGGCGCGCGCGCGAACCGGCGGCTCCTCCTTCACGTCGTCCAAGGCGCCGGTCATTGTCGAGAAGATCGGCGGAAATGTCACGCCGCCCGAAATATCGCCCGATTCTCGCTACCGCGCCGCACGTGGCTGGTACTATCGTCGGCGGCTCATGGGCATCGAGCGGGAAAGGGGTACCACGGTCGCGGGAAAGTACGTGATCGAGGCCCGCATCGGCGTCGGCGGAATGAGCGAGGTGTACCGGGCGCGCAACGAGCTCCTCGATCGGGCGGTCGCGATCAAGTTCCTCCTCCCGGAGCTCGCCACGGACGCCCGCGCCGTACGCCGCTTCATGAAGGAGGGCCAGCTCGCCTCCAAGGTCCGTCACCCGAACGTCGTCGACATCCTCGACGTCGACAAGGACCCGACCGGCGTGCCGTTCATGGTCCAGGACTACCTGCGTGGGGAGGACCTCGACGCGCACGTGCTGGTGAAGGGCGGACGCCTCACCGCGGACGAGGCCCTGGAGATCCTCACACCCATCGCGGAGGCCCTCGGGTACGCCCACGGGTGCGGCGTGGTCCACCGTGACGTGAAGCCGGCGAACATCTTCCTCTCCCTCGAGCACGGCAGGTGCATCCCGAAGCTGGTGGACTTCGGCATCGCCCACATCCACACGAAGAACGCGACCGCCACCGCCACCGCCGTCGACACCGGCACGCCCGCGTACATGTCGCCGGAGCAGATCTACTCGCCGGCGGATGTGGGCCCCCCGACGGACGTGTGGGCGTTCGGCGTCGTGCTCTACGAGGTCCTCACGGGCCTCATCCCCTTCACGGGGAGCACGTTCGCGGACATGTTCGTCCAGATCGCGAAGGCCGCGCACCACCCCGTGCGGCACTACGCCAAGGACGCGCCCGCCTCGATCGAGGCTGTGATCGAGCGTTGCCTCAGGAAGAACAAGGCCGACCGGTACCCGACGGCCTCGGAGCTGGCCGCCGATCTCAACCGGGCGCGCTCCGCGAAGGACGAGGCGAGGATCGCTTCCGTCTCCAAGCACACGCCCAAGCCGGCCGTCGACAGCGGGCGCCCGGAGGCCGAGTCGCCCCCCGCCGCTGCCGCGAGCGCGCCGGGGCTCTCGCCCGCCCTCGAGGGCGACGCCGTGAAGCCGCCCGCCCAGCCGAAACAGCTCTCCGTCCCCGAGCTCAAGCGCCCGCTGCGCGGGCAGACGGTGGACGTCCCGGACCTCGCCCCACGCGAGATCCGTTCGGATCGGGCCCGCTCCCCCCCGCCGATGCCGGCCGCCGAGGCGCTCGATCAGCCCTTCGACGAGGCGCTGATCGAGCGCACCTCGCGCGCGCCCGCGACTCCGGCGCCCGGTTCGGCGAAGCAGACCTTCTACAAGCCCCCGATCGCGGCGGAGACGCACGCGCCCGCCGCCCCGCCCGCCCCACCGCCCGCCAGCGCGGGGAAGGCCGAGCGCGGCGCGGACATGGACGACCTGAGCGCCGAGGACGACCAGCCCCTCGACATCGACGTGGCGCCGCGCTCCGCGCGCGAGAAGCCCACCGTCGTCACGAAGGGGATGGGCCCCATCTCGGCGCAGAAGGTCTCGGTCCCCCAGGCTCCGCCGCAGAGCGGACGCGACGTGAGCGAGCTCTCGCTCGGGGCGGCGCGGGCGTCCGCACCGTCGGGGGGGAAGAGGGCCGCAGGCCCCGCGCCCGTGCCGACCTCCACGACGGTGCTCCCCACGCCCAAGGAGTGGGGGTTGTTCGCGGGTGCGTTCGCGGGCGCTATCGTGTTCCTGTTCGCGGTGGTCCACCAGCCGCTCCACAAGGCGTGGGTGGCCTCCACGAGCGGGCATTCCATCGTGGCGAGCGGCGTGGCCGCGCTGATGCTGTTCGTGATCGCGGCCGGCCTGGGCTGGACGGCCTCGCAGGGTGGCGTGTCGAAGTCGGTCTGGGTGAGCGCCGGCGGCTGCCTCGCCGGCACCATCCTCCTCGTCATCGTGGCGTTCTCCATCGACGAGGCGGCGAAGGAACCGCCCGACGTCGCGCACGTCTTGCCCTACTGCATGCCCCTCGTCCCCCTCGGCGTGGCGTGGGAGATCTTCGAGCGCGCGCGCGACGAGTGGGTCGAGCGGCGCAAGGTCTCGACGGGCATGGTGCTGTCCGCCCTGATGGGCCTCTGCGTGTTCCTCTTCTTCGAGTGGTCCCCGCTCGCTGCCGCGCTGGCGTACGTCTCGAAGTAGGATGCGCCTCCTCGCCCGCGCCGCACTCGCCTCCCTCGGCCTCGCATGCCCGAGCGCCGCGGCGAGCGGCTGCGCCCGCGACGTGCCGCCCGCGAAGGCGCCGCCCGCGCAGGAGCCCACCCACGCCGTCTTCGACCGGGTGGTCCCGTCCGTGGTGGCCGTCCTCAACGATGATCACGATCTCCGCGAGGACGAGGTCAAGCGCGCCATGAAGGCGATCGGCGTCGGCCACGCTCCGAAGACCGTCGTCGACGTCTCGCTCCGCCGCGAGCCGACGCCGCACGGCACGGGCTTCATGATCGAGGGCGGCCACATCCTCACCGCGGCGCACGTCATCCAGACGCCCGACCGGCTCAAGGTCACGACGCGCGGAGGCCGGACGGTCGAGGTCGATCTCGTCCGCATCGACGAGGTGCGCGACGTCGCGGTGCTCGCCCCGCGGGTCCCGCTGCCCGAGGTGCCGCCCCTCGCCCTCGATCAGGGTACCGCGCGCGTCGGGCGGAAGGTGTACGCGCTCGGTCACACCGGCGGCGGCCTCTGGGCGCTGTCCTGGGGCATCACCGAGGGCGTCACGAGCGGGGTCGTCGAGCTCCTCGGGGCCGAGCTCGTGCTGCACGACGCCGCTGTGTACCCCGGGTTCTCGGGGGGTCCCGTCCTCGTCGTCGGGGACGACCATGTCGTACGCGCGATCGGCGTCAACCACGCCATCCTGTTCACCGGCGGCGCCGCGCCCATCGCGACCATCTCGAGCGCCTCGTCGGTGAAGGACATCCGCGACGTGCTCGCGGCCAAGCCCGCGCCCATCCAGGCCAAGCTCCACGCGTATGTGAAGGAGAAGAGCGCCGAGGCGCACGCCGAGCTCTTCCTCACCAGCAACCTCTCGGTCCACCGCGATCCCGAGACGCTGACGACCGCCGCGATCATGGGCAACAACCACACGATCGCCACGTCCGACGAGGCGCGCGTCCCGGTCGTGGCGATGCTGTTCGGTGTGCAGCCCGGCCTGAAGGAGGACGTCGAGTTCAGGGTCATCGATCCGGACGACCACCCTGTCGCGAGCCTCCGGCGCACGCTCTCCGTTCCCCGGCACGAGCGCATCGGGTTCGTGAGCGCCGACCTCCGGTTCTGGGCCAAGGAGCCCGGGCGCTACGAGATCCTCGCGTTCAAGAAGGGGGTCCAGATCGGTCACACCGACGTCATCGTGAGGGATCCCGACGACGACTCGAGCCCTCTCGCCGACGAGGGCGGCGACGTGGACGGCGGCGATCCCAAGGTGAACGTCGTCGTCGCCCAGGCGGGCGTCGCGAACCCGCTCACCCTCCTCGGCATCCGCGCGGGGTGGAGCGAGTGGCGTTACCCGCGCCGCGTCGCGTTCACCTGGTTCGCCCGCGGCTCGCGCGGCTGGACGGGGCAGAACGTCGCGATCAGCTCGTTCGTGCTCGACGAGGCGGGTGTGATCGTCGGTCGCGGCGTCGGTTGCATCCGGCCGGAGCTGAGGCCCGAGATCACCTGGAGCTGCATGGGACAGGGCGGGACGCCGCTGCTCGGCGGCGCGGGGCGCTACGACATCGTGTTCGCCATCAACGACCGGCCGGTGGCCACGTGGCCGATGGAGGCCGTGGTCCGGGTGGACGGGCAGAACAGCGCGCTCGAGCGGTGGCTCGACGAGGTGAAGAAGGGCGGCGGCGTGCGAAAGCACGATCACGGGCAGCCCAAGGCGGCGCCCGAAAAGAGGCGGTAGGCGGACGTGGCCCGGGTGCGGCGCCGCCTCGAGCTGGTCGACCAACACCGCCCGGCGTACGTCGTGTGGGAGCTGACGCTCGCGTGCGACCAGCCCTGCACCCACTGTGGCTCCCGGGCGGGCGACGCGCGACCGAGCGAGCTGTCGACGGAAGAGGCGCTCGGCGTCGTGCGCGATCTCGCCGCGCTCGGCGCCGAGGAGGTGGCGCTCATCGGTGGCGAGGCCTACCTCCACCCCGGCTTCCTCGACGTCGTGCGGGCCATCGTGGCGGCGGGCATCCGGTGCACGATGACGACCGGCGGGCGCGGGATCGACGCGCCGCTCGCGCGATCGATCGCGGCCGCAGGTATCTACAGCGTCTCCGTCAGCGTCGACGGCCTCGAGCCCACCCACGACCTCATGCGCGCCCGGCGCGGCAGCTTCCGCGCGGCCACCGGCGCGCTCCGCCACCTGGCGGAGGCCGGCGTTGCGATCACGGCGAACACGAACTTCAACCGCCTCAACCTCGCCGAGGTCGAGGCGCTCTACGACACGCTGAGGGCGCTCGGGATCGAGAGCTGGCAGGTGCAGATCACCGCGCCGCTCGGTCGCGCGGCGGACCGGGCCGACCTCATCCTCCAGCCGTGGGATCTCCTGGAGCTCCTCCCGCGTATCGCCGCCGTCAAGCGCCGCGCGTTCGACGACGGCATCCTGGTGATGCCCGGCAACAACCTCGGGTATTTCGGGCCCGAGGAGGCGCTCCTCCGATCGGTCACGCGCGACGGGACCGACCACTTCCAGGGGTGCCTCGCGGGGCGCTGGCTCATGGGCATCGAGTCCAGCGGCGACGTGAAGGGGTGCCCCTCGCTCCAGAGCGCGCACTACGTGGGCGGCAACCTGCGCACGCGCCCGCTGTCCGATATCTGGCGCGACGCGCCCGAGGTGGGCTTCACGCGCGCGCGAACGGTCGACGATCTGTGGGGCTTCTGCCGCACGTGTCCGTTCGCGGAGGTGTGCATGGGCGGATGTAGCTTCACGGCCCACTCGCTGCTCGGGAAGCCGGGCAACAACCCCTACTGCCACCACCGCGCGCGCACGCTCGCGCGCGAGGGCAGGCGTGAGCGGCTCGTTCCCGTGCGCGCGGCGCCTGGCACCCCCTTCGACAGCGCGCTCTTCGACGTCGTGATCGAGCCGATCGACGCGCCAGACCCTGCCCCGCGCCGCCCGCTCGAGCTCGTCCAGCTCCGCCGAGCGCGGCCTGATGTCAAATAATGAATTCAAACGATGTAGTCATTCGCATTTCGCTCGTTCAATGACGATTGTTTGACCCGGACCCGACGCCCGCCGATCGCAAAATACCGACAAAAACGGCGCGAAATGCTCGTTTCATCGAGCGGCTCGGAGAAACCTGTGGATAACCTTGTGGAAAAAATATTTGTTTGCCCATGCGTTTTTTTTCTTGCGAGGCAGGGCGACCTGTTGCATAAAACGCATCACGAAGTTCGCGGCACATCTCCCGCGAGCTCTCGATCGTAGAAGCCACCGGGGCGCTGCGGTCGGGGTCGGGGTTTCACGGGCAACACCCGTGGGGCACCGGACCTGACCGGTCCTTCCAGACCTGCTTGGGACGTCAATTCCAGGCGGGCGAGGAGGAAGAAAGGCGCTCGTACTCCAACCCCACCACGGCTTGCCGCGGCGGGGCGCTTGCAAGGCCCATCTCAAGCATGTCTCGCTCTGGACAGCGAGCATGTGGGCGGCGTGAGCGGGAGGCCGACCGGGGCGGCGCGCAGGAGCGATCCTTCGTGCCCGTCCTCGTCGCTTGTGGTGGAAGGCACCTCGGTGCTCTGGAAAGCGTCGCCCTTCGCGGGGCGCCGCCGGAAGGTGCACCTCGTCTGGCCTGCTCCACGCGTCGCATCATCTCCAAGTCGCGGCGCGAGAGACCATGCCAGAGACCCGGGTGTCCGGAGACCGCCAAGGAGGGGAACCTTCGTCGGCCATCGCCATGCGATGGCAACCTGCGTGCGTCCGACAAACCGGTCGCGCATACGGTGACGGGTCCTTCGCTTGGTCCTCCGACCTTCACGCCTTTTCGCCGGGCATTTGCCTGGCCGACCAGGCGGTGTCGCACACGTCAAGCCACCTTCCGTGCGCGTCGGCGAAAGCCGCCGGGCGGGGCAGGTGGGGAAAACGGGAGCGAGGCCGTCCGCTCGAAGGCGCGTCGCCCACACGCGCGGAGCACTCCCGAAAGGGGGTCGCACCGAGCGTCCGAGAAGAGGGTCGCGGCCCTCGTCCCGTGGGGATTCATGAGCTCGATCGGGTAATGCCCGTAAGTCGTGTGATTGCAGAAACGAACAGGCGGCATCTGGCCTCAAATAAGCCCGCGAAACGCACCTCGAAAAAGGTGGCAGGCGCGAGTGAACGGTGGCCTAGCCGGTCTCCTTTTCCCCGGGCAACCAGGGGCGAGGGCATCGGCGAAACGATGTCCGGATGCTCACTCTGCGGCGGTTCCGCCTCGGAGTTCAGCAGAGGTTCCAGGCCAGCGTGACAAGCGTTGGCTGGCGGTCGGCTCATCGAGAGGTGCGCCGGTCGCGTGCCCCGCGTATCGTCTCCCCTCTCGAGGTGGCGGCGGTTTCGACGGGAGCATGTGAAGGGTCCCTGTTCGCGGAAGGTGTCTCGGTTCGCCACAAGGCGTCCCCTTTTCACGAGGTGGCGCTGGCGGCGGGCTTGGCCGTCTCCCTCGTTTCGAGCTGCGCAGCCCTCCCGAAGGGGGTGGCGCAGAGTGGGTCGAGCGAAGGCTCCACCCCCTTGGGACGTAGGCGGGCCGGTGACGGAGGCATCAGAGGTTCGATCGCGCTGTCGCCGTGGGAACAACACGCCCACGCCTCCTGGGTCCCGGTTCGTCCGGCCCCGCGAGGATCTACGCTCCAGCGCAATCCACCGAAGCGTTCATCGTGGCGTGAAACCACGGTCTACCTCGGGTCCTCGCAAGAGGCGGCAAGTCATGCCCCAGAGCACGGCGGGTCGACATCCCGGGAACGCACGAGATGCGGGTTTTCGTCATGACATGTCTGGATGGCAGAAGTCGGTCCGTGACATCCTGGCAGGCAACGCCCTCCGCGAAAGCGATGGGAAACGCGCCTGTCTAGCCCGAAGGAAGCCTCCCCCCCAGCTGACGCAGTGGGGCGAGCGCGGAGAGAGGGCGAATCGGTGTTGCTCGGCGGCGCTCTCGAGGCAACTCGAGACACGTCGACCTCTCAGGTGAGCGATCACCTGCGAGACGAGGCACGACGGAAGGCACTCAGGTCGCACGTACGCGCTACCCTAAAAAGTTGGCGTGTGGCGACGGCCTCTATCTCGCGGTCAACGGCCCCTCCCCCGTCCCTCACGGGATCTGCGGAGGATCGCCCAGCGATTCGGGTCGGCTTGGAGCCGAGCTCGGACGTGCCGCGGGACGAACACGAGTGTCAGAGGGCGGAGATACCCGGGTAACGGCTCGACAACGCTCCCAAAAAGGGCGACGGCGGGTCCGGCATCCTCGACGCTGAAAAGGCGTCGGTGAGAGGTGCGCTGCGGGTGTGGTCGTCCGAAGCTGGCGATTCGCGAATAGCGACGCTGACCCCGCTTCCTCCCTATCCGCGCGAACGGATGGGTCGAAGGGCGGCATCCAACGGTGACGAGGATGCGTGCAGGCCGGAGAGCGGCCTCACGATTGTCCGATGGCTGGCTCCAGAGGCCAGACCGAGCGCGTAAAAGCACTCCCAGCGGAAAGCAACTTCTCTCGAGGGCGACCGGGTGACCGGCTTCGCCCTCGAGCTTTTTTGTGCGTGCGTCTGGGACGTCCACGCGGCCAGCCGGCCCGGCGTCCGATCCGTCGTGGGCTATCTGGCCAGGACGGCGATCGCGGCGGCGAGGGCGACCACCACGCCGACCCCGATGGCGATCATCTGGTAAGGCGGCGGCGCCTTGATGGGGGTGGAGGCGTCGTCCACGGCCGGCTTGCCCTTGCGCGCGTCGCTCTTTCCGTCGGCCGCGCGGTCGCTCTCGGCCCTCCGGCTCGGCTCCGCCCTCCGGCTCGGCTCCGCCCTCCGGCTCGGCTCCGCCTTGCGGGGCGGCTCCGTCTTGCGCGGCGGCTCCGCCTTGGCCGGCTCCGACCTGCCGGGCTTGGTGCTGGCGGGGGGGGCGTGTCGCCGTCGTCGCCCGGGTCGTCCGTCTCCCCCTGGTCGGTCTTTCGGGGAGGCGGCCGGGTGGGGGCCTTCTTCTGGTCGGCCTCGGCCTTCTTCTCCTCGACGCGCCTGGCCTTCTGGCGCTGCTTGGCAAGCTCGCGCTTCTTCCGGCGGCGCTCGGCCTTGTCGTGGTCCTTCTTCTTGCGCGCGGCGTCGCGCTCCTCGCGGGACTTGTGCTGCGGGCGCTCGCTGGGGTCGGGGGGGAGGGAGCGCGTCTCCCGTCCACTGTCCGCCGACGGTCGTCCGCTGTCTGCCGACGGTCGTCCGCTGTCCGGCGTCGCCGGTCCACCATCCACCGTCCGCTGCCCGCGCGCAGATCCGGATTTCGGGAGCTCGGGCTTGGCCTCGGCCTTGGGCGGGGCGACCTTCGGGGGCTCGGCCTTATGGGGCTCGACCTTCGGGGGCTCGACCTTCGGGGGCTCGGCCTTCGGGGGCTCGGCCTTCGGGGGCTCGGCCTTCGGGGGCTCGGCCTTCGGGGCCTCGACCTTCGGGGGCTCGGCCTTCGGGGGCTCGGCCTTCGGGGGCTCGGCCTTCGGGGCCTCGACCTTCGGGGCCTCGACCTTCGGCGGCTCGAACCGGGGCCGGTCGACCCTGGCCCCGGCCGACTGCAGAGGTTCGGCCTTCGGAGGTTCGGCCCTGAGGAGGGTTGACGGCCTCGGCGGTTCGGGCTTGGCGGGCTGGAATCTGGGCAAGCTCGGCGGCTTCG
>SXGS01015158.1_pt1 | contig 10971 bp, 7 predicted proteins | sample 3174681 | NCBI WGS metagenome assembly SXGS01 (sample SAMN11356861, study PRJNA531348) | freshwater metagenome | isolation source: freshwater sample F1-80 | place: China: Fuxian Lake, Yuxi | collected 2017-12-25 | reverse complement strand
GGTGGTGCAATGTCCTTTGAGGACGTGCGCGCTCAAGAGGGTGGACGAGGCTATCGCCTCGGACTCCGGCGAAACCCATAGCGGAGTGCTGCGACTCCGGGGCAGCGTGGGCGAAACTCACCACGGGGTGCTCCAACTCTGGGGCGGCGCGGGCGAAACTCACCACGGGGTGCTGCGACTCCGGGGCGGCGTGGCGAAACTCACCACGGGGTGCTGCGACTCTGGGGAGGCGTGGGCGAAACTCACCACGGGGCGCCGCAACTCTGGGGGCGGCGTGGGCGAAACTCACGACGGGCTTGTGAGTCCTTGCGGTGGTGCAATGATCCGGGAGAACCTACGCGCGGCAGACGGCGGACGAGGCGCTTCGTGATTCCCCCGCCCTACCCTCTTTCTCCGTCCCCACGCGATGCTTCCCCCGAAGGGTTTCCCTGGCATCCGCGCGAACCTCAGAGGGGGAAAGGACCAACGCAATGGATCCGCGCGAGTTTGACGACCTGTACCGTAGTTACTGGCCCCGTGTGTTCGGCTATTGCCGCAAAATCCTGAGCAGCGACGAGGAGGCGGAGGACGCCGCCCAGGAAGCGTTCATCCGGGTGTATCGCTCGTACCACCCACAGCGCGGCCCCATCGAGCCGTTCCTGTTTCGCGTGGCCAGAAACGTCTGCCTTGACTGCCTGCGGCGGCGCCGTCCGGAAGTGCCCTTCCCGGATTTCGACCTTCAGGCCGAAAAGGGGGAGTTGGAGGCGGATCTCGCCGAAATCGTGGGACAGCGGGTGGATCTGGAGCGCTGCCTCAGCCGGCTTTCCGCCGACGAACAGTGGCTGCTCTGGCTCCGCTTCCGTGATGCCGTTGGCTGGGACGAAATCGCGGCCGTGATCGGCATTCCCCCCAGCACAGCCGTCAGTCGCGTCAAGGCGGCTCTGAAGCGCGTGCGGGACTGCCTGCTCCCATCGAGCTGAAAACAGTTCGCAGAAACGGATGGCCTGTGCGTAGGTGCAGGGGAAGACGCTGCCGGAAAGGCGGCTGACCGGAGGAGAGAGCGAGTATGACACGACAGGAATTCGCCGCAGTACTGCCGCCGCCCTGGGGATCGGATGACGCCCTGCCCCGCGATGACTCCCGGCGCGCCCCGGACTGTCTCAGCATCCCCGTGCTGGTGAAGGCCGCCTCGGCGCCGGAAATCCTCTCGGCGACCCAGGCCGACCACGTGCGCGACTGCCGCTGGTGTCAGCGAACCCTCGCCCTTGCCCTGCTTCCCCTGCCCTCCCCTGCTCCCGGGCGCCGGGGTGTTCCATCGCAGACGGGGGGCCGCATTGCCGCAGCTCCCGCCAGTGGAGGACGCGCCGGCGTGCCGAGCCGGGCAGCGGCGGAAGTGACCACGGAAGTGCGGGAGCGCCTCCGGGGCGCATTCGGGTCCCCGCAGCCCTCCGCGGAGCGCGCCACGCCCCCCCGCACGACGATCCGCCCGGAGATCGAGGCGGAATATCGCCGCCGCCTGGCCGAAGAAGAGAAGCTGGACTGACCACGAGGGCATGGGGAGTCCGGCAACTCCGATTGCCGGCGGTCCTCGCGGGCGGCGTCGCGTCCATCGGCCCGCACCGGCGGCGCGTCCGGGGGCCCGCACCGGGTTGAAACCATGCCCGCCGCGCGATGTGGAGTCCGGCAACTCCGATTGCCGGAGTTCCTCCCAGGCGGCGTCGCCTCCATCGGCCTGCACCGGGTTAAAAAGCCCGCACCGGGTTAGAACCACGGTGCTACTGCAAGGGAAACCGGTTCAAACCGGTTGGGGTCCCGCGCACATGCACCTGCGCACGGCGATGGCGAAGCCCCGCACCGGGTTAAAACTACGAGGCAAAAAAATTGCTCGGGGTCGTCTCGGCAAGCGCAGTTGCCGGACCCCACATCGGCCGCGTGCAGTAGGACGCGCACAGGACCCCGACCGGTTTCAACCCGGTGCGGGCCACCCGGTGCGGGCCCGCGGACCTGCCTCCGCGCCGCGCGCAACGCCACGCGCACGGGGCCCCAACCGGTTTCAACCGGTTTTCCTGGGAATAGCACCGTGGTTTTAACCCGGTGCGGCCTTTGACCCGGTGCGGCCTTTGACCCGGTGCGGGCCACCCCCGGTGCGGCCTTTACACCCGATGCGCGGATCGGTTCAATTGCTATGAGTGCTATTACTTGGCGATTCCGCCAAAAATTTTTTCTGCGCGTGCGTGTATTAACTAGTCCTCGCCGCCGAGAAACACGGACCGGAACCCGAGGTAGTTGCCCCTGCCGTCCGGAACGAACCCGCTGCGGAACGCGCCGCGCAGGAAGGCCGCAGAGTAGTACCACGAACCCCCGCGCAGGACACGATATTGTGATTTAGAGGTATTTTCAGGATCGCGCGCAGGGCTGGATTGGTAGTAATTGCTGTCGTAGTAATCAGCACACCATTCCCGCACATTTCCCACCAGATCCTGCGCTCCACACCAACTCGCCCCCGCCGGCTTGCTCCCCACTTCCGTGGGCCGGTCCGGGTCGGTCCCGGTCGAATATCGGCCCCCGCGCCGCGTATTCCAACTCCGCCTCCGTCGGCAGCCGCCAGGTCCCCCGGCGCCCCTGCTGCCGCGCCATTTCCGTCAGCCATGCGCAGTAGGCCACCGCGTCGTCCCAGCTCACCCCCACGACCGGCTGCCGCGGCTGGTTGAACTTCGGGTCCGTCCAGTGAGCAGGTTTCCGGTAGCCGCTCTTCGCCGCCAGAAAACGTCCGTACTGCTCGTTCGTCACCTCGCAGCGGTAAAGCCAGAAACCCCGGGTGATCTCCACGTCATGCGCGGGCTTCTCATCCGCGCTCGCCTCCGAGTCGTCGTCTGCGCTGCCCATGCGAAACCTGCCCGGGGGCACCCAGACCAGCTCGGCACCGTCCAGGCGTGCGTCCCCGCCGGGCCCCCGCGCAGCCCCACCCCCCAGCGCCCACCCCAAGCCGCCGGAGACCGCCGCGAGCACCCCTCCCCCGGTGGCGGTCAGCACCCGGCGCCGGGTCACCACGGCTTCCGCTTCCGCGGCGGTTGCTTTCGGAGTCACCCGGGCAGGAGGAACCGGCGCGGCGGGCGGCGCGGGCGCGATGCTGAAGGTCACCCGCAGATCCCCCGCCGGTCCCCCCTCCTCCCCCGGCGCCCCCGCTCTCGGCACGCGTACCACGTGCCCCTCCGGCACGCCCCGGGGGAACGCCGGGGCCGCCCTCACCCCTTCCACCACCCGCGCCCGCGTCCCCCCGCGACGCGCCTCCTCGGCCGTCAGGGACACCACGCAGAAGCGGTCCACACCGCGGCGGGGCCGGAGCTCGGGCAGTCGGTCCCGCACGGCGGCGGCATCCGGCCGCGCCTCCGGGTCACGCGCCACCATCTGTTCGAGGAGCTCCGCCAGGTCCGCCGGGCAATCGGGCCAGTCGGAGCGCAGTTGCGGCGCCGGCGCGCCGGCGTGCTGCAGCACCTCGCCTCCTCCGTCCAGCGGCGGCCGGCCGGTCAGCAGCTCCCACAGGGTGATGCCCAGCCCGAACACGTCCGCCCGGGCCGTGATCCGCCCCCCTTTCTGGAACTGCTCCGGCGCCATGTAGACGCGCGTCCCCACCGTGCCGCTCTGAATGCCGGAACGCCCCGGCAGGTCCTTCGCCAGTCCGAAATCCCCCAGCTTCGCCTGTCCGTCCTGGGTCAGCAGAATGTTGTTCGGCTTCACGTCCCGGTGTACGATGCTCAGCGCGGCGGCCGCCGCAAGCGCATCCGCCACCTGCGCCCCCCACTCGCGGACCCGTTCCGGGTCGACGCGGGCTTTGTCCCTGGGACCGCACTCCCAGAGGGTCCCCCCGGGCAGCCATTCCAGCACGACGAACGGGAACGGCGTGTGCTCTCGCAGGCTGACCCCCACGTTCTCCACCCGCACCACGTGCGGATGGTTGCGCAGCCGTACCTGCCGCCGCACTTCCGCCAGGAAATCGCCGGTCAGCCTCGGATAGCTCCGCCACTGGGGGAGGAGGGTTTTGAGAGCCACCTCCACCTCCAGATTGCGGTCCCACGCGCGGTACACCTCGCCGAAGCCGCCCGCCTCGACGAACGCGAGGATCTCGTAGCGATCGGCGATGACGTCCTTGCTCGTGAGCTCCGGATTGTAGGGCTCATCCATGGCGTCTACCCCGCCCTCCGCCCCCCGCGGGGCGCCACCCTTCGCGCCCGAACATCAACGCCCCCGGCTTGCCCATCGTTCGCTCTCCATCACCCGGACCAGCGCCTGCTCCATCTCCGACGCGGACTGAAACCGCCGCGCCGGGCTGATCCGCAGTCCCCGATCGATCACCCCGATCAGCCCCGGCGCGGTCTCGGGCCGCCGCTTCTCAAGCGGCGTCACCCGGGCTGCCAGCACGTCCTCCGCCGTGACTTCCTGCCACCCGCGGGCATCGGGGCTATCCTTCGTGTACGGACTGACGCCGGTGAGGAACGTGTACAGGGTGGCCCCCACCGCGAAGAGGTCCACCCGGTGGTCAGCGTTCTGGCAGTCCCAGATCTGCTCGGGCGCCATCCAGTCGAGGGTGCCGCGGAACTCGTTGGCGCGCGTGAGGCGCCACCGCGCCGCCTGGCCGAAATGCCGGGCCAGCCCGAAGTCCCCCAGCCGGCACTCCAGTCCGCCCGGGGTGCGCTCCACGAAGAGATTCGCGGGCTTCACGTCGCGGTGAATCACCTGCCGGGCGTGGGCGTACACCAGCCCCTCCAGCGCCTGCCGGCCGATCCGTGCGGCCTCGGCATCCGTCAACAGGCCGTGGGCGCGAAAATAGGCATCCCCGTCCCGTCCCGGCGCGTCCTCCATCGCCAGGAAGAGCACCTCCGGCAGGAGTTCCCCACCCAGAAATCGGAGCAGGCGCGGATGCCGGAGCGAGCTGGAGATTTCCAGTTCCCGGACGAACAGATCCTGCATGCGCTGTTCCTGGACGGCGTCCGCCAGCGCCCTGCGCCGGCGGAACTTCACCACCACCCGCTCGCCGTCCGCCTCGCGCCGGGCCCGCCAGACGGCGATGCCGGTGTCCTCCCGCTCCGGCTGCAGCGGCTCCAGCGGCGAGAAGCCCGGCACCGGCCACCCCGCCGGCCCGGGCCCGGGCGCCGGTCCGGGAATCGGGGACAGGTGGGGGGCCTGCACGGCAATCTCCGTCGCGTCTCCCAGCGTCACGCGGTCGCCATGACCCAGCTCCGCGCGGCGGACGGACTGCCCGTTGACCCGGGTCCCGTACCGGCTGTAGTCCAGCAGGAACAAACCGGAGGGGGTGTACTCCACCAGGCAGTGGACGCGCGACGCGCTGCCGTCATCGCCCACTTCCAGAGCGCAGCCGGCGCCCCGACCGACCAGCACCGTTGCCCCGGGCGTCACCGAGACCCGGGCGCCCATCGCCGGGCCCTGCACAATCTGAAGGAGTACATTCATCGTCCGCTCTCCCGCTGCCCCCTGCCCCGCCTGCGCTCAGCTCTGTGTCGGGCGGACGCCGCCGGGTCGCCGCCCCGGAGCCCCCGCGGGGGGCTGTGTGACTTTGTCCTGATGGTCGTTGATCGCCCCGAACGCCACGGTTGCGGGAGGCCCGCCCGTCTTGGGCAGGGAAGTGGCCGTCCCCACCAGCCCGATCTCCAGCGTAGTCCGAGAACCGACCTGAACCAGCCCCGGGAGCGCCAGAAGCACGGACTCGCCCGCCTCCAGCAGCTTCGAGTTGGCATGGACCTCGGCGGAGCTGCCGGGCAGTCGCCGCACGAGAATCCGGCTGCCCCGGCGCCGCAGTTCCGCCTGGAGGCGGGAAATGCTCCCATCCTGATCCAGGCTGACGTGGCGCTGCACCGAGAGCCCGCGGCCGATGATCGCCCGCCCCCCGCGCAGATCGAACTGCTTGCCCCGCAGGTCGTTCGGTCCGGCGATCACCCGGGCGTAGCCCCACGGCCGTGGGGTCAACCACCAGTAGGCGCCGGCGGAGAACCCCACCACGCCGATCGCCAGGAGAGCAACTTGCAGCGGCGTGAGGTGCACATAGGTGGTGCTCCACGTGGCCCCCTGCAGCGCGGGCGCGCCGTCGGGCCCCCGGACCACCGTGCCGGTGGCGACCACTGTCACTCCCATGATCGGGGCATCGCCCGCGCCCCGAACCAGCAGAAGCGGCCCTCCTTTCACTTCGTCGCGGAGGGTAAAGGCGCGCTCCCCGCTCCCGGCGGAACTGAGTCGCTCGCTGGAGCGCCCCCGCACCGTGACCGTGGCCCCGATGCGGTCGTTCAGCTCCTGATAGTCCACGCACGGCTGGTCGCCGACCCCGCAGCCGCCCGCCAGAAACAGGCAGGCGGCACACAACACGCCCCACATCCGGATCTTCACGGTTTTTCCCCTTCCCCCGGCCCCAACAATCGAAAGACGGCCTCACCGGCGAGGCCGATCCGGTCCCCCGGGCGAAGCCGGTACTCTTTCAGCGGCTCCAGCGCGATGCCGTCGTCGTTGAGAAAGGTGCCGTTCCGGCTCTCCAGGTCCACCACAAACGTGTCGCCGCCCCGGCGGCGCAGCTCGGCGTGGAGCCGCGATACCCGCCGGTGATCCACCTGCACGAATTCACCGGCCCCCCGTCCTTCCGCATCCGGCCCGCGGCCCAGTTTGACCACCGGGGCAGTGAGCCGGAGCTCCCGGCCCGCCAGAGGGCCGTTCTCGAAACAAATCCCCACGGGAACCAGGCCGCCGGGCGAGGAGATCGCTCCCCCGGTGGGCGAGGCCGTACCGCCTCCCCCGGCGGGCGCCGCAGCCTCCCCCGCGTCCGCAACGACCAGGGTCCGGCGCGCCCTGGGCGGACTCCAGGTCGTGATGATCCGGGCCCGGCCGTCCGCGAGCGGTGCGTCCGGGCCCGCCTGACCGAACTCGATCTTCACCCGGTCCGCGCCGTCCGCCAGATGGATCGGAGTTCCCTGCTGGCTGGCCCAGAGCGCCACCGCCGCTTCCAGGGCGCGCCCCAACTGCCGGGCGAGGTCCGGTCCCAATCCCTCCAGGAAGGCATTCCGGTAGTCCGTCTCGCTCACCTCAATGCGGTAGTCGTTCGCCACCAGGGTGGCACCGCCCATCCGCACCAGCCGTCCGGGCCGTTTGAGGTTGACCAGAGATTCCTTCAGCCCGCCGGGACACAGCGGATCAAAAGGAATCTCCTGCACATCCGTTTTCATAGAAGTCTGTTCTCCGGGACCCCCTGCGGGTCCCTGCTCGCCCGTATTACGCAGAACCGTCCCGCTTCTGCGACTCTGTTTCCCGCCCGCCCGCAGTACCGCTGCCATCCCTGCGCGGCGGGGCTCTCAATGCGGGGCGGAGATGGCCGCTGCGAGGACCCGGCGGGCAATCGGCGCGGACACCGTGCCCCCAAATTCCCCCTTCTTCCCCTCCACGCAGACGGCGATCGCCAGGCGGGTCTGCCCGTCCCGCACCCAGCCCACGAACCACAGGGCGCGCCGCGCCCCCCCCGCCTCGGCGGTGCCGGTCTTGCCGCCCACCTCGCGTCCCGGGAGGGCCGCCCGGGTCCCGGTGCCGCGGCGTACCACGCGCACCATCGCCTGCCGGAGCGCTCGGGCCGTCTCCTCGGAAAGCACGGACTGCGCCGCGTCCGGGGCCGCGCGCCAGAGCACCCGGCCCTCCCATTCGCCGGCACGCAGCAGGCGGGGGGGAACCAGGCGCCCGTCGTTCACCACGGCCGCCGCCGTCAGCGCCATCTGGAGACATGACACCCGGGTCTCGTACTGTCCGATCCCCGTCTGTCCGAGCTGGGCGGCGCCGAACTCCTCGTTGAGCTGCGCTGGCATCCGCTCCCCCGGCGCGCGCAGCGCCCCCGACACCGCGGGGAGTGACGGTGAGGCGGGCGGGACGGCGGCGTTCCCGGGCTGGGTCACTTCCGCGCCGGTGCGGGGCCAGAGGTTCCAGGGGCGTCCGAAGCCGAAGCGCCGCGTCATCTCGTCCAGGGCCCCGGGCCCCAGACGGACGGCCAGGCCGGCAAAGTAGCCGTTGCAGGAGAGCGCCAGCGCCTCTTCCAGGGCGATCGGGCCATGCGCGCCCGGGGCGGCATCCTCCGAGTGGGCATCGCTGAGCAGGTAGCGTGTCCCGGGCGCCTGCCAGACTCCGGTACAGACAAAGGGGAACCGCGCCGCCGCCCCCGCTTCCAGCGCCGCCCCCGCAGCGTACAGCTTGAACGCGGAGCCGGGCGGGTATTCCGCCATGCGCCAGTGCGGAAGCGGGAGTGCCCGACCCGCCCCGGCGGCCCCGTCCTCGTCCGAGCGGCTGACGGCCGCCAGCAGCTCGCCGGAGCCCGCGTCGAGCAGCACGACGGAGCCGGTGCGGCGGTCCAGGGCCTCGTAGGCCGCCTCCTGCAGGCGGGAGTCCAGCGTCAGGCGCAGGTTCTGCGGATGCGCCGGTTCCGGGCCGGGCAGCAGGCGACGGACCCAGGAGACGGGGACCCGGCCCCGCAGCCGCTGCTCGCCCACCGTCTCCACTCCTCCCAGGCCGGGCAACGCGAGCCGCCCGACGGTATGGAGGTAGACCTCCGGCCGCCGGTAGCGCCGCTCGCGGGAACCGGATACCGGGCCCGGAGGGAGCCCGGCCAGGCGCACACCGCGCCGGTCCAGCACCACCCCCCGCGGCGGTAGCCCGGCGCGGCGGGGGTCCACGATCCGAACGGCGCCCGGATCCGCACGCATCTTGCCGCCCTCGATCCGGACCAGATCCCGGCTCCGGAGGTAGGCCAGCCGGCGCATATCCTCGCGCCCCAGCTTCTCGCCCTTCTCCAGGTGGCGCCGGGCCCGCAGCAGGAACGGCTGATCGGCAAACGCGCCGGCATACTCCTCCGCGCGGAAGAGCGAGATTGCGCCCGCCTTCGCGGCGATCAGCAGGCCGGCGAGCGCCAGCCCCGCGGACAGCCACCCCGCATTGCGCCGCAGCCGCTCCAGGCGGGCGGCCAGCACCGGTACCGTGGAAGGCGCCGCCGCCGCCGGCTCCGGCGCCCCCGCGGCGCCCAGCATCCAGCCGAACGTCGCCAGGATGACCACCAGGGAAGTGCCGCCGCGGCTGAAAAGCGGGAACGTGACCCCGGTGAGCGGCAGGACACCCAGCACGCCCCCGGCGATGAAGAGGCCCTGGAGCGCGACCAGACCCGCCAGCGCCAGCCCCAGGGTGCGGTAAAAGAGACTCGCCCGCACCAGCGCCAGGCGCACCGCCCCTCCACATACCCCCGCCATGAGCAGCAGCAGCGCCACCACGCCGAGCCAGCCCAACTCTTCGCCCAGCGCGGCCAGCAGGTAGTCCGACTCGATGACGGGGACATCCTGCGGCAGGCCCGCACCGATGCCCACGCCCCAGAGGCCGCCGGCGCGGAAGGCCCAGAGGGCGCGGGCGAGCTGATCGCTGTAGGCAAAGGGCTGCAGCCAATCGTCCACCCGGTCCCGCCACACCGGGGGCAGCCCCAGGACGTAGCCCGCCGCCAGCGCGGCTGCCAGCAGGAGCAGCCCCGCCGCCGCCGCGCGCCCCTGTCCAGGAAGGAAGAGCAGCAGGACGACCATGCCGCAAAGGAGCAGCATAGGGCCGAAGTCCCGCATGGCCGCCACCCCGAGCAGGGTCAACCCCACGCCGAGCCCCAACCCCCGGAACCGCTCGCTCCAGATCCGGAACCCTTTGCGGAAGTCCGCTTCGTCCGGGTCCACGCCCAGATCCCGGAGGGTATCGGCGACGAAGAGGGCGAGCGCCACCTTGACCAACTCGATGGATTGGAACGGGGGCAGCCCGGGCAGCTTCAGCCAGAGGCGATGACCCTCCACCGAGCGGCCGAGCGGGGTGAAACCGGTCACGAACAGCAGCCCGGCCGCTCCCAGAGCGATCCAGTAGCGCGCTTCCCAGTGGTCGAAGAGCCATCCTTCCAGCTTCCCGGCGAAACGGCGGGCGAGCACCGCCATGCCGCCGAACAGCACCCAGGCCCCGAGCAGCATCGCCAGGTGGCTCTCCGGCCAGCCCAGGCGCCCGGGGTCTCGCGCCCGCAGGGCGAGCTCCGGCGCCAGCCGCCAGAGGAAGAGCCACCCCAGAAACCCGGGCAGCCAGAGCGCCGCCACCCAGGCCGCCGTCCACTCGCGGTCGGAGAGGCGCGGGGCAAGCGGGTGCCCCCTGGGCGTGCCCTGCTCGTCCAGCTCGCTGCCGGAGAGGCGCGGGGCGAGCCATACCCCCAGCCCCAGAACCAGGAGGAGCAGGACGACTCCCCCGGCCCACCGCCCGAACTCGAAGGCCGGCGCGAGATTCGCCAGCCGGATCCGCACCCGGCGGGGCGTTCCCCCCGTCTCCAGCGACCAGGGGTGCAGGGCCGCCCGGAGACGCGCCTCCTCAAGGGGCGGCGCACCCTGCCAGGCCGCATTCCGGATCCGGCCCGCGGCATCCACCTCCACCACCCAGCGGGCATCCACCCGCCCGCGGATCCGCACCTCCGCCAGCAGGTCCGCCGCCCGGGACGCCGCCGCCCGCAGCGCCGTTCCGGAAACCACGGCCGGCTCTTCCCGGGCGCGCTGCCGTCCCGTCCCGCCCCTGTCGCCAGGAGCTGCGACCTCACTGACCCGCACCACCCACCGCGACTCCCACGCGGGCCGCTGCCCGAGACGTACGCCCCACGCCGCCAGCGACAGGCAGAACACCGCCGTCAGCACCGGCAGCAGAAACAGCGGCGCAGGCCACCCCATACGCGGTGCGGCGCCGGCTGGCGGACGGGGGGACCGCGACCCCGGGGCCGCGAGCGGCGCCTCCGGGTTCGCCCGCCGCCGCGCCTCACTCAGTCTCATCGCCCCCTCCACCCACCCCACAAGAACCGCGCTCCTCCGAATACTCCCCCGCCGTTCGCCTCTCTCCCCCGGATGCGATGACGCCCCGCCCACCCCTCTCCCGGGGCGCGCGACCCACCCCCAGCAACCGCCGCACCCC
>SXGS01226509.1_pt1 | contig 10973 bp, 7 predicted proteins | sample 3174681 | NCBI WGS metagenome assembly SXGS01 (sample SAMN11356861, study PRJNA531348) | freshwater metagenome | isolation source: freshwater sample F1-80 | place: China: Fuxian Lake, Yuxi | collected 2017-12-25 | reverse complement strand
ATTGCGGACTGCGGATTCGCGACAGAAGCCGCACGAATGGCGCTACCTTGAGGAGAGCGGCTATGCCATGCGACACCACGGCGACTGGACGTTGCGCTGGGACTTGTCGCCACTCGGGTTGGGAACGATGGCGGCGCACGGACATCTGGATGCGTTGCACGTCTCGCTCTGGCTGCGCGGCGTGGCGATGGTGATCGATCCGGGAACCGGAGTATATCTCGTGGACAAGCGACTGCGAGAGCACCTCTCCGATCGCGATGTCCACAATGGTCCGACGCCCTTCCACAAATGGGTTTATCCCCCGCGCCTTGGCCCGTTTTTATGGGGCTCACGACACCGCATTCCGGTTTTTGCGCCTGATGGTGATTTAGGCGAATGGGGATGTGCCGATCATGAATTCCGCAGGAAGGTAAGCTTTCAGGCCATCGGCGATACGATCTCTGTTCTGGATGAATTGTCGTTTTCCGGTGTAAGCGGGCACTTCTCCGTCCGCTGGCAGTTCGCCCCGGGCGCGCACGTCGAGGAACTAGGCCGATGCCGCTACCGCGTCGCGCGCGAGGGCGTGGCGATGGAGGTTCAAGTGAGTGCGGATTGGGCCGAAGTATGGTGCGTGACGGAACCTAACCTGGCGGTTCAGGCCGATCCGGACGCGCCGCTGGCGGGCACGGTGTCGCCGGCATTTCGGAAGACGGTGTGGGCGCCGTATCTCAAGCTCGTGGCGCGGCCACAGCCGGACAAGCCTTGCACTTTCACCACCACGTTTCTAGCGTCGCCGCCTTGAACGGCCGCACGAGTGACGGGGCAACACAGTTCAATCAAACAGTAAAATTTCATGAGTGTCGCACTGATAACTGGTTCAGCCGGGCTGATCGGCTCCGAAGCATCGCGTTTCTTCGCCGCCAAAGGCATGGAAGTCGTCGGCGTGGACAATGACATGCGGAAGGTCTTCTTCGGCGACGAAGCGTCCACTCGCTGGAACCGGGAACGGTTGGAGTCCGAGATGGGCAATTCGTACCGGCATGTGGAGAGTGACATCCGGGATTACGAGAGCATGGCGAGAATCGTGGAGCAGTATGGAAAGGATCTGAAACTCGTCATCCACACAGCGGCCCAGCCGTCCCACGACTGGGCGGCGCGCGATCCTCATGTGGATTTTGCGGTGAACGCGCAGGGCACGTTGAACCTGCTGGAAGCCACCCGGCGTCACGCGCCCGAGGCTGTGTTCATCTTCACGTCCACGAACAAGGTTTACGGAGATCGCCCGAACGAGCTTCCCTTGGTGGAGCAGGAAACACGGTGGGAGATCGATGCGAAGCATCCCTGGTATCGCGGGATCCCTGAAGAGATGTCGATCGACCAGTCGAAGCACAGTTTGTTCGGGGCCTCGAAGGTGGCGGCGGATATTCTCGTGCAGGAGTACGGCCGCTACTTTGGCCTGCGAACGGCATGTTTCCGGGGCGGTTGCCTGACGGGCCCGATGCATTCCGGAACCGAGCTGCACGGCTTCCTTTCCTACCTGACGAAGTGCGGGATGACGGGGCGGGAATACAAGGTTTTCGGATACAAGGGCAAACAGGTTCGGGATAACATCCACAGTGCCGATTTGATCAGCGCGTTCGATCACTTCTTCACCGCTCCGAGAGTGGCCGAGGTTTACAACATCGGTGGCGGGCGGTTTTCCAACTGCTCGTTGTTGGAAGGAGTCCGAATGGTGGAGAAGGCGGCGGGGCGTCCATTCAATCTCACTCACGTGGAGACGAACCGTGTCGGAGACCACATCTGGTATGTCAGCGACCTGACCCGCTTCCAGACACATTACCCCGGCTGGAAGCTGCGTTACGACTGCGAGCGGATCATCCAGGAGATTTTTGACGCGAACCGTGACCGGTGGAAGTGAATGGCACACATGGTAAACGCCGGAAAACAGAATGTGCTGGGAATTCAGATCAGCGTCGTCGATTACGCGGCGGCGACAGCGAAGATTGTGGAAATGGCACGGCTCCGGCGACCGATGGCCGTCTCGGCCCTGGCGGTGCACGGCTTGATGAGCGGAGTGCTCGATCCGGAATTGAAGTTCCGCCTGAACCGTTTCGATCTGCTCTGCCCGGACGGGCAGCCTGTGCGATGGGCAGTGAACTGGCTGAACAGCACCAGGCTTTCGGATCGCGTTTACGGCCCCTTCCTGACCCTGCATGTCTGCGAGGCCGCCGCGAGCGAGGGCCTGAGCATCTTCCTATTCGGCAGTAGCGCCGAAGTGCTGGCCAAACTCGAAACGAACCTTACGGCCAGATTCCCGAAACTCCGCATCGCGGGGAAACAGCCGTCACGTTTTCGGAAAGCCACGTCCGACGAAGTTGCAAAGGACGTGGAAACAATTCGCGCTTCGGGAGCATCCATCGTCCTCGCGGGGTTGGGCTGTCCGCGCCAGGAGATTTGGGCATTTGAAATGCGCGAGGCGCTGGGCGTCCCGATTCTCGCGGTCGGCGCGGCGTTTGATTTCCATGCCGGGAGCCTTCCAATGGCACCGCCGTCGATGCAGAAACTGGGCTTGGAATGGTTGTTCCGGTTGTGGCACGAACCGGCTCGGCTATGGAGGCGTTACCTTTATCTGAACCCGTTGTATGTAGGCGGAGTGTTGCTCCAAGTGATCGGCCTCAAACAGTTTGATCCGGACATCGCCCGGCAACCGGAAGAGCCGCTGCGTTTTGGATAAACGGCCCGATGCCAAACCTCCAGGCTATGACAGTCAACACACAATCCCGCCCGGCGCTGTTCGCCCACCGGCTTCTGAGAGACTGCTGCACCTGCGACGGAATCGGTTCCGTTCCAGAAGCCTTCGCCACATCCGGCGTTCCTTCTCAACAATCAAAATGAGAATCAGCGTTTTCGGCCTTGGCTACGTGGGTGCGGTGACCGCTGGTTGCCTGGGGCACCACGGGCACTCAATCGTCGGCGTCGATGTCCAACCGTTGAAAGTGGAGTCGTTCAATGCCGGAGTGCCGCCCATTCTCGAGCCCGGCCTGGAGGAACTCCTGCGCGACGCGAAGTCGAAGGGCTTGCTGCGGGCGACGGTGGGTTGCGCTGAGGCCATCGAGGCCACAGAGTTGTCCATCATCTGCGTCGGCACGCCGTCGAAGGTGAGCGGGGCGCTGGACCTTCAGTTCGTGCGCGGTGTCGTGCAACAGATCGCCAATGCGCTTCGGAAAAAGATGAAGAGCCATGTGCTCGTCATCCGCAGCACGATGCTGCCAGGAAGCACCCAAGCCATTGTTGACGACCTGCTCCATGACTTGATGGCCGTGCGCCTGTTGCAGGTATTTTATTTTCCCGAGTTTCTCCGCGAAAGCACGGCGGTGGCGGATTTCGAGAACCCCTCGCTCGCGGTCGTGGGCACGCGGGACGGCGGCAAGCCGCCAGCGGAGTTGATGCGGTCGCTGTTCGGCGAGAACGCCGCCGTGGTGAACTGGAACACGGCGGAGATGGTAAAGTACGCCTGCAACGCCTTTCACGCCGCGAAGATTACCTTCGCCAACGAGATGGGCCGTGTCGGCAAACAGATGGGCATCGACTCGCGAGCCGTCATGGAACTGCTCTGCCGCGACACGAAGTTGAATCTCTCGCCCTACTACATGAAGCCGGGCAATCCCTTCGGCGGTTCCTGCCTGCCGAAGGATGTGCGCGCACTCACCAATCACGCGCGGATGAACGGCGTGAGCCTGCCGATGTTGGAGAACCTCCTGCCGAGCAACGAGCGTCATTTGCAGAACCTGCTGGGGCTGATCACGGAGTCGGGCCACAACGAGGTTACGATCCTCGGGATGACCTTCAAGTCGAACACGGATGACATGCGAGAGAGCGCAATGGTGGAAGTGGCGCAGACGCTCCTGGGGCGAGGCTTCAAGCTTCGCATCTACGATCCCGCGCTGAATCTCTCCGCGCTCGTCGGGGCGAACAAGCGGGAGATCGATTCCAAGATGCCGCATCTCGCGAGCCTGTTGTATCCGGATCTCGCGTCAGCACTCGGGACGGGCGGCCTCGTTGTCGCCGCGCAAAAATGCGCCACCGTCGCGGAGTTGAAGCTGTCCATCACAGCGCAGCATCATGTGCTGGATGTAAACGGATGGCCCGAACTGCGCGAGTTGCCGTCAAAGTATGAGGGGCTGTGCTGGTGATTCTGTGAGCATGCCCGCCATCCTCATCGTCGTCGAAAACCTACCCGTGCCGCTGGACCGTCGCGTCTGGCAGGAGTCATTCGCGCTGCGGGACGCAGGCTACGAAGTCGTGGTCATCTGTCCGCAGATGCGCGGCTACACCAAGCCTTACGAACTGCTGGATGGCATTCACATTTACCGGCACTGGATCAGCGAAGAGGCCGGCGGCTTCCAGGGATTCTTCCGCGAGTACGCGTCGGCGTTGTGGGGCGAATGGCGGCTGGCGTGGAAGGTGTGGAGGCGGCACCGCTTCGCGCTGATTCACCTTTGCAACCCGCCGGACCTGCTGTGGCTGGTGGCCTGGCCGTTCAAGGCGCTGTTCGGCACTCGCGTGATTTACGATGTGCATGACGCGTGGCCGGAGATGTTCGAGGCGAAGTTCGGCAAGCGCGGCTTTTTCTACTGGGCGGTGCGGCTGTTTGAACGCATCACCTACGCCGTCGCGGATGTGGTCATGGTGACCAACCGCTCTGTCCTGCAACTGGCGCTCGACCGGGGCGGCAAGATGCCGTGGGAGGTTTTCGAGGTGCGCACGTCACCGAAGATTCCGGCACTGACGGCGTCTCCGGACGATTCGTTGCGCAAGGACCGCAAGTTCCTCGTCGGCTACGTCGGCGTGATGGGCAATGCCGATGGCGTGGATTATCTCGTCCACGCTGCGGCGCATGTCATTCACAAGCTGGGCCGGCGCGACATACAGTTCCTGCTGATGGGCACGGGGCCGGAACACCCCAGCCTGGTGGCACTGCGCGACCAACTTGGTCTCGGCGAGTTTGTGGATCTGCCCGGGCGAGTCTCGAACGAGTTCCTGTTCACCGCCTTGAAAACCATCGACCTCGGCGTGGCGTGCGACCCGATCAATCCTTACAACGATCATTGCACGATGAACAAGACGCTGGAGTACATGGCGTTTGGGAAGGCGCAGGTTTTGTTCGGCACGAAGGAAGGCCGGGCCTCCGCCGGGGAAGCCGCCGCTTATGTGGAGGAGAACTCTGCCGAAAGACTGGGGGAAGCCATTGTGGCCGCGCTGGGTGACCCGGCAGCCCGGGAGCGCATGGGACGCATTGGCGCGGAACGCATTCGCGGCGAATTGAGCTGGGAGCGGTCCGTGGAACAGTTGCTCGCCGCGTATCAGAACGCACTGGATCGATGAGCCGCGGTGGTGTTTCCTCCGCGCGACATTGATTGAGCAATTGTCAGTCGCTAGTGTCAGAGCATTGCTAAAGCAGTATGGCAGCAGACGTACAACCGAACAGCAGCACAGCCGGCCCCGGACTCCTTGAAGAGCTCGGGGCGGTTTGGCGTAATCTGCCCAATCGCCCGGGCTTGGTGGCGCTGCTGCTGACGTGGACGGCCCTGTTCCACTGGCTGGGGAACTCGACACTCGGCTACGTGGACACCCCGTCGATGTTCGGCTGGTGGGAATGGACCATCACAAACAGCCCGGATGAGGAACACGCCTGGCTGATGCCGTTCGCAGTAGTGGTCCTGCTCTGGACGCGACGGGACGATCTCGGGGCGCTGGAGAAACGCGTCTGGTTCCCTGCCCTTGCGATCCTGCTGGTGGCGATGGTCCTGCACCTGATGGGCTATCTCATCCAGCAAACCCGACTTTCCGTGGTGGCATATTTTCTCGGGCTGCTCGCCATATTCGCGTTGATGCTGGGGCGTCGCTGGATGGTGGCAGCGTTGTTCCCCTTCTCTCTCCTTCTGTTTTGTGTGCCATTGGGATCCGGCATCATCGATGTCATCTCGCTCCCGCTCCGGTTGTTGGCCACCAAGATCACGGCGCTGTTTTCCGATTATGTGCTCGGCATTCACGTGCTCCAAAATGGCACCCAATTGATGGATGCGGGCGGCACGTTTCAATACGAGGTGGCGGCCGCGTGCAGCGGCATCCGCAGCCTCACGGCCATCGTGGCGTTTAGCGTCATCTACGCCTACGTCTCATTCAAATCCCACTGGCGCCGGCTCGCGATCGTTGTCTCGGCGTTTCCTTTCGCTGTCGTCGCAAACGTCTTCCGACTCACACTCATCGTACTGGCCGCTGAAGCCTTCGGGCAGGACGCCGGAAACTTCGTCCACGACAACTGGTTCTTCTCCCTCCTGCCGTATGTGCCGGCGATCGGCGGCATGTTGGGCCTCGGCTGGTGGTTGAGCGAAGACCGGAAGAAGAGACAATCTCAACAGCCGGCGGATCGCCCGGCAGAAGCCCGACAGGAACCATGAACACGAAGGCCAAAGTCGCGACGGCAATCGCGCTGGTGCTGATGGCACTGGCCGCAGTGGGGCTGAACCGCGTGCAGGGATTACAACGGCTTGGCGTACCCGGCGTGCGCGTCGTCGAACAAAAGGTCGAGCGCGAAGACGGCCAGATCGTCGGCACGAACGCCGTGCCGTTGCCTGAGAAGGTGCTCGACTACAAATCCGAGATCATCCCGGTCGCCAAGATCGTCAGCGAATGGCTGCCGAAGGACACCGTGTACGGCCAGCGCATTTACGAGGCTCCGGACAAGTTTTGGATTCAGAGCACGGTCATTCTGATGGGCACGGATCGGACAAGTATTCACAAGCCTGAGTATTGCCTGACCGGCTCGGGATTCCAGACGGTCAAGGCGGATCAAGATTCGGTGACCATTGCCCAGCCACATTCGTATTCGCTCCCTCTGAAGCGGCTCACGCTTGTGCGAGAAGCCAAGACGCCAGACGGCCAGTCCATCAGCCAAAGCGGCATTTTCGTTTATTGGTTCGTCGCCGACAAACAACTGACCGCACTCCACAACGAACGAATGCTCTGGATGGCCCGAGATCAGATCACGACCGGCGTGCTCCAACGCTGGGCCTACGTCTCGTGCTTCACGATTGTGCCGCCCGGGCTGGAGGATGCAGCCTATGCGCGAATCAAGGAATGGATAGCGCAGGCGGTGCCGCACTTCCAAATCACCACCGGCAGCCCGTCCGGGCTGGCCCGGAACCCATGACTTTTCGCATCCCGGAATGATGTGCCCTAACTGATGCTCCAACGCGACCGACAACTTCGGACCCAGATATACCAACTCAAGGATGCCGCCTTGTTCACGCTAGCCTTGTGGCTGGCGCATTTCATCCGGTCCATCGTGCCCCCAGGCTTCCTCGGCTGGAGCGCGGATCCGATCGACAGTTTCGAACGTTTCGCCTGGTTGTATCTCGTCATCATCCCTGGTGCCCCGCTGGTTCTCGAATTCCAAGGGTTCTATCAGCGGCCTGTCTTCGCCTCCCGCCGCGAAACCGCATGGCTGCTCTTCAAAGGCTGCTCCGTTCTTACCCTCGGCGTCATCTTCGTCCTCTACCTCTGGCAGATTCCGAACATCGCGCGCGGTGTGATCATCCTCTTTGGCTGCATCAGCTTCGCGCTCGTATTCGCCACAGAGGAAATCCTCAAAGCGGCTTACCGCAGCCGCTTCGGCGAGAATCAATTCAAGAAGCGGATCATCCTCGTCGGTGCCAGTGAAGATACTCGCCGGATGCGCGAGGATTTCCGCGCCCGAAAGCTGTTCGATGTCGAGGTGCTGGCCGAGCTCGACATCAACCAGGCATCGATCGAATCGCTCGTGCGACTACTGCACGAGACATCCGCCAACGGCGTGATCATCAACGCCAGCCACACCTACTTCGGACAGGTGGAACGTGCGGTGCAGGCGTGCGAGATCGAAGGCGTCGAAGCTTGGCTGGTGGCGGACTTCTTCAAGACCCACATCTCAAAGGCGACGATCGATGACTTCCACGGCCGGCCCGTGCTCGTTTTCCGTTCGGCACCGGAAGCCTCGTGGCAGGGCGTCTTCAAGCAGGTGCTGGATTTCACCACGTCGTTCATAGGGATCATCTGCGTCTCCCCGATTCTGCTCGGCGTCGCAGTGGCCATCAAATTCACCTCGCCCGGCCCGATCCTGTTCCGTCAGAAACGCTGTGGGCTTAACGGCCGGCCATTCCTGATGCTCAAGTTCCGCTCCATGGTCACGGACGCCGAGCAACGCAAGCAGGAGCTCGCCGCGCTCAACGAAATGGGCGGCCCAGTCTTCAAGATCACGAACGACCCGCGCATCACCCCGATCGGCCGCTGGTTGCGCAAGTTCAGCATCGATGAGCTCCCACAGCTCTTCAACGTCCTGCGTGGCGAGATGAGCCTCGTCGGCCCACGCCCCCTGCCCGTCGATGAAGTCAAACGCTTCGACGACCCGGCGCACCGCCGACGCCTCAGTGTGAAGCCTGGCCTCACATGCCTCTGGCAGGTCAGCGGGCGCAACAACGTGACAGACTTTAAAGACTGGGTCCGCCTAGACCTCGAATACATCGATAACTGGTCGCTCTGGCTCGATCTGAAGATCCTCTGGCGAACCATCCCGGTCGTCCTCACCGGTTCAGGAGCCAAGTCGATCTTCCGCCACAACGATGCAGACCAAACCACGGACGGCCACAGATTCACGCGGACTGAATTTGGGCGGATCGAAGATTATTTCACGAAACGACGCCCATCATCTGGCCAATCTTCCGCAATTTCCAAAACCTCCGTCTCAATCCAACTGCATCGGTGTCCATCCGTGGCTGGATCGCTTCCCCACTCTCACACTCTCACAATGAAAAAGAAAACCGCCTCGCGCACACCGCGCGTCTCATCGCAACCCGTCTCCGTCGTCACCGGCGGTGCCGGATTCCTCGGCTCGCACCTCACCGACTTGCTAATCTCCCGCGGCCACCGCGTCGTCGGCATCGACAACTTCGTTACCGGCACGGTCGAGAACATCGCACACCTTGCGGGTAATCCGAACTTCAAATTCATACAGCAGGACGTAACGGAGTTTCTGTTCCTGCATGGCCGGGTGGACTACGTCTGGCACTTCGCCTCGCCCGCCAGCCCCATCGACTACCTCGAACTACCGATCCAAACACTGAAAGTCGGCTCGCTCGGCACCCACAAGGCGCTGGGATTGGCGAAGGAGAAGGGCGCACGCTTCCTCATCGCCTCCACGTCGGAAATCTACGGCGACCCGCTGGTGCATCCGCAGACGGAAGAATACTGGGGCAACGTCAACACTATCGGCCCGCGCGGTTGTTACGACGAATCCAAGCGCTTCGCCGAAGCCATGACCATGGCCTACCATCGCGAGCACAAGATCGACACCCGCATCGTCCGCATCTTCAACACCTACGGCCCCCGCATGCGCGTGAACGATGGCCGCGTGGTCCCGGCCTTTGTCAGCCAGGCCCTGCGCAACAAGCCGATCACCGTCTTCGGTGACGGCACCCAGACACGCAGCTTCTGCTATTGCAGCGACCTCATTGAAGGCATCTATCGCCTCATGATGGGCTCACACTCTGAACCGGTGAACATCGGCAATCCGCACGAACGAACCATGCTCCAGTTCGCACGCGAGATTATCGAGGCCACCGGATCACGCAGTAAGATCGTCTTCAAACCGCTCCCGCAGGACGACCCCAAGCAGCGCAAGCCCGACATCACGCGCGCAAAAAGTTGGCTCAAGTGGGAACCCAAGGTGCCCCTCGCCGAGGGCTTGAAGCCCACCATCGAATACTTCCGCAGCAAGGTGGGCTAACTGCTTTCACAACGGTCGCGACGTCCACCTCTCGAACGCCACCGGCAATGCGGACAAGTCGGTGCTCAATTCGCGGCGCGGCAACAAAAGCGTTCTCACTTTTGTTCTCAACGGGATCAACTTCCGCCACGTAATCGTTCGACGGGAATGCTCTGAGACCAAAGTGGATCGGGTGAAGGGAATCGAACCCTCGTGTTAATTACCAAAGCGATTTCATGGGAAAGCCTCATGATTCGAGGACGATAGCGTAGCGAAGTACCGCTATTCCAAACCACCGGACGGCCTCGAAGTGAAATCGTCACACCGGATACCACTCCTTGCCATACCTTGCTGCGTTCTCTGGGGAGTGTGAATTACGTCACTGGCCGTCTCCTGGCCGCGCACTCGCTCGGTGGACACGTGCTAGACGACCGAACAGCATCTGAGATCTCGGTCAACGTGTCCCCGTCGAGGTCGTAGATCCAAAGATGCGTCGGTATCTGGTGGTAGCACTGGAAGAGTTCGCCGACACCGCCGGCCCTTGGTGCGTGCTTGGGCGAACACGGCGTGGTGAGGTGTGGCTCGATCGCACGGAGAAGCATTCAGTTTTTCGGCGACGCGTCGGGACGCAGAAAATCCCGATAGGCCGCACCTGGATCGAAGTCCGGCCCCGCATGAATGGCGGCACCAAAGCGCAGGTGGAAGTTTTCGCCGCGCTTCACCGTGACCATGCTCTTGTCTCCCTGCTTCATGGCAGCGCGCCCGAACGGGTTCGCGACGAAGACGCCGTAGTCGCGGTTGTGCCACCAGCTCGGGCGGAAATTCTTCGGGTCTGACAGGAGCGTGATGCCGATGGGCTTGCCGTCCAGAGTTCCGGAATAGTCGCACCAGTCGGCGGGCTGGCCCCAGGTGTTCTTCGCGGTCTTCAGGCCCGCGCTGCTGGTGATGATGCCGCCGTTCTTTTCCGTGATGGCCGTCGCGACGCGTACGCCGAAGCCCATTTCCTCCTGATCGCCTAAGGTGAAATCGCCGTCATCGGAGCGGAATATCGCATCCCAGACGAGCATCCACGCATTGGTCTGCGCCGTGAGCGTGAAGCGATTGGTGAGCGAACAGAGGTTTCTGCCGTCGGGGGTGCGCAGGCGGCATTCGGTGGTAAAGGTCAGACGACCATCGCGCACGACGGGCGGGT
>SXGS01101759.1_pt1 | contig 10975 bp, 8 predicted proteins | sample 3174681 | NCBI WGS metagenome assembly SXGS01 (sample SAMN11356861, study PRJNA531348) | freshwater metagenome | isolation source: freshwater sample F1-80 | place: China: Fuxian Lake, Yuxi | collected 2017-12-25 | reverse complement strand
CTACGGTTACTGATGCAGAGCTTAAAATGATCGAAGATCGATTGAATCACCGCCCCAGAAAACGATTGGGATTTAAAACCCCGCATCAGGTGTTTCATGAATCTCTAAACCGTGTTGCACTTCGTACTTGAAACCACGTTGTCTTACTTCCGGTGGTTCTTAGCGGTATCTTTTCTGATTTTTTCAACAGATTTGTTGGTCCCGTACAAAATATTTCTGACTGGCGTCTCAACGGCTTGTTTGTGGGCGGGGTGATATTTTTTATTATTAAGTTTGAAGAAGAGCACAGGGCAAGGCAAACAACCGAAGAGCTCATTCAGATTCGAATTGACCGAATCAAGGCAGCTTCCTACGCTGCTCTGTTATCTGACCGGAATACCATGATTGACCTGCTGACCCATGATCTTAAAAATTCTCTGGGACCTATCACGTTCGTATCAAGAACCCTGAAAGAGCAACTGCAAGACAATCAGACGGCTACACAGAAACTGCGGCACATCGACCAGTGCGTCAGCCGTATGAACAATCTGATCGAGCGCGTCGCCATTTCGGCGCACTTGGATCGGTATGAATCCTTGGGTTCTCCGATGTTTTCATCTGCAGCGGAACTGACCGAAGAATTAACCGAGACAAACACCGACCAAAGCAGGTTTCATGTCAACATTGAAGCGAACGCGGGCTTCAATGCGGACCGGGAGATGTTGACTGTTGTTTTTGGCAATCTCATCAATAACGCCTACAAATACGGTCATGCCGGAGGTGATATAGCGATTACAGTCAAGCGTACAGGCAGCGCATCATCGGCAGATTCAATGGGTACCGGACCATCGGTAATGGAGACTGAGGCAGTGTGCTTCGAGATCAGTAATGCCGGTGGCACTTTCAGGATACCAGATCAAGAGCGGGTCTTTGAAAGGTATTACCGACACCCAGATTCCATTGCCTTGCCGGGCATGGGGCTGGGGCTTAGCCTAGTGAAGGCAGCGGCTGCAAAAATTGGTGCGAGCGTCGATTTCCGACATACTCGCGACAGAGTTACATTCACGGTCAGGGTGCCCAATTGAAAAATCAACAGCTGGTCAAAATCATGTCACCACAACCCACTATGTCGATTGCGCTTGTCGAAGATGATGAGCTATTGCGAGCAGAGGTGAGTGATCATCTGACGAGTCATGGCTTTCTGGTCAATGCGGTAAATTCTGCTCGGGCGCTGGATGATCTTATTACTCACAGGCCGGTGGATATTTTCGCCATCGATCTCAACTTGCCAGGTGAAGATGGTTTGAGCCTGCCAAATCACTTGCGGCAAAATTTGCCTGATGCCGGCATTGTGATCATGATGGCGCGAGCGACGCTGAACGATCGTATCGCGGGTTATGGCGTCGGCGGTGCTGATGTTTACCTCACCAAGCCTGTCGTACCCGATGAGCTGTTGATGATACTTCGCAGTCTGTGAAGGCGCGTCAAGCCCGCACAGGACGACCATGCTTGGTCGCTGAGTCTCAGACAGCGTACCTTGCAGGGCCCCGGCTTGGCTTCCGTGCTGCGGCTGAAGATGCGCGAGAAGGTATTGTTGGTGGCACTTGTTCAGGCGCAGGACAACACATTAGATTCGGCCACTTTGTGTGATGTATGCACGGGGCAGACTGCCGACGAGATCATCAGCAAGCACGCGCTGGAAGAGCTGGTCGCCCGCTTGCGCAAGAAAATTCGCGAAGCGCAGTCTGATGATGCCGAGCCGGCTATCAAATCCGTCTGGGGTGTGGGCTATCAGCTCTGTCTGCCTATCAATCTGGTGCCATGAGTCGCTTGCGCCAAATCCTGCCAGTGCCAGTGCGATTGTTGGCAGCGACCTGCCCATTTTTTAAGCAGTCACGTCTGATCCGGTAAAGTAGGGCTTTTTTCGGGGACCGATACCATCCCGAAGCACTACACGAGATCTCGTTTTGCCGGATAGTGATGATGAATGTTGATTTACTGATTCAACAAGCCGCTGTGTACGATGGCAGCGGTGGGGGACCCACGATAAGCGATGTTGCGGTCAAGGCGGGCGTGATCGTCAGTGTAGGCAAGGCACTCCCTTTCACAGCGGCTGAGACGGTCAATGCGGATGGGCTTGCGCTCATGCCGGGTATTATCGACAGTCACACCCATTTTGATGCTCAAATTACCTGGGATTCGTTCGTGCGACCCTCACCGGCCATGGGCGTGACCACGGCAGTGATCGGCAACTGTGGCTTTACTATCGCGCCCTGCAAGGCCGCCGACCGTGATATCACCATGCGTCACCTGACTCAGGTCGAGGGCATGTCGCTGGAGGTACTGCGCAGCGGTATCGATTGGGGTTTCGAAACTTTTCCGCAATACCTGGACCTGCTTCGCAAGCGCGGTTGCACAGTCAATGTAGCCGCCTATATTGGCCACTCGTCTGTTCGCACCTGGGTGATGGGTGATCAAGCAAACAAGCGCGAGGCCACCGAAGATGAGATCGCACAGATGGTCGATCTCGTGAAAGAAGCGATGGCCGCCGGCGCCATCGGTCTAGCATCCAGCACCAGTCCGGCGCATAACGGCGAGGGTGGTTTGCCCATGCCATCCCGTCTCGCCAGCGATTATGAAATGATGTCGCTGATCAAAGCGATGGGTCATCAGGGGCAGGGTATCTACATGGTGACCAAGGGCGGTCAGATGCCCATTCCATTCCTCGAAGAGATGGCGGTGGCATCGGGCCGGCCCGTGATGATTGCTGCCTTGCTCCATAATCCGACCAATCCCGGTGCGGTATTTAATGATCTGAAAGCGATTACCGAGGCCAACGCGCGCGGTGTCCCGCTGGTGGGCCAGGTGTCCTGTTGCCCGTTGACGATGGATTTCACCTTTCATTCGCCGTATCCGGTGGAAGGTCTCGCCAGCTGGAAGCCTGCGCTCGGTCTGTCACATGACGCACTCAAATCGACACTCGCTGATCCCGCGTTTCGTCAAAGCGTGCGCGACGAGCTGGCCTCGACGACGTCGTTCCGATTATTTAATAACGAATGGGACAAGGTGCATGTGGTCGAGACTCGCTTGCCCGAGCATGCGCATTTCGAGCAGCGCAGCGTGGCGGAACTCGCGCGCGAGCAGCACAAAGACCCACTCGACGTCGCGCTCGATCTGGCACTGGCTGAGGATTTGCAAACGGTATTTACCGCTATTCTGCTCAATAGCGACACTGACGCTGTGGCTGAGTTACTGAATCATCCCCACAGTCTGGTCACGCTCAGCGACGCTGGCGCGCATCTGACCTTTTTCAATGACGCTGGCTTCGGTCTGCATCTGATGGGACACTGGGCGCGTGATCTTGGCAAGATGCGGCTGGCTGATGCCGTGCATCAGCTGACAGCACGACCGGCGCAGATTCTTGGCTTGCCAAACCGAGGTTGGATACGCGGGGGTTATGCGGCTGATTTGCTGTTATTCGATCCGGCGGCCGTGGGCCGCGGCCCAAAAAAACGCGTATTCGATCTGCCCGGTGGCGCTCCCCGGCTCGATACCGATGCGCTGGGGGTGCACGGCGTCTGGGTCAATGGCCAACGGCTGGTGGACGGCAAGGGCTTGTTGCAGGATGCGCCTCTGGCGGGGGCTTTGCTGACTGAGTTTCAATAGCAGGCGCTGAATACATCCGCGTTGTATGGCGATCCAGCGCAGCTGAGCGACGTAGGGACCAGCAAAGCCAAGGGCTTGGTGCCATTGGCTTTGCCACAAAACTTTCTGGGTTTATTGCATCAGCGCTTTCTCAAAAAAAATACCGCAGCTCAGTGAACAGCAAACGATTGCGTTTCAGCAGACCATACAGCGTGTTGCTGCTGCCATCAAAATACTCGTAACCCGCCAGCAGCTTGATCTGATCGCTCCACGCATAACTCAACCGTGGCCGGATCAGGTATCCGCGTCGCTCCAGCAGTGCCGAACCTGACAGCTCGGTCTCCAGCGTTTCATTCCACCATTTTTTTGCGATGCGCACACTCACGCCGTTCTGGTCACGGTCGAGCTGCGAGGTCAGGATCGCATGCAGCTGCTCGGCAGCGGAGGGTGTTTGATACTTCATCACCCGGCGATTGAACAGTTGCACGATGCCGCTGGTGTTGTTGCCAAAATCATGCTCGATACCCAGCACGGTGTAAACAAAGGGATTTTTCACATAGGCCAGCGTGCCGTCGCGATCTTCGGTTCGGGTGTACGCCGATTCCAGCGCAAAGCGCCAGGCACCACGCGTGGTGGCTGAATCGAATCCAACGACGCGGGTGCGGTAATGTCGAAATACATAAGATGCCGAGAGGTCACCCGAAAGGTCATACCCATCGTAATACGACACGGACCAATCGACCGCTTTACCCGACTGATCGAGCTTCAATGCCCAGTTACGCGAGCCAGTTGGAATAACTTCCGAAATGCCGGGGCGCAGGTAGACTCGGTTCGGGCGGAATTCAGGTAGCCACACGCCCGTCACACTGGTGAAGGCATCCAGATTCCACGATGTTTTCGCTGCCAGCGATCCGAAACGGTCTTCATCGATATCAGCTGCCAGCAAGCGCGTATCGCGTGGCGTGAGATTGTCGGTGGGATTAAGACGGTCAGTACGACCCCAGGCAATGATCTGCTTGCCAAGACGAAAATCGAGCGCACCGAAACGTGCATCCAGGTAGACCTCTCGTACGCGTGCGATGTCATTACCATCAGCACGAAAATCTTCGCGTCCACCAAAGGCCTCCGCAAATACACCCAGCCCATTCTCGAAACGCTTATCCAGTCGCAGCCAGGTCGACGCCGTTCCAATATTTCCGCGATCGTCGTAGAGACGATTGGAGGACCAGTAGCCACTACGCAGCGAGCCGGTCAGACCGAGCGCATTGAGTTTACCCAGGAGGCCCGGGCGCTGGTCAGCGGTGTTTTCGGTTGGCGCCATATCAGGCGCCCTAGCCGGTTCGGCGTCGGGTGTCGAATTCTGGCTCGTCGTTTCCGGCGACTCCTTTGCATCGCTGCGAGACGCGGCAGGCGGTGGAGCGACAGTTGTGTCTTGCGCAGTCGCGCTGCTTAGCCCGCTGCCCAACAGCACTGCATAGAGAAAAAGCCAGACCTCGGCAATCCAAAGCCGTTTGGCAAATGTCGGATGACTTCGGTTGACAACACGCATTTACTGCTGTTCCATGTAGCGCGTCGTGAAGTAATCATCCTTCACGCCAATATTGACTTTGAAGTTATCGATGGTGATGACGGTACTGTGACCTGTCTGCAGATTGCGCGCTTCAAGGATACCGGCCTGCCATTTTTTCTTGACCGGATCGACTTCCTTGTAATGGCTGTAGCGCGCTTCTTTGAGTAGCTCACCTGCCTCATCATAGGCTACCGCTTTTAGCGTCACAAAATTATCTTTCTGAATCCAGACAATACGCTTGGAGTAGCCGGTATTGGATTTGATGGTGGCGTCTTTCGGTATCGATTCGATCACGAAGCAGGGGCTGCCATCGACGTCTTCCTCCTTGAGAATGGTGTGATTCCACTCCTTGACCTTGTGTCCTATTACATCGCCATAGGAAAAATCAGTGCCCACAAAGCTGTCTTTTTTGTTGGACGATATCAAGCGGCGTACTTTCTTCACGCTGGGCAGGTAGATCCAGATGTCATCTTCCTTGTCCGAGTGCTCAATGAGCATGGAGACGGTCCCTTTGACATCGGTAGGCTCCAGAAAGCGCGTCATGCGTTTGTTATCGACACCGTTCGGCTCGAGCTTACTAGTGCCGAAGGTCTTGCGAACACGTTTCTGGCCTGATTTGTTCGTCAGTGTCATGGTGCTCTCCGAAATGGAGTCGGCGTATTTCGCGACCATGAAATTCTTGTCCATGATTTCGGTCGCCGACAGTGCCCAGGCCTTGTTGGGCACGGTGCTCATCAGAATGGCGCTAAGACCGATTGCGGCGACCATCGCCAGCCCCGGGCGTTTGTTTCCGGATGTCGTGTTCACATCACCTCCATTAAAAATGAATTTAGGTCGGAATTTCAGTACCAGTGCTGGCATGACCGTTAGTGCCGCTGTCACACTGACCAACATGGCGGTGCCGATCAGGATGGCGTTCCAGGTGTGGGGGTAGTAGCCACGTGAACCCGCTTGCACCGCATAACCACCTGCGACGGCCGAGGCCACGAACAGACAGGCCTTACCCGCCGTCTTGAGTACCTTGCGGAATGCAGCATCCACATCGGTGCCACGCGCGATTTCTTCGCGTAGTCGGAACAGTATATAAATCGCGTAATCCGCACCGATACCAATGGCCAGCGCCGAGGTCAGCGCGGTGGGTACGTTCAAGCGCATGCCGAGCCAGCCCATCAGCCCCATGTTCACCAGCACCGAGAGCAGCAATGGCGTGACCACCAGGACGCCCGCAATCAGCGAACGGAACACCAGCGCTGCAGCAATGAAAACCACGCTGGCAATCTGCACCACGTTCAGGATCTTGTCCTTGACGATCACTTCGGTAATTGCAGCGCTCTGAGCGACGCTACCACCAATATTGACGCGTATATTCGGCGGAAATTTTTTCGCGACGAAGTTCTGTATGTCTTTCCACAGCAGATGGAGATCGGCAGTGCTGTCGCTGTGCGTGAAGATGACCATGTTCGCCATCTTGTAGTCGTAATCGACATAAGGGTCAAAATCGCCTGGCTCTCCCGACATCGAGTACAGCAGCAGGAACTCGGCAATCGTCGCCTGCTGATCCGGGATGCGGAAGAATTCGGGCTTGTCCGCATTCATCGACTGGTTCATGCGCTTTATGAATTCGGAGATCGAAATCACTTTACCGATGTTGGGCTGGGCCGTGATGAAGGTCTGCAACTCGTCCATCGCTTTCAAGACCGCCGGGTCCTTGATCGCATCGGGTTGATCACCTTCGATCATCAGATAGACGTTATTCGTACCTGCCATTCGCTCATTAAGTTTTTTATCTGCCACCATCAATGGCAGGTCAGGGTCGAAATACTTTTTCAGTGCGCTCTCGATTTTCAATTGGGTCATCCCGGCGACTGCGATGGCGACGATGATGCCAACGGCAATGAAGATGCGTGAACGCTTCTCACCCAGCATCAGATCGGCATAAAAGCTGGTGATACGATCCCACACACGCTCTTCGCGTTCCATGCGGGCCTCTTTCTCGCCGGGTGCCGGCAGCACAGCGCGCAGTGCGGGAATGAAGGTCATTTCAATGACCAGCACCGACAGAATGCCGATGCCAGCAAAAATACCAAAGACTCGAATCGAGACGATGTCAAAGATCATCAACGACAGGAAACCGGCGGCAGCGACCAGGCCGGCAGTCAGCATCACGGGTCCGATCTTGACGATCGATTCGATCACGGCCATACGATTGGCTTCACGCGGTGAGAGCGCGGGATTCGCGCGCAGCAGGTTGTATTCTTCGTAATAGCGCTTGAGCATCTGCACTGCATGTCCCGCACCGACCGCAAGAATCAGAATGGGCGTTGACATGTTGAAGATATCGAGCGGCACATCTGCCAGACCCATGAAGCCTTTACCCCAGGTCACGGCAACGATAGGTGTGACCAGCGGCAGTATCAGCCCTTGTATGGTGCGGAAGGCCTCGTAGTGGATGATGCCGATGACTCCAATCGCAATCAGCAAGAGCCGACCGCCGCGTCCCGAGAACTGCTCGAGCAGTGCAAGAAATGCGGGATAGCCCGTCACCACAATATCCACTGAATCATCGCGCTCGGCTGCAACGATGTCCTCAATTTTTTTGTTCACATAGCTGAACCCGCCTTTACCTTCTTTCAGCTCTGCGGGTGTTGCGTCTCGCACTTCGGCGAGTACGGTAATCGTCTTGAAGTCGTTGGAAACCACCGAATTCATGTACGCAGTGTTACGCTGCAAAGCATCTTTCAGCGCAGCCATCTGCTCGGGGGTAGTGGGCACATCGGTCATCATCTGACGCACTTCCATGCCTTCTTCGGTACCACGGATATCCTTCGCGCGCCGCGCCGACACGGATAGTAAATTGGCTTTCACCACGCGGGGTGTTTCACGCAGCTTGCCTGTGATCCGCTGGACTTTTTCGAGTACCTTGGGGTTGAATACATCCCCGTCTTTGGGCGTGATACCGATCACGCCGACATAGCGCGATCCAAACACTTCTTCGACCTTGAGTGTGGTGGCGACGAATGGATGCGAGCGCGGGACGATATTGTTGGGGTCAATGATGACGGTCAGCGCCTGTCCACGGAAATGCAGGAAGACTGTGGCAATCAGTACCGCTGCGAGCACGGCCCAGCGAAAACGAACGATGAATTCTATGTAGCGGCGCATGGGCCGGTCTCCTTGTTGTCGTTGTTATGCGGGATGCCACCCCGATGATGAGGCGCTTCAGGCCGGAACGCCGAACGATAATGAATCACTGAACATTGTCCGGGCGCTCATGCTGGGTAGCACAGACTGAACACTACCCCGGCGAAGCGACTCGAATATTAACAGAACGATCGTTCTATTTGTGACCAGTCGAGTATTTGTTGAGGCTGCGTCGAGTGTTTGTCCGGGTTCATGCGCGATTCTGCCCCGTTTTTTGCCATATTGAATACGTAAATTATTTTTTTGATATGTCGGGTATTGATACGGTCAGCGGCAATGATCGTTTGGGTCGGAGCCGTTACACTGACAGATTCTTGTTGGAGGTTTCATGCACACCGTGATCGATAGCGCCGCAGTCAGCACCTTGTTTACTCATGCCCGAAGCCAGAATGGCTGGACGGATCGTCCTGTGAGTGATCAGCAGCTTGAGGATCTTTATGAGCTGATGAAATTTTGCCCAACCTCGGCCAACAGCCAGCCGGCCCGCTTGGTATTTTTGCGGACGGCCGAGGCAAAGGAGCGCCTGCGGCCAGCGCTCTCGCCGGGCAATGTGGGCAAGACCATGAGCGCACCGGTCGTTGCCATCATTGCGCATGACTCGGATTTTCATATGCAGCTGCACAAGACTTTTCCGCACAATCCGGACTTTGCCAGTCTTTTTGCGGGCGATGAAAAGCGCGCCGCAAGAGAGAGCTTTGCCTTTCGCAATGGTTCGCTGCAGGGTGCGTATCTGATCATGGCGGCGCGTGCGATCGGATTCGATTGCGGTCCCATGTCGGGATTCGACAATGCACTTGTCGATAAGACTTTCTTTGGTGGTGGCAGCGTGAAATCGAACTTTCTCTGCTCGCTCGGTTATGGCGATCCATCCAAGGTGATGGATCGCTTGCCGCGGCTTACATTTGGTGAGGTCTGCCAGTTGCTGTGAGATTTATCCCAGTATTTTTCGGTTGTTCTTGACAGAGATGCCGAGTGCATAAGGCTGCAGAGCCGATTCGCTGACACCGTAAGCCGTCATGAAACGATTCAGCAGCGCCTGCTCCTCGGGCGCTGCCACACCGTCCGAGAGCAATGAGTCATAGAGGTTGAGCAAAACACAGAGCTTTTGATCTTCATTCAGCAAAGTAGCTGACTCAGCCAGAAATGCATCGACGTCTTTGGATTTTGCGTATTTGCCCGCATCATCGAACAAGGCCTTGTCGTTGCCAAGCGCCTGGAGCACTTGCCCGATTTCTTCAGCCTCAACTGCACCATCGGCATGAATCATGTGCAGCAAGCCCACTGCAAGGACCAGTTTCGGTGTCAGCGCGGGCGGCGCGCCTTTGAACATATCAAACAATCCCATGGATAAACTCCTTCAATAACGTTGTGATCGAATGCCACGACGGCGTCGGCCGGCTGAGCGTACAGGCTTGAACTTGCCAAAAAAATATCGGAACTCGTTGCGCTACCGAGCATGATAACGCATTGGTTGACGGACAATGGGTGTCCTGTCAGAGGCTCACTCAACAGCATTGAGGCCGGCATGATTTTCCTGTGCCCGACGCAGAGTGCCAGGCACTCGTACCTGTCTTCTTAAAGCAATTCGCCAATGATCCTACGGCGCGTGAAGGCATGATGGGATGGCTTTGGTGGCGTTGGTGACCCTGGCTTCCCGGCACTAGGGTTATTCATCAGACCGGCAAAATAATTGTGATACAGTCACTTTCGCTTATTAACAGCGTGTCAGCGCGCCAGCGGTTCCTCACGGCGAGCGTAGTTGCCTCGAACGCAGTGTCGGTCTCACGAGTTTGATTTCCAGTATCGATTGGAGCCAAAGCCGGATGAATTCGATTTTGCCGTTTTTGTTTGATCTGCTGGCATACACGGCCGTATTCGTCATCATCGTGCTGGGCCTTGGCGTCATTGCCAGCATGATGGGCATTTTCAATTTCGCCCACGGGGAGTTTCTCCTGCTGGGTGCCTACAGCGTGTTTTTTCTTGATACAGCAGGTGTGCCGCCATGGATAGGGATGGTGTGCGCGCCTTTCATCGTGGGTGCGGTCGGTTTATTCCTCGAACGCTTCGCGATTCGGCGCTTCTATGCGACACCGGTGGTGGCCATGCTTGGCACCTATGCGATTGGCCTGGTGATTCGCGAAGCGGTTCGCACGGCGCTCGGTGGTCAGTTCTATACGGTGGTAGCGCCGCTCGATGGTCCCATCCTGTTCGGGGATCTCGCGATTTCCAAATGGCGCAGCGTCGTGATTGTGGTCACTTTGCTCGTGCTGCTGGATTGCTGGCTTTTATTCAAAAAAACAAATTTCGGACTCAAGGTTCGCGCTGCACTGGAAAATCCCATGCTGGCACGCGCTTCCGGTATCCCCGTCAATCGTGTTTACTCCATTACCTTTGCTTTTGGTGCTGCGCTGGCAGGGCTCGCCGGCGCGCTGATGGTGCCGTTGTATCCGCTGAATGCCGACATGGGCGTGACCTTTCTGATCAAAGCATTTTTGGCAGTCATGCTGGGTGGCGTCAGTGGTTTGCAAGGATCAGTTGCTGGATCGACCCTGGTGGGGTCAATAAGTGCTGCCCTACCTT
>SXGS01026755.1_pt1 | contig 10975 bp, 12 predicted proteins | sample 3174681 | NCBI WGS metagenome assembly SXGS01 (sample SAMN11356861, study PRJNA531348) | freshwater metagenome | isolation source: freshwater sample F1-80 | place: China: Fuxian Lake, Yuxi | collected 2017-12-25 | reverse complement strand
GAGGCACCTGTTTCTGAAACTAATGCCTCGATTTTGCCTGATCCTATGCCATGTTCACCGGTGCAGGTACCTCCCATTTCGATCATCTTCATAGTTATTTCATGGGTGATATGGCGAACATCCTCTAACTCTTCAGGTTTAGCTGGGTCGGTAACAATAAAACAGTGAAAATTTGCATCCGCTACATGTCCTAATATTGAAAATGGATATGGATGTTTACTCAAAATCTGCTCTGCCACCGTTACCGCATCTGCAAGTTTTGATAATGGAACTGCTGCATCAGTACTAACAGCACGCTTTCCTGGATTGGCCGCAATTCCCGCCCAATAGGCATTGTGCCTGGCTTGCCATAGTTTTCGCCTAGCACCCTCATCAGTTGTCCACTCAAAATCAGAGCCACCAAACTCTTCAACAATCTCCTTTACCGAGGCGGCATCCTCTGCCACACCTTGTGGTGAACCATGGAACTCAAAAAACAAGGTTGGTACCTCAGCCAGACTTAAACCATCATGGGCATTAACATTTTTAATACATTTTGCATCTAGAAACTCACACCTTGCAATCGAGATTCCAGATCTAACAATTGCAGTGGCTGCAGTTACACCATCAGATAGATTGTTAAATCTGACTATCGCAGCTGCCATCTTCTCTGGAATTCCAAAGACTCGAAGGGTGAGCTCGGTAATTACCCCAAGTGTTCCTTCCGATCCCACTAATAATCTTGTTAGATCATAACCAGCAGATAACTTCCTAGTCTCTCGACCAGTTTTGATCACGGTGCCATCGGCTAGCACAACAGTTAATGCTAAAACATTGTCACGCATTGAGCCGTATCGAACTGTGGTGGTTCCAGCAGCGCCAGTTGCTGCCATGCCACCCAAAGTTGCATCAGCGCCTGGATCTACTGAGAAAAATAATCCCGAACTAGCTAATTTCTCATTTAAAGCCATTCGATGAACACCAGGTTGCACTCGCACCAGCAAGTCATCACCTCGAATCTCTACCACCTTTTTCATCTGGGTTAGATCTAGTGAGATCCCACCAAATAGCGGCAGGACATGGCCTTCTAAAGATGAGCCAGCTCCAAAAGCAACCACTGGGATTTTCTCAGCATTGCAGTAAGCCAAAACCTTTGAAACCTCTTCAGTACTTTGTGGCATTACCACCGCAGATGGCCGAACTGGTGGAATTGCAGATTCATCTCTGCCATGTTGATCTAAAACTGTTTCATTAGTTGAAACTTGAACTGTAACTAAACTCTTTAAATGATTTATTTGCGCATCGGAGAGATCCACCCGCTTATTAACCATCTATAGATAATACCTGTTTTAAATAACTTATTGCTTATAAAAATTGAGTGATTTATTATAAAAATACTGTTATTAACAAATTTTCATTAAATTACGCATGAAATTATCGTAGTTGCTTATAAGTTTAACTCTGCTAAACTCATCTAGTAAGATAACGTTCGACTAGGAGAGTGCACGCCAAACATTGGTCTATTAGGACCCTTTGACAGTACAAACCCGCATGAAAACACTAACGCACCACAACCAAACCTTTCGTTCAGTTCCTACACATTCAAAACCGTTGGACTCTGCTCGTCTTGAAAAACTCTTTCAACAACAAATAGATTTATATAAATCAAATCTTCGCAGCTCAAGCTCTGAGTACTTAACTGCACTTAAAACTATTCCACTAGGGGCGCACTCAACCTTTCAATCATTTGACCCATATCCAATCTCAATCAAATCAGCCAAGGGCGCCTGGATGGTTGATGTGGATGGTCGAAAGATGCTAGATCTTTCCATGGGCTTTGGCTCAATGTTGGTCGGTCACTTAAATCCTGAGGTGATGGCCGAGCTCAAGAGCACATTAGATATCGGTACCTTATACACCGCACCATCTCCTGACTCTCGAGATGCTGCTGAGCGATTATGCCGTCGATTTGGGATTGATCAGATCAGATTTACTAACTCAGGCACCGAATCAACTATGTATGCCGTTAGAACTGCCCGGGCCTACGCCGGCAAAGAGGGTGTAGTTAAGGTTGAAGGCGGCTACCACGGAAGTGGTGATGCACTATTGGTTTCAACTAAACCACCACTAGATAAAGCAGGACCAGCAGATGCACCAAACCCAGTAATTGGTAATGCTGCAGTTCCAGGTTTGTCATATGTGGTTCCGTATAACAACATTGAAGCACTTAAAGAGGTATTCCAGAAACACTCTGACAAAATTGCCTGCTTTATTGTGGAACCTGTTTTGGAAAATGTTGGAATTATTTTGCCAGATGAGGGTTACTTAGAATCAGTACGAGCCTTATGTGATGAGTACAAGATTGTTTTAATTTTTGATGAGGTCAAGACTGGCTTAACCGCAGGTCCACAAGGTGCTGCCCAACGTCTTGGTGTAATTCCAGATTTAATCTGTTTAGCGAAATCAATTGGTGGTGGAATTCCACTTGCCGCATTTGGTGGAAAAACAGAGTTTATGAAACCAGTAACTGATGGTCGAATGCCACACCTTGGTACATTTAATGGACATATCTTGGCTATGGCAGCGGTTAGAGCAGTAGACAAACTTTGCACGTCAGCAGCTCTTGAAAAGGCTGAATCATTAAATATTCAAGCATTAACTAGGATCCGTGAAATTATCGATGAGTATGAATTACCAGCACACACCGTTGGTTTTGGTGTGAAAGGCTGCATAACCTGGTCTGATCGACCAGTTAGAAATTATCGAGATTACAAAGCAACAGATTTCCAAATTGCTGAGCTCTCATTTATCTGGTCGCTAAATCATGGAATTATGACGCCACCAGGATTAGATGAGCAGTGGTTGATATCTCTTGCCCATGGTCAGGCTGAGGTTGATTTTATGGTTAATGACTTTAAGGAATTTGCTAGAACGCTTCGCAGCTAACTTAGGTGTTTTGTGGGAAACCTAAATTAATTCCACCATGGCTTGGATCTAACCAACGACTAGTAACAACCTTGCCGCGGGTAAAGAAGTGAACCCCTTCAGTTCCATGCGCATGTGAATCACCAAATAATGAGTTCTTCCAACCACCAAATGAGAAGTAAGCCATTGGCACTGGAATCGGCACATTGATACCAACCATGCCAACCTCAACCTCATTTTGGAAGCGTCTTGCCGCTCCACCATCATTGGTGAAGATGGCAGTGCCATTTCCATATTGATGATTATTGACCAGATTTAATGCCTCGTCATAGCTTTTAACTCTAATAACGCTAAGCACTGGTCCAAATATCTCTTCCTGATAGATGCTCATACTTGGCTTAACCTGATCAAACAAGGTTGGCCCAAGCCAAAAACCTTCGCCATCAACCTCAACCTTTCGGCCATCAAAAACAATCTTGGCTCCCTCTTTTTCACCAGCTGCGATGTAAGAGGCGACCTTATCTCGGTGCACCTTGGTAACAAGTGGACCCATGTCAGCACCCTTTGTGCCATCACCAGTTTTAATCTTATTTGCGCGTTGAGTTATCTTCTCAATTAATTTATCTGCAATTGGCTCCACCGCAACAATTGCTGAGATCGCCATACATCTTTCACCTGCTGAGCCAAAGCCAGCATTAATTGCCGCATCTGCAGCTAACTCTAAATCAGCATCTGGCAGAACAATCATGTGGTTTTTTGCGCCACCTAGTGCCTGCACTCGCTTGCCAGCTTTTGTGCCAGTCTCATACACATACTTTGCAATTGGAGTAGAGCCAACAAATGACACTGATTTGATTCCAGGATGAGTCAGCAATGCATCAACTGCGACCTTATCTCCATGCACTACGTTAAAGACACCATCTGGTAATCCGGCATCTTTGAGTAATTGGGCCACAAACATAATTGCACTTGGATCTTTCTCACTTGGCTTAACAATTACCGTATTACCGCATGCGATTGCAATTGGGAAAAACCACATAGGCACCATGGCTGGAAAATTAAATGGTGAAATTACCGCAACCGGTCCTAGCGGCTGCCGAATTGAGTAAACATCTACGCCAGTTGAAACCTCTTCAGAAAATCCGCCCTTAAGTAGATGGGGGATTCCGCAGGCAAACTCAACTACCTCAAGTCCACGTGTTACCTCACCAAAGGCATCACTTAATACTTTGCCATGCTCCTTGGTAATTAAGGCGGCTAGCTGCTCTTTATTTTGATTTACTAATTCACGAAATGCGAAAAGTACCTGGGTGCGCTTAGTCAGTGAGCTATGTCGCCAAGTTTCAAAAGCTTTTGTAGCCACATCAACTGCAGCATCAATAGTTGTACTTGTTGCAAAATTTACCTTGGCACTTATTTGGCCGGTCGCCGGGTTATATACATCACCAGTGCGCTCTGACTTTTCAGTTGAAAGTTGGTTATTTATCCAGTGTGAAATAGTTTCCATATCTCAACCCTACCTTAAAGAATTTACCGCTATGAAATTACCCCTTCCTACCAAAAAACCAGAGGAAGTGATTAGATTGGGGTATTAAATGAAGCCGTCAATCCAGGGAGCAATGTGAGTACCCCAGAGAACAACCCAGATAAGGCAGCAAAGGTTTTTGCTGATGATCGCGCATATGTTTTTCACTCTTGGTCAGCACAGGGGCAGATCACACCAATGACAGTTGCCGGCGGCGCCGGTTCATACTTTTGGGATTTCAATGGCAAGAAGTACTTAGATTTTTCATGTCAATTAGTTTTTACAAATATTGGCCACCAACATCCAAAGGTAATTGCAGCGATCAAAGAACAAGCTGATGTGCTGGCAACTGTGGCGCCACAACATGCCAATGAGGCAAGAAATGAAGCAGCAAAGCGCATCACTGAGGTAGCAGGAGATAGCTTTAAAAAGGTTTTCTTTACCAACGGTGGCGCAGATGGCGTAGAAAATGCAATTCGAATGGCCAGACTTCACACCAACAAACACAAAGTTTTATCCACCTATCGTTCTTATCATGGCAATACTGGCTCTGCGATTAATGCAACTGGTGATCCAAGAAGATTTCCAAATGAGTTTGGTTATGGACATGTGCACTTCTGGGGTCCATATCTTTACCGCACCGCTTTTTGGGCAACAAATCAGGAAGAGGAGTGCCAGCGAGCACTTGAGCATTTAGAGCAAACAATTATTTTTGAAGGTCCAAGGACAATTGCGGCAATCATAATTGAGTCAGTGCCAGGAACAGCTGGTGTGTTAATGCCACCTGCAGGATATCTAGATGGCTTGCGAGCACTTTGTGACAAGTATGAAATTCTTTGGATAGCCGATGAGGTCATGTCTGGCTTTGGCAGAACTGGTAAATGGTTTGGCTTCCAGCACTCTAAATCAACCCCTGATTTAATTGTCTTTGCCAAGGGTGTTACCTCAGGTTATGTGCCACTTGGTGGCGTAATAATTCCTGAAAAAATTGCGAAAACATTTGATGAGCGAGTATTCCCAGGTGGGCTTACCTATTCAGGTCATCCACTTGCTTGCGCTACTGCAGTTGCAACTATTGATGTAATGAAGAGTGAGAAGATGGTAGAAAATGCTGCCAGTATTGGTGAGAAAATACTTGGACCTGGATTAAATGAGTTAGCGAAAAAACATCAGGTGATTGGTGATATTAGAGGTGCTGGTGTTTTCTGGGGAGTAGATATGGTCACCGATAGAAAAACACGTGAACCACTTGCGCCATATGGTGCATCTAGTGCAAAGATGAATGAGATTGTGGCAACTTGTAAGAAAAATGGTTTGATGCCATTTAATAACTTCAACCGAATTCACATGGTGCCACCATGCAATATCTCTGAAAGTGATGCCAAGTTAGGCTTAGAGTTACTATCTAAGTCACTAACTGAGATCGGTCTCTAGCAGTAAGTATATTTACCGCTATTAATCCACAGTTTTTATCTTTCATGCATTACTAGCATTTTTTTCTTTATAGTTTCCAAACACAAACTTTTGGAGCTATATGAATCTAACAATGCAAATTATTCGACTTAATCTTCTCTTAAAATCCAAAGCTACTGCTTTTATTAAGAGCGACAGTCGCGGAGATGTGCCTGGCTGGGTATTAGTAGTACTTATGACCACTGCTCTGGTTACTGGCATCTGGTCAATCGCTGCGCCAAAACTAACCACAATCTTGCGCAACTCATTGGATGCAATGGGCGGTATCAGGTAGTTGCGCAAGCTATTACTTGCCCAGCACCGTGGATCAGTTGAATCACTACTAACCATACTTCCGCAGGTTTTTGTATTTTTAGTGATGTTTCAACTGATCTTTATGCAATTTAATGTCATGCGTTCAACCAACTTAAATCAAGGAGAGTTAGCAACCACAGCAATTACTGGCTCAGGAGATAATTATGTGCGATACCCACTAATTGGTGGCGGCTCTGTATTGGTCATTGAAGAAAAGAGTGATCTGAGGAAGTTTATTGATTTTGGCAATTTTTCAGGAAAGAAAGTAGTGGCAATTGCAGTAGATGAAGACTCTGCCAATTAGATTTTTAGAAAAATCAGATAAGGGCTCGGCAACTGCAGAGTTTGTTATCTTTACTCTGCCCTTTTTTACCGCCTTTTTAATTTTAATTACAACTATTTCCAGCAAAACTCTTGCGATCTCAGAGAGTGAAAACCTAGCCAGACAAACGGTACGAGCCTTTGTTACCTCTCCAAGTGTGGATTTAGCAATGGCCAGGGCCTATCAAGTATTAGAGATCTACAAATCAAAGCGGTCACCAAATGGTAATCAAATGCGGCAGATTGACTTAAATATCACCTGCAGCTTCTATCCATGTTTTTCTCCTGGAAATATGGTCACCGCCACCATCACCGTTGGCAAAAATGAAAAGGCATCAGCTAGTGAGTATGTAGATCTATGGCGATAGCAAGGATAATTTTTGGCAAAAGCCGTGGCTCATTGATCCCACTCTCATTTGGCTTTTTTCTTCTCGCCATGACCCTAACCTTTATATCGATAAATGTTGCCTCTGCTTACTCAGTCAAAAAGCAATTAACCAATCTTGCTGAGGGTGCGATTAATAAATCCGCCCAATCAATAAACTCTCTTGCCTACTACGCCGAGGTAAATAGATTTAGTAGAGAAAAACGGGTGCCGCTAGATTGCTTTGCAGCTCATGCCAAGTTTTACCAATTAATTAATCAACTCAGATTGCATGAGAAACAAATCAAAGTAGATCACTTTAAATGTGAACTATATGAAGTATCTGCTCAAGTTTCGATCACTGGTAACATGCCAATTCAGATACCATTTATAGAATCTGGCGCCTTAAACAGATTGATAATCTCCACTCAAGTTGGCGCAAGTTCGGTATACATCCCTAATTAGATTACCCTTGCCCTATGGCTACCCGGGATTATCAAGATGAGATCAACAAGATTGATATCACCCTTAAGTCAATTGAGCAGGTTTTAAACCTACCGAAATTAATTGAAAATGCTGCCGAACTTGAAGCCCAAGCTAGTGTGCCAAATCTTTGGGATGACCCCCAAGCAGCTCAGGTGATTACAAGTAAATTATCCAGAGCGCAATCAACGATCAATAAGATTAGTTCAATTCGAAGTAGATTAAATGATCTGCCAGTAATGGTTGAGTTATCAGCAAATGAAAAGGATAAGGCATCTGCTTTTAAAGAGGTTGATAAAGAGTTAGATGAGTTGACTCAAGTAATTAATGAACTTGAGGTGCAGACATTATTAAGTGGTGAGTATGACGAGCGGGATGCGCTAATGACCATTAGATCAGAGGCTGGTGGCGTAGAAGCTGCTGATTGGGCGCAGATGCTGATGCGGATGTATCTAAGATTTTGTGAACGCCACAATTACAAAATAGATGTGTTAGAGACCTCATATGCTGAAGAGGCTGGAATTAAATCAACCACATTTCGAATCTCATCCCCATATGCATACGGCAGACTTTCGGTAGAACAGGGTACACATCGATTAGTTCGTATCTCACCCTTTGATTCCCAATCTCGCCGCCACACATCCTTTGCCGGTGTTGAGGTTGTGCCAGTAGTTGAGCAAAGTGATCATATTGAGATTGAGGAAAAAGATTTAAGAGTAGATGTCTATCGCTCATCTGGCCCTGGCGGTCAAGGTGTTAACACCACTGACTCAGCGGTGAGAATTACCCATACACCATCTGGAATTGTGGTCTCCTGCCAAAATGAAAGATCACAAATTCAAAACCGGGCAACTGCAATGGCGGTATTGCAATCTAAATTATTAGAACGACGCCGATTAGAAGAGCGCGCCAAAATGGATGCACTAAAGGGTGATAACTCGGGCTCTTGGGGAAATCAAATGAGATCTTATGTACTTGCTCCATATCAAATGGTGAAAGATCTGCGGACAAATTTTGAAGTTGGAAATCCATCCTCCGTTTTAGATGGAGATTTGGATGGATTTATTGAGGCAGGTATTAAATGGCGCAAGGGGCGCGAGTAATCTCACAGGCAAGCGTAAATTCTCAGTTTTATATTGCAAAAATCAGCATTAAATCACCAATTAATTGTGGTTGCTTATCTAAACTAGCACTAGTTGATCAGCGCACTCACCTTAAGGGGTTTTGATTTTGATTCGTTTTGAGAATGTCACAAAGCTCTATCCCAAACAAGATAAAGCTGCCCTAGATGGGGTCAACCTAGAGATTACTAAGGGTGAGTTTGTTTTCTTGGTTGGTTTATCTGGTTCTGGAAAATCAACCTTTTTAAGATTAGTACTGCGCGAGGAGAGACCAAGCTCAGGTGTGATTCATGTGGCAGGAAAAGAGTTAAATACTTTGGCAAACCATAAGGTGCCAGAGTTGCGCCGGCAGGTGGGAACAGTTTTCCAAGATTTTAGATTGCTACCAAACAAGACTGTTTCAGAAAATGTTGCCTTCACCCTGCACGTTTTGGGTTATTCAAAGAAGCAGATTGGAAGAGATGTACCAGAGGTTTTGGAGTTGGTTGGACTTGAAGAAAAAGGTGATCGAAAACCTAGTGAGTTATCAGGAGGTGAGCAACAACGAGTTGCCATTGCTAGAGCTTATGTTTCGAGGCCAACAATTTTGATTGCCGATGAGCCAACTGGAAACCTAGATCCAGCTACCTCAGTTGGCATTATGAAATTACTAGATCGCATCAATCGAGAGGGCACCACAGTTGTAATGGCAACTCATGATTCTGGAATTGTCGACCAAATGCGAAAGCGAGTAATTGAATTAGAAGCTGGCCATGTAATCCGCGATCAGGCCCGTGGTGTCTATGGCTATACCGGTTAAAGCTAAGATGAAAAAGATAGGGTTACCAAATGCGCGCTAAATTTGTAATGAGTGAGGTCGGCATCGGCCTGCGCCGAAACCTAACAATGACCTTTGCGGTGGTAATTACTGTTGCCATCTCCTTATCCCTTCTAGGTATTGGCTTACTGGCAAACTCACAGGTGCGAGTAATGAAGGATTATTGGTATGACAAGATTGAGGTTTCAATATTTCTCTGTGGATCCTTATCTGAAGGACAATCATGTGCAAGTGGTGTGATCACTCAAGACCAAAAGATTGGCATTCAACGAGATCTGCAGGCACTTCCAGTTGTGCAAGAGGTTTACTACGAATCACAAACTGAAGCATTCAAACGTTTTCAAGAAAGATTTGAAGGCTCAGCTATTGCGCAAAATGTCACAGCAGATCAGCTGCCTGAGTCATTTAGAGTAAAACTAAAAGATCCAACTAAGTTTGCAGTTATTGAAAGTGCCTTTGCGGGCAGGCCCGGAGTTGATATTGTGCAAGATCAACGGGCAATCTTAGAAAAGTTTTTTGGATTACTAGGTGTATTGCGAAATGGCGCATTAGCAATAGGTGCAGCATCAGTATTAACCGCTGCGTTATTGATTAGTAACACCCTGCGAATTGCTGCCTTTAATAGAAGGCGGGAGACTGGGGTAATGAAGCTAGTTGGTGCCTCAAGCTTTTCAATTCAGTTGCCATTTTTATTAGAGGGTATCTTTGCTGCTGTATTTGGCTGGCTAGTCTCAACTGGATTTTTATCTGCATTTAAAGCGGTGGTAGATGCAAAGGTGGTACCACTTTTAACCTTCACCCAGTTTTTCACCTGGCGTGATGTTTGGGTGGCAAGTGCCTGGCTGTTATTAACAGGTTTATTTGTTTCTGGGTTAGCATCAGTGCTCACCTTACGTAAATATCTAAAGGTTTAACCACCTCCGCACAACTGAAAGATTGGGGGTTGCTTGTGGTCAAAGAGTTAGGCAAAAAGGTAATTGCCCAAAATAAAAGCGCCCGCCATGACTACTTTATTGAAGAGATCTATGAGTGTGGGTTGGTGCTAACTGGCACTGAGGTTAAATCCTTAAGGGCAGGACGGGCCTCATTAACTGATGGTTATGCAATGGCAAAAGATGGTGAGATTTGGGTAAGTGGTATCCACATTCCTGAGTACAACCAGGGCTCTTGGACAAATCATCCACCACGGCGAGATCGTAAATTACTTCTTCACAAACGAGAGATTGCTCAGATCTCAGGAGTAATTAAGCAAGGTGGTTTAACCCTCATTCCCCTTTCACTTTACTTTAAAGATGGAAAAGCTAAGGTTGAAATTGCAGTGGCAAAAGGTAAGAAGGCTCATGACAAGCGAAATACATTGATGGAGCAGCAGATGACCCGTGAAGTAAACCGTGAGTTATCTAGGCGCACCACTGGTAAAGGCAGTAGCGGAAAGCGCAAAAAATCTGATGCTGATTACGATTAGTAACTGAATTAACAGTATTTATAAATAAGCTGTAAAATAATCCTTTCAAACAACTAAATATTGAATAGTAATTCGCTTAACTCTTGGGGGTGAACGGTCTCGACTTTAGTCGTTACTTCAAGGCAAGCGGGCCGAGGAAGCCGTGATGATCTCGTTAACCACAAAAACATGGCAAACTATAAGCGCAAGTAAAACTGCCGCTGATTAT
>SXGS01140478.1_pt1 | contig 10978 bp, 9 predicted proteins | sample 3174681 | NCBI WGS metagenome assembly SXGS01 (sample SAMN11356861, study PRJNA531348) | freshwater metagenome | isolation source: freshwater sample F1-80 | place: China: Fuxian Lake, Yuxi | collected 2017-12-25 | reverse complement strand
GCCGGATTCGAAGTGCTCGTCGAAGCGGGTTATTCGCCCGAGATGGCTTACTTCGAGTGCCTCCATGAGCTGAAGCTCATCGTAGACCTCATGAACGAAGCGGGCATCGCCGGCATGCGTTTCTCGATCTCCGAGACAGCCAAGTGGGGCGACGTGAGCGTCGGCCCGAAGATCATCGACGCTTCGGTCAAGAAGCGCATGAAAGCCGCACTGAAAGACATTCAGTCCGGCAAGTTCGCCAAGGACTGGGTCGCCGAGTACAAGAGTGGCTACAAGAAGTACAACGCCCTGCTCGCCGCCGGCGAGAAGCACCCGATCGAGAAGACCGGTGCCAAGCTCCGTGCGATGATGCCCTGGATGCAGAAGCGCCAGATCAAGGGCGCTCAGGCCGCCTACTAACCGAGAGGTCTCCGCTCGATAAACCGCCGGTTCTCCATCTAGGAGGTCCGGCGGTTTATTTTTCCCTACTTCCCTCCTCCCAAGCATCCTGTCCCACAATGGCCCGCAGCGTGATCCTCGCAGGAACCATCCGATGCGATGGGTGTTGCCTGCCTCCTCGCTGGTGCCTTTGCGCCGTGCTGCGTCCCGTCGTGAGCCCAGTGGCCGTCGACGTCTTGATCCATCGCCGCGAGAACTGGCGCCCCACCAGCACCGGCAAGCTGGTGGCCCGCACCCTTCAGGGTTCGCGCACGCATGTCTATCAGCGCGTCGATCCCCCGACGCTCGAAGCCATCGCGCGTCCCGACCGCGAACTCTGGATCCTGCACCCGGAAGGCGAACCGGTTGAGAATTTACTCCCTCGCCCGGCCGACCAACCCGCTCCGCAGGTTCTTCTGTTGGACGGCAACTGGGGTCAAGCGGGCGAGATGCTGCGGGCCGTCCAAGGTTGGGGTCGCCTAGTTCGCCTCAGCCAAACCGGAGCGAGTCGATACTGGCTGCGATCTCAGGAACGCCTGGACCAATTCTCCACGGCCGAGGCACTCATCGCCGTGCTTCAGTCGTTGGGAGATATGGAGGCCGCAGCGCAATTTGGGCTTCAGTTCGAATTGCACGTCTACGCCACACTCCGGGCGCGCGGGCACAAGGAAGGTGCAGAAGCCTATCTGAAAGGGTCCCGTCTGCCGGAAGCATTCCCTGAGTTTCTGACCCAACTGAACGAGCGGCGTCGCAACCCGTCCGAACCCGGTATCTCCCGAATGGGGCCTTATCCGCAGCCCGAGCGATTGGACTGAATCCCGGTCATTTCCGGATTGGGATTTTGACGGTGTGCCCCTTTCATCAAGGCGTGGCGCATGAGTACCAACTAAACCCCTTCCGTCCGCCGGCCAACCTGCGGATCGACTACGCGCAGGAACTCAATACCCAACAGTATGAGGCGGTCACCGCGGCCCCGGGGCCCTGCCTGGTCCTCGCCGGTGCGGGTGCCGGCAAGACGCGCACCCTGACCTACCGCGTCGCCTGGCTCATCGAGCACGGACTCCCCGCCGACCGCATTCTCCTCCTGACCTTCACCAACAAGTCAGCCCGCGAAATGATGGAACGGGTCGGGGACCTGCTGGGCGGCAGTGTGGTAGATCTTTGGGGCGGCACCTTCCATTCGATCGGGGTCCGCATCCTGCGCTTGCACGCCGACCAACTCGGCTACCGTCGCGACTTCACCATCGCCGACCGCGAGGACGCCAAGGATTTGCTCAACGCCTGCATCACCGACGCGGCCATCGACGTGAAGGCCGTCCGCTTTCCTAAGGCCGAGGCGCTGTCGGACCTTTTCTCCATGCAGGTCAATACCGGTCAAACCTTGGAGGAAGTGACCGGCGGTGAAGAAGGCCCCTTTGCCGGGGTGATGGATTCCATCCGGCTCGTCCAACGCAAGTACGCTGAGCGCAAGCGCAAGGCTGGGCTCATGGACTTTGATGACTTGCTGGTGCTCTGGCTGCGACTCCTTCAAGACTTCCCCGACATCGCCGAGACCTACCAGCGACGCTTCCAGTTCGTGCTGGTGGACGAGTACCAGGACACCAACATCCTTCAGGCCACGCTGCTCGACTGCCTGACCTTGCGGAACCGAAACCTCATGGCCGTCGGAGACGACGCCCAGAGCATCTACTCCTGGCGGGGTGCTAATTTCGCCAACATCCTAAAATTCCCCGAGCGCCATACCGGCGCCAAGGTCTTCAAGATCGAGACCAACTACCGCAGCACGCCGGAAATCCTTGCCCTGGCCAACGCCGCCATCGCCGCCAACCTGCGCCAGTTCCCCAAGGCCCTTCAGGCCCATCGGCCATCGGGTCAAAAGCCGGCCCTCATCGTCTCGACCGATGCCAGGGAACAGGCTGCCTTCATTGCTCAACGCGCCCTAGAATTGCGCGACGAAGGAATACCACTGTCAGAGGTCTGCGTCTTGTACCGCTCGCACTTCCATGCGCTGGAACTGCAAATGGAGCTGACCCGCCGCAATATTCCCTTCGTCATCACCAGCGGCATTCGCTTCTTCGAACAGGCCCACATCAAAGACGTGGCCGCCTACCTCAAGCTCATCGTCAACCCCTCCGACGAGCTGGCCTTCAAACGCCTGGCCCAGATGCTTCCCGGTGTCGGCGGAAAAAGTGCAAACACCCTCTGGAACGCCTTCAGTGCCCGGTTTCTTCCGACGTCGGAATCCACGCCGGAGTTCGAGGTGTCGGACAACGACGGTGCACTACCGGCAGTTCGGCCCATCGCACCCGAACTCAGCGCCATCAGCCGCGCCGTTCCCAAGAAAGCCGCGGTGGCCTGGGCTCAGTTCACCGCCACCATTGCCCAATGCGAGAGTTCGGAGCGTCGAGGGCAACCCGGCCGCTTGATCCGGTGGGTGCTGGAGGCCGACTACGAGGACTACCTTCGCAAGACTTTCGAAAACGCTCGCAACCGGCTGGAAGACCTCGCCCAGCTTGCGGCCTACGCCGACTCCTTCGAAGACACCAGTCTCTTCCTTTCGGAATTGGCTCTGCAGTCCAACATCGAAGCCGAGCAAAACAAGCAACGGGACGGAGACGACGAGGATCGACTCAAGCTCTCGACAGTCCATCAGGCCAAGGGCCTCGAGTTCCGGGCTGTGTTCATCATCATGCTCTGCGACGGTTTGTTTCCGAGCGGACGCTCGGCAGAGACTGCCGACGGCGAGGAAGAGGAACGTCGACTCTTCTACGTCGCGCTGACACGGGCCAAGGACGAACTCTACCTCTGCCGCCCCCTGCTCCGATTCATGGCGGGAGCCGGCGAGGCATTCCAACCAGCGTCCCGGTTTCTGGGTGAATTTCCGGAGACTCTCGTCGAGGAATGGAAGATCCACGCCCCGGTCGCACCTCTGTCTCCCCGAGGCCAACGCAGCAGTTCTGACCGATCTCAAGACCACGATCCCTTCCGAGATCCCGACCCCGATCCCGACCCCATCGACGACGGCGACGTGCCGTTCTGAAGAATATCCCCGATGGAGAATCAGCCCATCACCATCAACAGCGCTCCCATCCACTCACCCTGACCCGCCAAGACCCATGCGCCATTCACTGACCGCCGCAGCCGCCACCGATCCCACGGCCCTCTACCGCTATCGGGATGGTCTGTACGCCGAGGACTTGCTCATTCTCGCACTGGTCCGAATGGATTTTTTCACAGCACTGGCCGCGGAGCCCACCGACTTGGAAGGACTCTGTTCTCGGCACCAACTCCACCCGCGGCCTGCCGACGTGTTGATCACACTCTTCCATGCCATGGGGCTCATCGAGTTGTGTGGAAATCGCTATGCGGTGACCGAGACTGCCCGGGAGCATCTGGTTTCCTCCTCCCCGTGGTTCCTCGGTCCCTACTACGAGTCTCTGGTAGATCGTCCCGTGGTGAAGGATCTCCTGCGGGTGCTGCAAACAGACAAACCGGCCAACTGGGGCAGCCAATCGGCCCAACCCGACTGGCACAAGGCCATGGAGAAGCCCGATTTCGCGCGGCAATTCACCCAGGCCATGGACTGTCGGGGCGTCTTTCTGGCTCGAGCCCTTGCCGAGCACCTACCCATCCAGCAATCCCGTTCTCTGTTGGATATCGCCGGTGGATCGGGCATTTATGCTTGCTCGCTCTGCGCCCATTTCCCGGAACTGAAAGCCACCGTTCTAGAAAAGCCACCGGTGGATACGATCTGCGCTCAAGCCATCGAGGCCCGCGGATTCAGCGACCGCGTTCAGGTGGTCGCGGGCGACATGCTCTCCCAACCGTTGCCCCGCGGACACGATCTCCACCTCTACTCCAATGTGCTGCACGACTGGGACATCCCCATCGTCCGAGAACTCCTAGCTCGATCGTTCGAAGCCTTGCCCTCTGGCGGGCGACTGCTCATCCACGACGCCTTCCTCAACCGTGACAAATCCGGCCCGCTTCACGTCGCGGAATACTCGGTAATGCTCATGCACGCCACGCAGGGCCGCTGCTACGGCGTGGGTGAAATGGAAAACTGGCTGCAAGACACCGGGTTCACCGATTGTCAGGAACTCCCCGGCGGAGCCGCCCGGAGCGGCCTGATCGCCACCAAGCCCTGAGTGACTTGCTTACTTGGCTGGCCGCCGCGTGCTCAAGCTTCTCTGGGCACGCGGCTGAAACTCTGATTCGCGGCGCTTCTTCGAGTTCGGCCGATCACCAACTTACAGGAGCGCGCTTGCCCTGCTTGGTGATCGTCTTCTCGTCTTCCCAGACCGCCAAGCCATCTCGGGTAGCCAAGGCCATCTGGAATACATAGGTCGACTCGCGCTGATTGCCCTGACGCGTGCGGTTCTCGATAATCTTACCCGACAGCGTGTAGTCCGGACGGCCCGACACCTTCTGGGTACCGAGGAATTGCTGTTCGCGCTTGGCTTCCGCCGCAAGAGGGTCTTCGGGGCCACCTAGGCCTGCGGTGATGTCGACGACGACCTTGCCGGTCCCCAGCAGCGCCACCCGGATCTTTTTTACCAGCATGTCCGTATCAACTTGGATGCTCGTGTTATTGACGATGCGACTGATGGCTAGAACAGCCCGACCATCGGGTCCGCTGCCCTTCACACTTCCGGAGTTGATGTGCTTGGCGATCAACGAATTGATCATGGACTCAGCAGCCATGTTCCAATCTTGGACATTGATCTCACCCACATTGCTGAGGGTTCGGGTGCTGGCCGGATCCACATAGGTGGCCTGACTGGAAGCGCATCCTCCCAGGAGTGCGGCCGTGGCGACAACGAGGGCGGTGGAAACAAGAGGGCGGTTCATGGACGGACAGAAAGGTTTAAACGGATGAAAAATGAGTTATCGGGCGTTTTCGTACAACTTCAGGCGGTAATCCCGGACCGAGGGATTCGGGGCCACCCCGTTAATGAACAGAGATTCTTTGCCTTCAACCTGACGAATGATGGACACCGACGAAGGGCCTTCGACCAAATTGCCGTCCTTGTCGAACCACTCCCATTTGTAGGCGAACCGTTGGTACCGGCGAGTGGTGTTCTGCACCTCAGCCTGCACCTTCAGAAATCCCCCAGGGCCATCGGAGACATTCACCCCCAGGATCTGAACCTTTCGGGCCAGGGAGGCATCGGTGATCACCCGTTTTTCCGACACCAAGTTGCGCTGGAAGGCCGGTTGGGCTGTCTCGGTGGTATTGACGGTCTGACAACCGGCACCCAGGAGGGCCATCAAGGTGGCGGTGGCGAGGGCTCGGACAGTATTGGAGTTCATTTGAGGCGGATCGCCGTGACCACGAGAGGTGACAGCGGACTCACAGAGCGAACGAGGATCAGGTTAGTGGATTTTGGATCGACAGCAACTTCCGCCTGCTGGGTATTCGGAGCGGAGACTCGAAGTTTGCCGTCGGCCGGGGTGGGAAACGAACAAAACTGGTACTCCTTGGGGAGTGTCGTCCAAGTACGGGTATCAGAAATATTGACGGCCGCCTGAGTGGCTGCCGTTGCCAGCATCGACACCAACCCCGCCACAGCACCTCCCTGCTCCTCCGCGGTCTTGTTCACGAAGTAGGCCGCCGTAGCCTTGATGGTGGTGGACATGAGCGTCTTGGTCACGATGGTCGGCAATTCGTTACGAAACGCCTGCCCAATCACGCTGTCCATGCTTGCAAGCAGCACGGTGGATTCGGTGCCAGTCGACGAAGAAACGGTCAGCGGCGCAATGTAGTTGGGATTGAACTCCAACGTGGGTAATGCGACCCCGACGTAAGGCACCCGCTTGGCCCCGACGATGAGGAGCGGGATGTCGATGCGGAACTGATCCCGGTGCGGTGCGCTGCCCGTCTCAAAGATCACGAACGTCCGTGGCGGTGCGGGAGCGCCATTGGCTGCCTTCTCGGCCAAGGCCAGATCAGCGTTGATGTACTTGTTGGCACCAGACATCCCCTGGACCCGCTCGAACGACTTCCGGGCGCGTTCCAAGTCGCTGGCGCCCGTGGACAACGACAGAAAATAAAGACCATCGAGATACACCGGGAACGGATTCGCGTAGTCGGCGTAGGCCTTGAGTTGATCCAGCGTAGCGTACCTCTTCTTCATTTCACCACTGACCAAGGGATCCGACTGGGCTTTCTGGACACTCTGATATTCGCCCGACTTTTCGGACTTTGCCGACTGGATCTCCTTCTGATCGCGCTCGATGCGCTTGCGATTGTTGGCCACGGCATCCTGCTGCCGTTGGTAGGCGCGAAAGAGCTCTGGCCGCGCCATTTCTGGCTGACCCAACTGAAGAAAGTTCAACGCCTTGTAAGTGCTGACGAGCACCTTGTCATAGTCGCGCCCGGTATAGGGCAAGTTCGCCTGGTTCGAAAATAAAGCGCCGGCCTCGCGCGAGACACTCGTCTTGGCCTTCTCATCGAAGCGAAGGATCTGCTCATCGGCTTGCTGGAATGCAGCCTGACTCTCGGTGATCTTGCCGGCCGCCCTCAGCGCCATCGCCTGCTCCAAGCGATACACCAGTGCATCCTTACCTCCCTGGGCCTTGTCGGCCTTGCGTGTGTAATCGGCGCCAGCCGCTTCGAGGTGACCACTGCTCCAAAGACCCTTGGTCTCGGAGGTCTTCTGCTGGTAGGTCTGGCAACCGGTCAATAGAAGCACCGCAGACAACACAACCAAAGCCATCCGGCCTGCTTGGAGAGAAAACATGAAATTAATTGATTACTAGGTTCAATGGGAGGGGCTGGAAGCGGCAATCCAGCATTCCGGAGTCACTTCCTCAGGAGAGTTCCCTCGGCAATACCGCGATCCTCCACGATGGAAGCCTTTGAGAACTTCGGTAGCACATCGGTGACGCGAACCTTGCCAATCTCCACCTCTTCTTTGCCGAGGACCTCCTTGGTATCGGGATCGATCAATTCCTTCCCGACAGCAAAGACACGCCACACTTGGTCGACCACCATACCGGATCCCTCGCCTCGGTTCACGGTCACGGATTTGTCATTCTTGGTAATGATCTTTACCGGAAAGATCACATCCACGACCTGCGTCGCCGCCCAATCGGCCGAATCTTTCACCACGGTTCGGATCAAGGCATCGGTGATCTCGGCATCGGTGCTCGCTTCGTTAAAGGTCTGCTGAGCCTCGGTCGAACTGATGGATTTGGAAGTAGACTCCAGCAGCTTGCCCGAAGCCGTCTCATAGATCTTGGTGATCAGCGACAAACGGATCGTCCGCTTGGTGAGCGTCGTATTGCTGAGCTTCTGGTCCAGGCGCTGGGTTTGGTCGTCGTAATCGTCCACCGTCAGCACCGTCAGGTACTTGGTTTCTGCCAAATTGAAGCCCTTTTGCTTATCAGGATTCAGAGCGCGGGCCTTGTCATCATCCGTGATGAGGTCCTTGAGATCGCTGCGGACCACGACCTGAAACTTGCGCGTCGCCTGGATACTGTTGTTGAACTGCTCCATCAACGATTGCGACATTTGCTCCGCAGACAGGGTTTTCCGAGCGTTGGAAAGCTTCGTCGAGACAGCCGGGGTCACCTTGACCGCGGCGACAGCTATGGTTTCACGCTGGGCAAAGGCACTGGATGCGGCGGCACACCAACCGAGCAATAGCAGGAGTCGGAACAAAGAATTCATCGTCAGAAAAAGGGTTCGCTAGGAGTGATGTCAGTGACGGTTCCGATTCTGCAGGATGGCTCCATCGTACAGAGACTTGCCGTTGATCTGGATTTTGTTGTCCTCGCGGACATCCACCCGGTAACCGCTTTGTTCTAGCATCCTTGCAAAGCCTTCGACGGCCTTGACCTGAGAATCGGTCAACTTTCGATTCACCTCAATGCCCTGAAGGAACGCGACATTATCCTTCCAACGAGCATAACCCACCTCACTCATTTGCAGTGCCGGCCGCAGTTTGAGACCAGTCACGGGATTAATGGTTTGCTCCACGGCACCAAAGCCCGGCCGTGTGAGCCGCAATTTGTGGAAGCCTGGAGCCAATCGCAGCGTCGCCGGAGTCGTTCCGACGAGCACTCCATCCATCTCGATGCTGACGTCACCTAAAATCACATCCACCGATCCAGAACTTCCTTTGGTGATCGAACCATCATTCCCTACCCGCAAGTCTGGGAGCTGCAATGGGTTCTGGGTGAGATCCACCGCAACTGCGGAGACGCTGATCTCGATCTGTGAAGGTTTGTTCACCTTGGCCTTGGCAATTTGAAGCACCTTATCCGGGAACAATTGGAGTAAGCGAATGACGGCGTCGTCCACGAGTTGGTTGAAGATTTCCGAGGATTCGACGCCTGCAGTTTGAGTGCCTCGAATGTTTCGGGAAACCCGAATGCTGTCACCGGCTAGGACTCCACCCTCCGCCGCTTCGGCAATCTTGTAAGAGATCCGCAACACATGATTGTGGCTGGTCAATTGGAGAGTTCCGTCGTTGAAGGTGCGTTCCTCTCGTGTGACCGAAGACAACGAGGCTAGAACAATCCAATCAGCGCCCAGCGACTGAGCCAATCGCAGAGCCGATGTCCGCTCGGAGAGCAACGCATCCAACTGGGCTCCGGCACCTTCCTTGGCGATCGCGTCGGTGACCAACTGTCGACCAATAAAAACCAGCCCCGGACTGGCTGCACGACTCGACAATTGATCCTCCAGTTGAGCAGCCAACTTCTTGAATTCCTCACCCGCTCGGTTATCGACCAGCAGCGCCGCCTTTCGAGCACTGGATATGGGTGGAGTTTCCTGACCCATCAACCCGAGCCCGATCCCCAAGAATGAAAATGTCCAGACCCACACTCCAAAAATCCAATGCAATTGCTTCATATCAACGGAGAACTGCCGACAGAAATCGCCTGGAACCGATGGGTTGCGCCCGCATCCCCACAAGCTCTGAGTTGTTGGGTTAAGGCAATTTCCTCACAAAAACGAGCTCTTTTTTAGAATCGCTCCAGCAACCGACAAAAAGCATGGCTGCAATATCCGTGTATCCCGTCGGAAAGAAGCCTGTCCCTTGTCCGGCGAGATTGCGCCGGCCATAGAATCCCCTAACCTTCGCTCATTGGCACGCTGCATGACTCCTCACTCCATCCTCCGGCCCCTAGGAACGGGTTTAATTCTCGCCACTTTAATCGGTTGCGCATCGGATCCCAATCTGCCGGGAATCACCGACCCTCGCCAACCTGGTCCAGCTGTGGGACAAGCGGTCGGCGCAACGGTGGGTGCCGTGGGGGGAAATGCGGTTGGAGCAGTGGTGGGAGTCGCAGAAGGAACAGCTGCTGCCGCCCAAATCCCGTTCAGAAACACTCGGAGAGTGGTGCGCCAGTGGCATCAAGAGATCACTTCAGATGGCCGTACCATTCAGGTTCCGGTAGATATTGAAGTGGACGCCTACGGTCGCCCGATCAAAGCACCGAAAGCCGTCAGAAAATAGCCTGCCAACGGACTCTCAACGCGGTTCTGAAATTCACGAAAATTGCCGGTTTGAAAACCATGGTTTTGTCATGTTCTAGCAGAGGGCTTCTCCCGGATTCTCAGCAACGTTGCGTAATCCACGGAAAGTTGCCGGTTTGAAATCCTCGGTTTTGCCGGATCCTCGGATCGGTTTTCTTTGCGGATGAGGCCCAGCGTTTCTTCCTTCTTCCAGATGAGGCCGAATGCGTCCGGGACCCACCAGACTTGATAAAAATTCCCTCGGGCAACCGACACGCTGAGGCCGGATCGATGATCCGTTGAGTTTCAGGGGTCGGTGGTTTTCAAACCGGCGGATTTCATCGGTTTTCACACCGTCACCGTCACCGACACAGGGCTTCAAGGCAATGGGAACTCCCGGGAGCCACTGGCGTTCGGAGACATCCGATCCTGAAGGTCACCCCCTAGAAACGTCGAGGAACCAATGAACTCTCCTCATATCTGAGCTTCTTTGATGAAAGTTTGAACCGAGACAGCAAAAAGCCGGACTCTTTTGAAGTCCGGCTTTTAAAGGTTTGGCGGCTACCTACTCTCGCGCAAGCTATCCCAGCACTACCATCGGCAATGCGGTGTTTGACGGCCGAGTTCGGGATGGGATCGGGTCGGGCCACCGCTTTATGGCCACCATAAAATGTAATCGCAGCACCTAACCGGTGACCGCATTAAAATGTATTATTTAAAGAACTGATCCAATTAGACTAACCTCAGCTAGCCTAAACTTAATTGGTTTGCACCAACTTAAGGATCCTAAAAACCCCAACAAGTTGAGATAAAAAGCCGGACTCTAGAGGAGTCCGGCTTAGGAAAGGTTCGGCGGCTACCTACTCTCGCGCAAGCTATACAAGCACTACCATCGGCAATGCGGTGTTTGACGGCCGAGTTCGGGATGGGATCGGGTCGGGCCACCGCTTAATGGCCACCGTAAAAAATTTTAGAGAACAAGTCTGCTTAGTTCTCTGAAAACTGCATATGTAGGAGTCTGAATCGTCGAAACGAGTGTGCTTCATTTTTCAAATATTTGACTATTTGAAGAATATCGAAGCAATCAAGCCT
>SXGS01559573.1_pt1 | contig 10980 bp, 10 predicted proteins | sample 3174681 | NCBI WGS metagenome assembly SXGS01 (sample SAMN11356861, study PRJNA531348) | freshwater metagenome | isolation source: freshwater sample F1-80 | place: China: Fuxian Lake, Yuxi | collected 2017-12-25 | reverse complement strand
GGTACTTGCCCGACCCGTTCCAGGCGGGACCTTCGGCCCACAGCGTGCCGGTGTGGAGGCGCTGGATCGGCGTGTTGCCGAGCTTGTATTTGTCGAACCGCTTGTCCAGGGACTTGATGTCTGGATCGGGATATCGCGTGGGATTGCGTCCGCTCCAGTCGCGCGGAGTTTGGGCTGAGGCGGCGGCGGCCGCGGCGGCGCCGGCAAGGAAGGTTCGTCGATCGAGGGCCATGCGACCGATTAGTATAGCGCGGCGCTCGGGGATGCCTCGAGGCCTGTCGATGTCCGCTCCACTTGGCCAACGCCGGGCTTCCGAGTCCGCCGCGATATAGTGGAGGGCTTGCATGCGCGCACTCGCCACGTTCGCACTGATGGCCGCTCTCGCCGCCGCCGCGCCCTCGATTCCCGCCTTCGACCGCGGCTGGAGTTCCGATGGCGCGTTAGTGGCGTCTGAACTCCGCTGCACCGCCTGCCACGCCGGCCCTGATTCCGCGCCGCCCGGGCCGGCCCTGGCGGGCGTGGTTGAACGGTTCGATCCCGCCTACCTCCGCGCGTTCCTTCTCGATCCGCAACGCGCCGCGCCCGGCGGCGCCATGCCGCGCCTCCGCATGACGGCCCAGGATGCCGATGCCATCGCCGTCTGGCTGGCGTCGCCGCAAGGCCCGGAACCGGTCCGCCCCCTCGCCGGATCCCCGGACCGCGGCAAGATGCTGTTTCATCGCGTGGGTTGCGTCCAGTGCCACGGCGAGACACCGCTCGCCAATCTCGACCGCCGGCACACCCACCGTTCGCTAACCGCGTTCCTGCTCGATCCGATCGCGTCCCGTCCGGCGGCTCGCATGCCGCGCACGCCGCTGTCTCCCCAGGAAGCCGCCGATCTCGCCTCCTATCTCATCCCCCGGCCGAGGCCAGACGCGCCGCGCGTCCCCGCCGATTCAGCGAAAGCGAGGCTCGGACGCGCCGCGTACCAACGCCTGGGGTGCGGCTCCTGCCACGGCGGAACGAAGTTCGCCGCCAAGCCTTTCGCCGGGCTCGACCGCGCAAAGGACTGCACCCAGGCGGACTACGGCCTGTCCCCCGCCCTGCGCCAAGCGCTCGCCGCCCGAGGCGCTCCGTCTCCGCAATCCCAACTCGCCGCGCTCGGCTGCCCCGCCTGCCACGTTCGCGGAAAGGCCGGACCCGATCCCGCGCGCGACCGGTTCTTCGAACTTCGTCAGGATACCGACCTCGGCGACGAAGGCCGTCTACCGCCCAGGCTCGACGGCGTGGGCGCCAAGCTGACACGCGAGGCGCTGAGCGCGGCGATCCAGGGCAAGATCGCCGTGCGGCCGCAGATCGCCACGCGAATGCCCGGCTATGGCCCCGCTCAGGCGGCCAAGCTCGCCGCCTGGTTCGAACAGGCCGACGCCCGCGCAACGGCCCACGTCGAACGCGTGGGCCGGAACGGGTTTGGGCGGGAGTTGGTTGGCTCCACCGGGCTCGGCTGCGTTGTGTGCCACAACCTGAACGGCCGGAAGTCGTCCGGTATCGGCGCAAGCGATCTCACCGAAGCGCCCAAGCGGCTCCGCGTCGAGTGGTTCCGCGATCTTCTGATCGATCCGGCCAGGTTTCACCCGGGCACTCGCATGCCGTCGTTCTGGCCCGGCGGCAAGGCGTCGAACCGCAAGATACTCGGCGGCAACGCGGACCGGCAGATCGACAGTATCTGGGTCTATCTGATGGAGATCGACCAGTCGCGCCTGCCCGCGGGGATGGAGGACAAGGGCCGGTTCGAACTGAAACCGGAAGGGCGTGCGATCGTGCTGCGCACGTTCCTGGACGCGGCGGGAACCCACGGAGTCGCCGTCGGATATCCGGAGAATGTCCACGCGTCGTTCGACGCGCTGGAGGTCCGCTGGGCGCAGGCGTGGCGCGGCGCCTTCCTCGATGCCGAGAACACCTGGGACAATCGCTTCAACCCGCCGACCAGACCGCTGGGATCGGACGTGATCGACCTGCCGCTTCCGGCCGCGGTAACCGGCGCCGATGGACCGGTTACCTGCCGGTTCGGCGGCTACCGCCTGGATCGCAAGGGCACGCCCACTTTCGATTACGACTGTGGCGGAGTCCAATTGGAGGACCGGTTGGAGCCGGCCGGCGACGGTCCGCTGCGTAGGACCGTGAAGGTAACCGGCGCCCGTGACGGCCTTTTGGTCCGCGCCGGAGTCAAGCACGGCCGCGCGTCGATCGAACCCATCGGATTCGCCGTCCGCGAGCGGGAATCCGGCGGCGCGTTGGAACTGGTGGCTCCTTTGTCGAACCGCGAGTATGTGGAGGTGGTGCGATGGTGATTCCCGTTCTGCTGATGGCCGCGGCCGCGCTCGGGGCAGCCGAGGCGGATCACTACCGCCTGGTAACCTTGCCGGTTCCCCAGGGCATCCGCATGGAAGTGAGCGGACTCGACCGGTTGCCCGACGGACGTATCGCCGCGGCGACGCGCAACGGCGACGTTTGGCTGGCGGCCAACGCCTACGATGAGCCGCCCACCGAGCTCCGGTACCACCGCTTCGCTTCCGGTCTTCACGAACCGCTGGGGCTCGCCGCGCGGGACGACGCACTCTATCTCATGCAGCGTAGTGAACTGACCCGGCTTCGTGACAACGACAACGACGGCGTCGCGGACGAGTACAAGACCATCGCGAAAGGCTGGGGCGTGACGGGCAACTATCACGAGTATGCCTACGGTCCGAAGTTCAACCGCGACGGATCGATGTGGGTTACGCTGAACCAGTCGATCGGCGAGAAGCTCACTCGCGACGACAAGTGGCGGGGATGGAGCCTGCTGGTCCAGCCCAACGGCGCCTGGAGCCCGGTTTCGGCGGGTATGCGGTCGCCGTCCGGGCTCGGACTCAACGCCGAAGGGGACGCGTTCTACACCGATCAACAGGGCAACTGGGTGCCCACCAACTCGCTGCACCACATGCGGCGCGGCGCCTTTCACGGCCATCCCGATTCGCTTCGCGATTGCGACCGCCCGGAAGCCACCGTGAAGCGTCCCACCGAAATCCCGAAAGGCATCCCGATCGCCGAGGCAGCCAGGAAGATCCCCGGCCTGCTGCCCGCGATCTGGTTTCCCTATCGCAAGATGGGCATGAGCGCGACGGACGTGCTGCTGGACGATACCGGCGGCCGGTTCGGCCCGTTCAGTGGACAGCTTTTCGCCGGCGATTTCACGCTCTCGCTGATCACGCGAGTGTTCCTGGAAAAGGTCGACGGAGAGTACCAGGGCGCGTGCTTCCCGTTCCGCGAAGGCTTCGAAAGCGCCGTGGTGCGGATGACCTGGGGCAAGGACGGCTCGATGTTCGTGGGGATGACGAATCGCGGCTGGAACTCACTGGGCACGCGATCGTACGGGTTACAGCGCGTCGTGTTCACCGGCAAGGCGCCGTTCGAGGCGAAGTCGATGGAGTCCCGCGCGGACGGTTTCGACGTCACGTTCACGGGTCCGGCCGATGAGCGAACGCTGCGCGATCCCGCTTCCTGGTCCATGACCAGCTACACGTATCTCTACCACCCGACGTACGGAAGCCCGGAGATCGACGCTCGCGCGTTGCGGATCGCCAAGGTGGAATCGCTGGATGGCGGCGCGAAAGCGCGGCTCACCGTCGAAGGCTTGCGGCCCGGCTACGTCCACGAACTGAAGTACTCCGGAGTGCGGTCGCCGGCCGGGGGCGCGCCCGTGCACGACGTGGCTTACTATACGCTGAACCGGATCCGCGGGCGGTAGTTCAGACCTTGTCCGGGATCGCGTACGGCTTGCGGTAGTCGCGCGACAGAAGCTGGTTGGCGTCGTAATCGGCGCCGAAATTCTCCTTGGCCGCGTCGAACGCCAGTCCGCGTTTCACGCGGTAAGAGATATTGGCCAGGTGGCACAACGCCGCCGACTGATGCCCTTCCTCGATATCGCAGTTGAGGTCTTCCTTCTTGCGGCTCTTCACCGCGGCGAGGAAGTTCGCCATGTGCGGCGCCGTGTCCCAGATCTTGGCCTCGGCGGGCTTCATCGTCTGGCCGAGTTCCCGCTTTTCGCCGAGGTAGATCTGGAAGCCCCCCGAGTCCACCGACATGTAACCATCCGTGCCGAAAAACAGATTGCCGATGAAGTTGGAGCCGTCGTAGGAGATCGACGCTTCGCCGCCGGTCAACAGCCCGCGCACCTCGAACACCAGTTGCGCGTCGCCGTAGTCGAACGTAGCGGTTTGCGTGTTCGGAGTTTCCTGATCGTCGTCGTAGGCGAACTTGCCCCCGGAGCAGAACACGCTCGACGGCGGTTGACTCTTGCCCAGGCCCCAGCGCGCGATGTCCATTTCGTGGACGCCCTGATTGCCGATATCGCCGTTGCCGGTGTTCCAAAACCAGTGCCAGTTGTAATGGAATCGATTCTTGGTGAACGGCTGCTTGGGCGCGGGCCCGAGCCACAGGTCGTAGTTGACGCCGGCTGGAACGGGCTCCTCGGGCGTCTTGCCGATCGACTTGCGGCGCTTGAAGCAGAGGCCTTTCGCCATGTAGACCTTGCCGATCGCGCCCTGCCGCAGCAGTTCGATCGCCTTCTTCTTGTGCGCGATGCTCCGGCTCTGCATCCCCACCTGGCAGATTCGCCCATGCGCGCGCGCCGCCTCCACCATCTTGCGTCCTTCCCAGACGTTGTGGCTCGCGGGCTTTTCGCAGTAGACGTCCTTGCCAGCCTGCATGGCCCAGATAGCGCTGAGCGCGTGCCAGTGATTGCAGTTGGCGATGGATACCGCGTCGATATCCTTGCTCTCGAGCATCTGGCGAAGATCCTGCCACACGCGCGGCTTGTTGGACTGCGCCTTTTCCACCAGCGGCACGGCGCGCTCGCTTTGCGCGCTATCGATGTCGCAGAGCCCCACCACCTGCGATCCAGGCTGGCGCGCGAAGATGTCGACGTGCTCCCGTCCCCGGCTGCGTACGCCGATGACGGCCATATTCACGCGATCGTTGGCGCCGGCCGCTCGCTGCGTGGCGATCGCGGTGGCTCCGGCGGTGACGATGAAGGTGCGGCGTTCCATGGTAGACAATCATAGCGACAGACGCGCCTCGGCGGGACCCGGTTACGGCGCCGCCATCACTCGGCCGGCACGGACACGTCGAACATCCCGGTCTCCACGCTTCCACTGCGCTTCACCTGCACGAACACCCGGTATTCGCCGGGCGACGGCAGACCGTAGGGGAACGACACTTCCGCCGGAATCTCCCCCATCGCATGCATCGAATGCGGACCAGCCACCAGCGCCAACGCCGCCATCGGCACGGTGCCGCCCGGATGCACGTGCGCGAAGACGGTCAGATCCTTCTTCAGGAACACGGCGTGGCCCTGCATGCCCATGTACAGTTCGAGATCGCGCACGGGCTTCCCCTTGTCGTCATCCACGCGGAACCGGAACGACGCCGGAGCTCGGGCGCGGAGCCGTTCGCCTGCGTTCGACCATACCAGCCTGTGTCCGCCGGACAAGGGAGCGGACGGTCCGAAGCTCGACGCCTGGCCGTGCGAATCGTCGCCCTCGAGAGCCCGGCCGGCCTGAGTGGCGGGGATCGTGAGTAAAGCCGTCAAGGTCTCCGGGAAGCCATTCCCGTGGACCACATCCGCGAACAGCCGGTATTCGCCAGCGGCCAGGGCGGGCAGCGCCTGGCGGAATTCGCCCGATTCCACGCGCTCCGGATGCAAGTGCCAAACACGGTCGAGCTCCGGCGCTCGCACCACGAACAGGTGCATGAGATGGCCGTGGTCCGGCAGGAAATCGTCGAGCGCTCGCGAGCGGATCCAGCCCGGGTCGGTGAGCCGCAGCCGCAGCGAATCGCCCTCCACCGAAGGCGTCATCGCCAAGGGCTTGTAGATGTAGCGATCGTAGTTCCCCGCCTCGGCGCTCCACCAGAGCCGGCCCAGCACCAGCACCGTCACCACGGCAACGCTCGCTCCGATCGCGTAGCGGCGCGAGCGTAACAGCCTGTCTGGCCCTGGCGTGCCGCCCGGTTCGACCTGCGCCTCTCGAACCGCGGCGGACACGATACTCACCACACCCACCGATAAGATCAGACAGAGCAGCCCCAGCACCCCGGCCAATGTTCGATCCATCGCCATCGTTCGTTGCGCGGCGGCCGGCACGGGGACGGAAAGTTCGCCCTTGCCCGCGGCGCCCTCCATCCGCACGCGGACGTTCCAATTCGCGGTGACCATGAACCACAGCGATCCGGTGAAGTAGCCAGGGTCGCTCTTGTCCCGAAGCGCGAGGTCCGCCGTGGGCGGGTGTTTCGCCGACTCGCCGACCATCGCGACCGGTGTCAGCAACACCCGGTCGATCGCGGAACTCGCGCATCGCACCTCGACCTCGGCCACACCGGGAATCACGGCGGGCGGCCGCACCACCACCGAGACGCGATAGGGCCCGGCGGCGCCTTCGAAGAACACGTCGGGACTGCCGACATGCGCGGACGCGCCCCAGCCACACACCAGCACCGCGACGGCGATCCGCGTCAACGCCGCACCTTGCGCAGCCACGATCCCCAATTCAGCCCGAGCCACGACGTCACGCAAGCGGCGGCGAACGCGGCCGCCAGATTCCAAGCGAACGCCGGCTCGGCGGGCAGGAAAATCCGGCGCGCGCTGAACGATGTCGCCGGCGTGCGATAGTCCCGGGCGCCGCCGAAGAAGAACCAGTTCGATGCCCAGGGCGACATGAGGAATTCGCCGAACGGCCACTGCGCGGCCAGCAGCAGGGCCGTGAACACCGCTCCAGCCGCCAGTCCGGTTCGCCACGCCGGCCAGGCCGATGCCCGGCGCAACACCAAGTCCACGCCGAAAGCCGGGATCACCAGTAACATCGGGAAGTACGACGGCACGAATCGCGTCACCGGGTTCAGCACCGGTCCGAGCTTGGGCTCGGCCGGGAACAAGGGCAGAATCCAGTTCATCGCGGCCCAGAACAGCATGTAGACCGCGGCGATGCGGGTCGCCGGCCAGGAAAGGTCGCATGCGCGCGCCAGTCCGGTGAGATAAAACGGCAACGCCAGCGCCACGGCGCGGTAGTAAAATCCCCGGTGCATCGCGACGTTGAAGATCTCCTCCATGACGAAAGTCGCCATGTTGACCACCACCAGTCCGCCGAGAAAGACGTAGATGTGGCCGAGCATGCGCCGCCGTTCGCCGCTGGAGCGGTTCATCAAACCCGTCACCAGCAACAGCGCGCCGAGCATCACGCTGAAGATCCCCGCCGCCAGCACGGTGTGCGGTGGGCTGATGATCCGCACGTCGAGTCCGTAGGCGTTGTGCCACCAGTCGTCAAAGGGGGCCGAAGTCAGCATCGCGATGCCGCCCCAGGCCATGATGAACGCGCCGATGGGACCGCGAAAACCCCAGATTCGCACCGACGCGGCGCGAGTGGCGGCGGCTTCCGCGCCTCGTCCGAACGTAGCCGAGAGGATGAGAAACGCGCTCGAAATCCCGCCCAGGATGCCGCACAGATAGATCGCAATGTGCGCCGGCGTCCAAAACGTGTCGCGCCCGATCGACCGGTGCCAGGAGATGTCCCAGTGGACGCCGATCATCGCCGATGTCACAGCCGCCCCCGCGCACCACATGTACCAGGGCATCGCGCGAGTCATAATATGATCTTCCCACGATGTTCTCCAAGATCCTCCGGCGCACGCACATGTATCTGGCGCTCTTCCTCACGCCCTGGGTGCTCATGTACACCCTCAGCACGTTCGTCATGAACCATCGCCACGAACTCGAGGGAGTCCTCGGGAAAGGCCAGCCCGCGTGGGAAAAGGAGCGCGAGACCAGGTATGACGGCGCGTTCCCGCCCGGAGCCGATCCCAAGTCGATAGCGCCGGCGATTCTGGCGAGCCTCGGCATGGAGGGCGCGCATACGGTCGCCAAGCCGGCGGACGACGGTTCGATCGCGATCGTGCGCCAGTTCGCCGTGCGGGAGCGCCGCGTGACGTTTCGACCCGCCACCGGCGCCGTGACGATCGAGCGGCGCGCGTTCCGCCCGAACTTCGTCCTCGAGCGGTTCCACCGGCGGCGCGGTTACGACCGCGGCTATGCCGCCGATAATGCGTGGGCATTCTCAGTCGATCTCGTGGTGGCAGCCATCCTGTTCTGGGCTCTCTCCGGCCTGTGGCTGTGGTGGGAACTGAAGATCACTCGCACGCTGGGGGGCATCGCCCTGTTCGGCGGCATCGCGGTGTTCGCGATGTTCCTGAGGACTACCTGACGTGAAGTTCAGCTATTTCAATCGCCGCTTGCATCTCTACCTCGCGCTGTCGCTGGCGCCGTGGTTCGTGATGTATGGAATCAGTTCCTACGTTTTCAACCACCCCGCCTACTTCGAGGCGATGGACAAGGCCAAGGGGCTGCCGCTGTGGACCACGGTCCTCGAGCGCGACTTCGACGTTCCGGTTCCCGACGGCGACCTGGCTCCGCTCGGCGCCCGAATCGTCCAGGAGACCGGCCTCCAGGGCGCCTACGGGACTTACCGGCAAGGCCCGAACCAAGTCAACGTCTACGTCTACACATTCCTGAACTCGACGCAGATCAAATACTTCCTCGACCGCAAGAGACTCGTGGTGGAGAACCGCCGCTTCCGCTTCGACCAGTTCCTGACCGGCATGCATGCCAAGGGCGGCTTCGAGCAGCCCCGGATTCAGGACTGGCTCTGGGGCGCCGTGGTCGACCTGGTTTGCCTCGGCTTCCTCGCCTGGATCTTCACCGGCCTCTACATGTGGTGGAAACTGCCCGCCACCCGGAATTGGGGCTGGCTCGCGCTGCTCGGCGGACTTGCGTCGTTCGGCTGGTTCCTGCTCAAATTGTGACGAAACCGTTTCGCGGGCGATGGCGTCGGTGAAATTGAGTTCATGGTCCACGCAATGTCCAAGCCCGGCTTCAAGGAAGCCCAGCGAGCGCAACTCAGCCTCCTGGCCCCGCTCGAAAAAAAGACGCTCATCTGGCTGGCTCACCGTTTGCCGGCGCGGGTGAATTCCGACCACCTGACTTCGCTCGGGCTCCTGTCGCTGTTGGCGGCCGGTCTCTGTTACTGGTACTCAGCGTACAACAAGATCGGGCTGTTGCTGGTGATCGGATGCCTGATCCTCAACTGGTTCGGCGACTCGCTCGACGGTACGCTCGCCCGCGTCAGGAACCGCCAGCGCCCCCGATACGGCTTCTACCTCGATCACGTGGTGGATGCGTTCGGAACGCTGTTCCTGCTGGGTGGGCTGTCGCTTTCCGGGTGGATCAGTCCGATGGTCGCGCTGGGGCTGATCGTTGTCTACTTCATGCTGTCGATAGAAGTTTACCTGGCCACCTACACGATCGGCACGTTCCACTTGTCGTTCTGGAAGTTCAGTCCCACCGAACTCCGGATCCTGCTGTGCATCGGCAATCTGGTGCTGCTCTTCGTGGGCCCGTGGGGAGAGGTCAATGGCAAACGCTTCCTGCTGTTCGACATTGGCGGCTTGGTGGGGATCGCCGGCATGGCGGTGATGCTGCTCTCGGCGGTCTACCGGCACACCCGCCAGTTGTACGAGGAAGAGCGGCTACCGTGAATGGTCTCGCGGTCCGCGGACTGAAGTTCTACGCGGTCGGCGGACTCGGCATCGGGGTGCAGTTGGCGGCGCTCAGCCTGTTCACGGGCGTGCTGGACTGGTCCTATCTGCCCGCCACGGCGGCGGCGGTGGAACTGGCGGTGATCCACAACTTCCTGTGGCACGACCGCTGGACCTGGCGCGACCGGCCCGGCGGATGGCCCGCCTTCCTGCGATTCAACGCCACCACCGGACTCACTTCGATCGCCGCCAACCTGCTGCTGATGCGCCTGTTAGTGGGCGGCTTCGGCATGCACTACCTCGCCGCCAATGGAATCGCCGTGGCGCTGACCGCCATCGCCAACTTCGCCGTCAGCGAATGGTTCGTCTTCCGCCGCTGAGAAATCAGATCCGGCCAATGGCCCAGTAGCCGAGAAATCCCACCCACTCGTGCGCGGCGATATCGATCTTGTCGATCCGCTCGAGGAAGCTCCGCCCCGACCATTGCAACACGCTGCCCGTCCTGTAATCGCATGGATACGGCAACACCTTCCAGCCCACCTTGCGAAACACCGCCATCGATCGCGGCATGTGGAAGGCGGACGTTACCAGGATCCAGACTTCATCCGGTCCGGGCTTGACCAGTTGTTTGCTGAGAACCGCGTTCTCCCACGTGTCGCGCGAGCGCTCCTCCACCACGACCCGGTCCATCGGGAATCCAATGCGATCCAACGCCAGCCGGACACTGGTGAATTCCCCGATGTCCTGGCGAAAGGGATCGGCGCTGCCACCGGTGAACACCAGCTTCGCCGCAGGATAACGGCGAGCCAAACCGACACCCTCGATGAAGCGCTCGGTCGCGTCGTTGACCCCCAGCGCTTCCGGGTTGGTGGCGGCCCATCCGCCCAGGACGATAATGCCATCCACGTGCGCCGGCAGAGGAGCCGCCGGCACCATGTGCTCCAGACTTTTCAGGAAAACCCAGTCCACCGGCAGCGCCCAGACGGCGAGCAGGAAAACGCAGGCAAAGCGGACCGCCCACGACAGCACGCGCCCCGGAGGCCGCCGGCTCACCGTCATCCACAGCGCCGCCAGCAGCACGCCGATCGCCCAGTTGCCGGGAGTTGTGAGCGCCCCGGCGAGCTTGGAAAGAAAAAAGCCCACGATCAGCCCAGATACTTACTGGTGAGCAGGGCCAGCTTCCGGCGCGTCGCCTCCGGAATCGCCTTGCGGTCGGTGATCAGCGCGTGCGCCAGCGCCGATTTCGCTTTGTCCCGGCACTCCACCGGAATCGCCTTCACCGCCTCCGATACCACCTTGGCGGCGTTCTCGGCGTTCCTGGTGAGATTGGCGATGATATCGCTCACCGTCACCGCGTCGTGATCGGGATGCCAGCAGTCG
>SXGS01214360.1_pt1 | contig 10980 bp, 8 predicted proteins | sample 3174681 | NCBI WGS metagenome assembly SXGS01 (sample SAMN11356861, study PRJNA531348) | freshwater metagenome | isolation source: freshwater sample F1-80 | place: China: Fuxian Lake, Yuxi | collected 2017-12-25 | reverse complement strand
GTACCTCCGGATTGTTCGCGCCGACCTTCTTGATGGTCGGATTCGGAACGGACTTCTTCGACGCCGAGAACGACGGGGATCTCGACATCTTCATCGCGAACGGCCATGTCCTCGACGACGCCGAGCAAGTGATGGACGCCTCGCCGTTCCGGCAGCCGTGCCAATTGCTGCTGAACGACGGTCGCGGGAAGTTCGTCGAAGTCTCGCGCGCCGAAGCCGGTTCGGTTTCGGTTCCGCGCGTCGGTCGCGGCACCGTGACGCTTGATTACGACGACGACGGCCGCCTCGATCAATTGGTCCAAAACAACGACGACGACGCGCGACTGTTCCGGAACGTGCGCTCGCCGGCCGGCAGATGGATCAAATTCGATCTACAAGGCACGGTCAAATCTCGCGACGGCGTCGGCGCGCGAGTCACCGTCGAGGTCGACGGCCGTTCGCAGGTCGGGGAGAAACGCGCGGGCGGGTCCTATCAGTGCTCGCATGATCCGCGATTGCACTTCGGCCTCGGGTTGGCGAACGTCGTTTCGCGCGTCACGATCCGTTGGCCCGGCGGCGCCTTCCAGAGCGCTGCGAATCTCGCCCCCGACCGCGTCTACCGCTGGGTCGAGGGCCGCGATCCCGAACCCGTCCGTTAGTCGGCCCCAGGCCGCGGTCGAAAATCAACGGATCCGGCGACCGTCGCTTAGCGGGCTTCGGGCCGCGACGCCGGGGCTGAAGCGGCATCAAGCAGCGATTGAATCGTCGACCACGGAGTCTGTCGGCGGGCTCGGCGCACAGGCCACGATTGAATGATGGTTTGCGGCGTGACCTTGAGAGCTTTGAGCGCTTCCGCAAGTCCCCGGATGCGAGCCGTGAGGCGTGGCGCGCCGTCCGCCGGGAACCAGCCGAGATCGCCTTCGAAGAGGACGCCCGATTTGGGAAAGTAGAAGACGACGTAGTGCTCGGTGTGAGCGGAGCGGCTTTCGATGTCGAGCAACCGCACGGAATTGTCGCCGGCCTCGATGATCGTCTCGCGCTCGAAAAACTCGAACTTCGGCGTCGTCGGGCCGGCGACGGCCGGCCCGCCGAGCGAGACGGGGCGGGCGAACTGCAGGCGGTAGTGCGCTTCCAACGCCTTGGGCACGATGACGACCGCACCGGCCGCTGCGACGGCGCGTAACCCGCCCGACGGCGACGGATGATGGTGTCCGCAGGCGACGATGCCGACCGGCTTCGACGGGAATCTCTCCGCTAGCGCCTGCAAGAGGTCGGAGGTCACGTCGTCGCCGCTCGGCGCCTCGAGCAGGACCAGATCCTTCTCTCGCTCGATCACCAAAGCGCGGGCGTCGGCGGCGGCGATCTCGACGGCGAAGAGCGACGGCGCCAAGTCGACGAACTCGAAGCCTGCGGACGGCTTCGGCGGTCCCGTCCGTCGATCGTCGTTTGCGGCGTCCGTCGACCGCCCTTCTGTTGCGGATCCGGCGGAGGCGATCTTCCGGAACGACGCCAGTTCGAGCACGTACTCGTACGTCGCGTCGGCCGAGACGACGAACCGGGAGATGCCTCGAGGGATCATGGCGCCGTCGACTTGCTCGTAGTCGTCGAATCGCGTCCATTCGCAGACATCGCCGAGACGCGGATGGGCCGAGAGCGTTTCGACCCGCGCGACCCGTTCATCGGCATCGAGCAAAACCGTGCAGGGCCGTGCGGAGCCGTCGACGAACGTCACGGGTCGGAGCGGGCCGGACTTCGTCGCCAGGGTCGGCCCCGGTCGGCACGTCGGTCGCGAGGCCAACGCGGCCTCCAAGAGGGTGGCCGGGAACCATCGCGTCGCGTCGTCGATGCCCTGCTTCGCATCTTCGCCCGCAAGATCCACGAAGGGCGACAGCTCCGTGGATCGCTGCGAGACGCGTCCGCCGGCGATGCGCGTCGTCATCGCCGACCTTTGATTCGTCGGGCCTCGGGTTTCGCGGAGGTATAGGTCTCCGTCGCTGCGGCGCTCGATGACGAGGCGAAAGGCGTCCTCGCTGCGCGCCCCCGGATGCATGTAGTGGCCTTCGGTCCAGATCGAACCGACGTAAGTGGCGATGTACGACGTCCCGGACCCGGGCCCCGCCGCCTGGGCGCTTTGCAGATCCGCCGACGCCTGACGAGTTCCGGCGAGGACGACGGAATCGCAGACTTCGATCTGCTGCGGCGCCTTCCGCGTGTCCTGAGGAGAGATCGCGACGACGACGCAGAAACAGGCGACATGGAGCAACGGGGACTCCGAAGATCGAGGACTTAGGGGGTTCCGACCGGTCCGGTACGGAAGGCCGCCCTTTTAGCTCCGGAAGTCCCTCGACCGTCAACCGGACTGCTGTGAATCGGCCGGATCAAACTCCGATTCCGCCGATAACCGAGTCCGGCGGCGACGGCCTGCGGCGGTCGGGTCAATAGCCGAGCGAGGCGACGACGCCGTTCGACGTCGCGAATCCGTAGCCGTTTGCGGTACCGAACAAGACGACCTGCATCGTGATCGGAAGGCCGGCCAGTATCGGGACGGCGGGAACCGGAAACCCGAATGAGAACGCCCCCGCGCCGTCGGTCGCGATCGGCACGAGAATCCATTGGGAGATGTGCGACACGTCGAGTCGGAAGTCGCAACCGATCGCCGGGTCGAGCGGGGTGGAGACCGGCGGCGCCGGATCGATCGCCAAGTTCCCGGATACGTTCGGAACGGCGTTCGCAAGCGAAAGCACGGCGTTCGATCCCATGATCGGCGCGGCTGCAGTGAAGAGTCCGCCGAGCGAAGTCGGGCAAGTCGGACCGATCGCCGCCGAGGTCGCGGCCGGTACCGCCGTCGCCGAGAACGTGCGGACGCGCCCCGCGTCGACGCCTCCGAGATCCGACAACGGATCGATCAGGAGATACTCCGCGCGGCCGTCTGCATTGACGTCCGGACCGGCCAAGATCATGAGCGGTTCGGCCACCGTCGGCGGCGTGAACGCGTTGATGACGGCGCCCGTGCCGCCCGAGTAGATCGTCGCACCCGTCGGAGACAACGGCGGGAGCACCGGATGGATCGGCGGGATGAATAGCGCCATGTCGGGCGCACCGTCGCCGTCGACATCGCCGAGCGGTTCGATGTCGCCCCCGGCGCCGATCGTGCCGAAACCGATCAATCCGAGCGAGGCATAGCTGCCGCCGAAGTAAAACGCGGTCTCCGGCGGCGGCGGCGGCGGGCCGCCGGACGTGGTGGTCGGATGGCGGCTGATCGCGAATTCGGCGATACCGTCGAAGTCGACGTCTCCGGGAGTGCCTACGAAGAGTCCGAATCGCAGCTGGATGCCCGAAGGATTGGGTTGGCTCTTCGTCAGGCGCAAGGTCGCCCCGGGAGCGCCGTAAAACGAGACCGTGCTTCCGACCACGTAGGAGAGCGCAAACTCGGCGAGGCCGTCCCCGCTGATGTCCGGCAAGTAGAACGCGCGATAGGCGATTCCGAATCCCGAAGAGGCGACTTGCACCCCGCCGATGGAAGCGCCGTTCGTACCGGAAATGACGACGGCGTAATGCGTGCCGATGACCGCGGTGGTCGAGCCTTCGATCAATATGTCGGGGACTCCGTCCCCGTTGTAGTCGTAGCCGGCCCCCTTCGGTCGCATGTCGAGCAGAATGATTTGGCCGCTCGGCGCCGTGAAGGTGTTCGCAGTCCAGATCACCGATCCGTCGAGTCCGGAGAACATGACGGCCGGAAAAATGATCAAAGACGGCGGCGGGTTCCCCGCGCGGGCCACGATGTCGCCCACGCCGTCGCCGTTGACGTCGCCGGTACGCTGGAGATCGGAGACCACTTGATATGCGGGCGAAGTCCACAGGGGCGAACCGTCGAACCCCGAGCGTGCTTTGAGTGCGAAGACGCCGACCCCCGCGCTTTCCTTGAAAACGAAGTCGCCGATGCCGTCGCCGTTCAGGTCGCCGGGCGAGCATGTCTCCGTGCCGAAGTTGTCGCCCGCCGCAGCGCCGGTCCAGTCAAAGAGCGCCGTCTGCGCCGACCCGTTGGCCGCGGACAAGAGGACGGCGACGATCAGATCAAGGCGCTTCATCGGTATTGCTCCGATCGGAGCTTACAACTTGGAAGCGGATATCTCGAATCAGCGTACATCCTGCGTCGGATGGGCGCTTTCGGCGACCTGACGCTTCCCTGCGGGGCGCCCCGCCGGGCGTAGCGGAGGATTCGCTTCCGACAAGTCGATCCGATCAGCGGCGATAGAGGCTGGTCGGCGAGGGCTCGCCTCCGGTCAGGACGGCGAGGACGTTCCGCGCCGTGTCGACGCACATGCGGCGGTAGGTGGCGCCGGTCAAGGAGGCGACGTGCGGCGTCAGGACGACGCGGTCGTCGGCGAGCAACGGATCGTCCGAGGCGGGCGGCTCGACGTCCAAGACGTCGGCGGCGAAACCTCCGAGCCGGCCTCGGGCGAGAGCCTCGGCCAGCGCGGTCCGGTCTACGAGCTGACCGCGCGCCGTGTTGACGAGGAACGCACCCGGCTTCATGGCGGCGAACCGTCGTGCGTCAAGGAGCCCGTTCGTCTCCGGCGTGAACGGGAGGTGCAAGCTGACGACGTCGGCCGTCGCCAAGAGGTCGTCGAGCGGCGTCGACTCGTACGGGGGAGGGACCGCGGATCCCTTACGTGCGGCGACGAGGACGCGCATACCGAAAGCGGACGCAAGTGCGGCCGTGCGACGCCCGACGGCCCCGAAACCGACGATGCCGAGCGTGAGACCTCGGATCTCTTGGCCTGCGTAACGGCCGCGCTCTTCCCAGCGGCCCGCGCGCACCGAGGCTGCAGAGCGCGAGACTCCGCGCACAAGATCGAGGATGAGCGCCAACGCGTGTTCGGCGACGGTGTCGGCGTTGGCGCCGGGCGCGTAGATCACGGGAATGCGAAGCCGATCCGCTGCGACGAGATCGACGTTATCGAGGCCCGTTCCGGGGCGGGCGACGACGCGGAGGCGGGGGCAGCGATTCATGAGTTCCGCGGTGATCCGGCCTCGACCTCTGGTGAGGATCGCTTCAACCGAACTCGTGTCCTCCGGCGGTCGGTTCGGCTCCGTGGCGCGCAAAAGTCCGCCGTAGGCGGCGAGGGCGGATTCGGCGTCCGGGTGAAGCGTTTCGAGGAGCAGGACGGTCATGAGGCGGGTCTCAAGGTCAGACGTTCTCATGCCGACCGTCCGCTGCACCCGGCGGAATGCGGTAGACGCCCGGGTGCGGCTCGACGAGTTCGTCGGCCAAGACGGATCGAGGGATCACTGCGTCGCGCGCGCTTGCGATCTCGACCAGATTGCGGGCCGGATCGCGCACGAACATCTGCATCGCACCGCTCGGCAAACGGCGAATGCGCCCCCACGGCTGCACGTCGATCGCGCCCGCCGACTTTGCTCGGGCGAAGACCGTAGGGAAGTCCGTAACCACGAGGCAGAAATGTCCGCGGAAGGCGTGCCCGTCCGTGAGCTCGTTCATGTGGATCTGTTGGTCGCCGCTGAGCCGAAAGAACTGCGAGCGGAATCCTTGGTCGGGCGTCGCGTCGAGCGCGAGACCGAGGACGTCGCGGTAGAAAACGACGGCCCGGTCGAGATCGTCGACGTTCACGTTCACATGTTGGAGCAGGACGTCGGACATGTCGCCTCAATCTCCGTGCGTATGGCGTCGGACGAATTCCGGATCGGGATCGACGCCGAAGCCGAGGCCGGTCGGCGGTAGGAGTTCGCCGTCATGAAGCGCGAGATCGATCTTCGCCATGTCCCGCAGCAGGGGAGCCCCTCCCATCGGGACTTCGACATACGTCCCGGCCGGGCAGGCGAAGGCGAGCGTGCGCGCCGCCTGAAACGAGACGGCGGATCCCCAGCAATGCGGAGCCAGCGACAGGCGGTGCGCATAGGCGAGAGCGCCGATGCGAAGCCCCTCGCTCATGCCGCCAGCGATGGCGAGATCGGGTTGCAGGACGTCCACTGCTCCTGCGGCGATGAGTTCCGCGAAGTCGGTGCAACCCGCTTCGCTTTCGCCCGCCGCCACGGCGATCGGACTCTGCGCGCGGATCATGGCCAAGCCTTTGCGGTCTTCCGAGAGAACCGGCTCTTCGACGAACGCGAGATCGTAAGGGGCGACGGCCGCGACGAAACGCTTCGCTTCCGCGACGTTCAGCGTGCCGTGCGCGTCGACCATCAACGCCACGTCCGGCCCGAGGGCTTGGCGGGCCGCACGGACGCGGGCGATGCTGCGCTCGACCGAACCGTCCATCGCGCCGATGCGCATCTTCACCGCGCGGAACCCCTGCGCGGTGTAGCGTCCGAGTTCGGCGCCGATCGCGTCGGCCGGCGCCCAGCCGCCGCTGGCGTATGCGGGAATGCGGTCGCGGCAGGCCCCGCCCAGCATCTCAAGCACGCTCATGCTGCGGAGTTTCGCGCTTAGGTCCCAGAGCGCGAGATCGACGCCCGCGATCGCCGCGGCATGCGCGCCGCGATGCCCGAGGATCGGCATCGCCCGGCCGAAGCGCTCGGCGAGCGGCGCGCGCACGCCGTTCCGCATGCGGCCCCAAAGGCGGGAGATCTCCGTCGCCTCGGCGCCGATCAAGATCGGCCGGAGTTCGTTGCGGATGATCGCGACCAGCGCCGACGCGTCGCCCGCGCTGCCGACCGAGGGCTTGGCTTCGCCGAAGCCTCGCGTGCCGTCGTCGGTCGTGATCGTCACCAAGACGGAGTCGACCGTGCGGATGCGGCCGAAATCGGAGACGTGCTGCCGCTCCGCATCGAGCGGGCAGCGGAGCCAGACAGAGGAGACGTCGCGGATTTTCATCGGATCAGGGGCAGCAGCGTCTTCGCCGCGGTTTCATAGAGCATCGTGTAGAACTCTTCCGAAAGCAGGCTCGAACCGTGGTCTTGGATGAACTTGAGCTGCTCGGCCGAGATGTCGACCGGGTTCTTCTCGACCTGATTCGGCCACGGGCACATCGGCGTGCGGTCGACGGGGGCCACCGCCTCCATCGTCAGCGCGCCGTCGTAGCCGATCTCGCGCAGCGTCTGCACCAGTTTGGGCCACGCCACGTTGCCCATGCCGGGGGCGAGACGGTTGTTCTCGGCGACATGGACGTCGACCAATCGTCCGCGCGCCTTTTTGACCGCGGCGAACATGTCGACCTCTTCGATGTTCATGTGGAAGACGTCGAGGCAGATTCCGCAGTCGGGACCGACGGCGTCGGCCAGACAGAGCGCCTGATCGCCGCGGTTCATGAAGTACGTTTCGAAACGGTTGAGGGGTTCGAGCGCCATGCGGACGCCCGATTTCTGCGCGTGGGCGTAGACCTCGCGGAGGCCGTCGACCACCCACTTCCATTCCGCTTCCGGCGAGCCGTCCGGCACGATCTTGCCGACCGTCGCCGGGACGATCGTGATCTCCGTGCCTTCGAGTTCCTTCACCATGGTCACGACGGACTTCACGTACGCGATGGAGCGGGCCCGTTGCGCTTCGTTCGACGCTGCGAGGTTTCGATCGCCGAGGGTCAGCGTGACCGCTCCCCAGCAGCGGATGCCGTACTGCTTCAGCAGGGCTCGCGACGTCTTCACGTCGTACTGCGTGGGCTCTCCGCTGATCTCGATGCTCTCGAAGCCGAGGCGCTTGATGCGGCGGAGGGTGACTTCGAGCGGTTCGGCGCGCATCCAATTGTGGGTCGAAAGGTGCATTTGACGGCCTCGAAAAAGGCTCGGCGCAGCACGCGCCGTGCAAGGCGCGGATTCTAAGCGGAATCCGCCGTTCCGTTCGCGCTTCGCCGCTTCGAAAGTGCGGGCCGCTACCGTCTACCGGCGGCTTTTCGGTCGAGGGGGGAGGAATGTCGCCGAGCCGAGGCCGCCTTTTTTTTCGCGATTCGCCGACGATTCTTCCCGTATGCTCCGCGGCGGACGTGCTTGCGTAGGGCTCTCTTCGGCTTAAGCGGACCGCTCCGTTCGCTCGCTGAAGCGGTGTCCGCAACCTGAGATTCGACGATGAGTCCTTCCCGCTGCCTTGCTTACGGTCTTCTTTGCCTATCCGTCGCGCCGACCGTCTTCGCGCAGACCGTCCGACATGTCGACGACGATGCGACGGCGCCGGGCAACGGTTCGGCCGCGACGCCGTTTCCTGACATCGCGCCGGCGATCGCGGCGGCGGTGTCCGGCGACACGATCCTCGTCGCCGACGGGTTCTACGCCGGTTTTTCGTTCGGAGGCAAAGACGTCGAGGTCCGTTCGGCGAACGGAAAGTCGAACACGCACGTGGTCGTCGCGCCGCTTCCTTCCGGAAACTTGATCGAGATTGCGACGGGCGAGGGCCCGGGTGCGATCCTGGACGGTTTCACCGTGCAAGGCGGCGACTTTGCGCTTTGGGTTTCCGGAGCTTCGCCGACGGTTCGTAACTGCGACTTCTTGGGCGGGGGAATGAACTCACGCGGCGTACAGATCCTGACGCCCGCAGCAGGTCCCGGCGTACTCTTCGAAGACGTGACGGTCGCCTACTTCGAATTCCAGCAGCCGTACGGAGCCGACTGGACGGGACTCGACGTCGTCGGCCCGGGCCTCTTTCGGCGCTGCGAGGTCGCGGGTAATTCCAGCAGTTTCTTTCCTTCCCCCGGTCCGAACGTGCTCGGCGGCGTCGGGGCCGGCCTCCGCGCGAAACCCGACGGCTTCGGGCCGGGCGCGACGCCTCCGGTGTTCGAGGATTGCGGCATCGGCGGCAACAGCGGCGGCGCTGCGGTCGGAGACCCGGGCGGCTTCGGCGGCGTGTTCGGCGACGCCGTCTTTCGTCGCTGCCGCGTCGTGGGCAACACGGGCGGCTACGGCGTGCATCTCGAAGACCCGCCTTTCTGCGCTCCCGGCGTCGGCGGCAACGCAGGCATGTTCGGATATCGGTCGGCTACCGACTGCGTCGTGGCGAGCAACGTCGGCGGGGCCGCGGATGACTTCGCCGGAGAGGGAGGGCTCCTCTCGGGAGGCCCGAAGCAGAATTGCACCGTCGTCGCGAACGGGAGTCCCGCGGTTCTCACCGGAACGTGGCGGAACTGCATCGTTCGCAACAACGGGCCGCCGGGATCGTCGGTTTTCACGCCGCCTACGGCCGTCGTCAGCTATTCCAACGTCGACGGGGCGGTTCCCGGCGTCGGCAATTTCAATCTCGCGGAATTCTTCGTGAACGCCGCTGCGAAGGACTATCGCCTGACGCAGTTCTCTCCGAGCGTCGATATGGGCGATCCTTCGTCCGCCGGGCTCTCGGCGATCGATCCGGACGGCGAGCCGCGCGTGTTCGGCGGCCGCGTCGACGTCGGCGCGGACGAGTCCACCGGAGCCTTGGTCGATCTCCCGCCCGCCGCCGGCAATGTCGGCGACGCGACCGGCCTGAACGGACCGTTCGACGTCCTCACGATCAACGGTACGGCGGGCTTCTCGGGCCGCACCGTCGACGTCGCGATCGGCGCTCCGATCCATATCGCGCTGACAGGGCCGCCCGGCGTCGCAGGGCCGTTCCAGTACGCGTTGTGCGGCATGTTCGGCGTCCCGAACGCGAGCTATTTCTTCCCGACTCCGTTCGGATCGTTCCTCTTTCTGCCCGCACCGGTCGATCCGTCCGCTCCGGGGTTCTTCGTGCTCGCGAGCGACATCACCTTTGCCGCGACGCCCGCCATCGTCCTCACCGCCGCCGCCCCGATTTCGATACCTGTCACGGCCGGCCTTCCGTTCCCGATCGTGGTGACTCTGCAAGCCGCCGTCGTGGCAGGCGGATCCGGCCCCGCGGACCATCGCATCTCGAACGGCGTCGTGCTGCGCGTCTATTGACGATGCGGGGCTTCACACGCCGCCTGCTCCGGGATCCCGCATCCGAGGATCGCAGTCGGTCGATCGTGGAAGAAACGGCTCCGCAGCTCCGGCGATTCTTGCGAGAAAGGAAACTTAGGTCGTGAAGAAGACAAAGCCCAAGGACACGAAGGCGCCGACTGCGGCGCGGGACTCGGCAAAAGCGAAGTCCTCGACCCGAGGTACGCCGGCGACACGGAAGTCGCAGAAGGCCCCCGCGGAGCTTCTGAAGTCGTTAGTCGGCGACTGGAAAGGAACCTGCCGGACTTGGTTCTCGCCCGGGCAACTCGCCGATACGTCGCCCGTCAAAGGGAGGATTCGAACGACTCTCGACGGCCGTCTGCTTAGACACGAGTACGAAGGCTCGATGCAGAAGAAGCCGCGACACGGCGAGGAGACCATCGCGTTCAATTCCGTATCGATGCGCTTTCAGGTTTCATGGTTCGACGATTTTCATATGGCGACCGGGATCTTGTTCTCCGAGGGCGATGCCGTCGAACGCGGCTTCTCCGTGCTCGGGAATTACGACACCGGACCGAAGACGCCGCAGTGGGGCTGGAAGACGATCTACGAAATCGTCGATGCCGACCACCTCACGATCACGGCGTACAACATCCTGCCGGGCGGGCCCGAGTCGAAGGCGGTCGAGACCGTCTACACCCGGTCGAAGCCGTAGTCGGAGTCGGATTTCGACGCACGGCGCATCGGGCGAATCGCCCACACTCGACTTAGGAAGGCCGCTGGATCGTGTCTACTTGGTTTCGACCTTCAGCGGACGGGACTCCGGCGGCCGGAACTCCAGAGCTTTCATGGATCGGCGCGTCGTCTTCCAAGACTCCGACCGGACCGCGTCGCCCTTCCGGTCGTAGAGTTCGGCGAGGCGATCGACGGCCTTCAGCAGCAAGACCTTGCGCATGGCGGGGATCGTCGACTCGCGCTCCTGCATGCCGCGGAAGCCCTTAAGGAGGAGCGGCTCGGCCTCGTCGAATCGGTTCAGGCCGAGAAGCGCTCCGCCCAGCCTCGACATCGCTTGGAAAGTGCGCCACGCATCGGGGGCGAGCGACTCGCGGAGCGCCGCCGATTCGCGGAGCGGTGCTTCCGCCGGCGCAAACGCCTTGAGGGCGAGCAAAGCCTCTCCGCAAT
>SXGS01659483.1_pt1 | contig 10981 bp, 9 predicted proteins | sample 3174681 | NCBI WGS metagenome assembly SXGS01 (sample SAMN11356861, study PRJNA531348) | freshwater metagenome | isolation source: freshwater sample F1-80 | place: China: Fuxian Lake, Yuxi | collected 2017-12-25 | reverse complement strand
GCTTGCCGGGCTTGCGGATCGGCACGAAGCCCTTGCCCGCGCGCAGGGCCAAGGGGGCGCCAAAGAGGAAGCCGCGCGACTCGATGCCGCAGATCACGTCGTAGGTCGACGGAGGGACCAGCGCGAGCAACTGGTCGATGCAGTGCGCGAACGCCGGCCCGTCCTGCAGCAGCGGGGTGATGTCCTTGAACAGGATGCCCGGCTTGGGGAAATCGGGGACGTCGCGGATGTAGCGTTCGATCACGGTGGAGTTCGTCGGTTTCGGCTGACGGCGGCGAGACAAGCTCCGCAGGAGTCTGACCTTCGCCGCGCCCGAATGCTCGCGCCGCGGCGGGGGAATCCCGCCCGGGCGGGGCTACATCTCCTCCGGGGCGGGGATGCCAATCAGCCGCAAGCCGTTGCCCAGACAGGACTTGGCGCAGCGGACGAGGGCTACGCGAGCGGCTCCTTCCGGCCCGGAAGTGCCCAGCACGCGGTTGTCGGAGGACGACACCCAAGTCGACACGTCGCGCGAGAGGGCGAGCAGGTACTGCGACAGCTCGCTGGGCTCGGCCTTGGCCGCCGCCGAGCGCGCCACGTCGCCGAAGCGGCCGATCGTGACGAGGATTTCGCCGGCGTTCTCGAGCGCGGACCAGTCGGGCTTGGAGCGCAGGGCCGCGTCCTCCGTGGCGATCGCCTTGCGCAGGATCGAGGCGAGGCGCGCGTGGGTGAACTGCAGGTAGGGGCCGGTGTCACCCTCGAAGGACAGGATCTCGCTCTCGTCGAAGATCACGTCCTTGATGCGCTCGCGCTTCAGGTCGTTGAAGACCAGCGCGCCGAGCGCGACCTGACTCGCGACCTGCGCGCGATTCGCCAGGGCGGGGTTCTTGGCTTCAATGACCTTCCCCGCGGCCTCGGTGACCTCGTCGAGCAGGTCATCGAGCACCAGCACCTCGCCGCGCTTGCGGCTGGCGATCTTCTTGCGGCCCGGGCCGAGCAACAGGCCGAAGTCGACGTGCTCGACGCGCGGCTCCCAAGGCTGCTGCATGCGCTTGAGCACGCCCTTGAGCTGGCGGAAGTGGAGCTTCTGTTCGCCGCCGACCACGTACAGGCAGCGCTCGAAGCCGAACTCCTCCCAGCGCGAGAACAGCGCCGCGAGGTCGCGCGTCGCGTAGAGCGTCGTGCCGTTGGTCTGCTGCAGCAGGCAGGGCGTTTCCTTGAGCGACTTGTCGAGCTCGCCGAGCTGCACGACCAGCGCGCCCTGCGAGATCTCGGTCACGCCCGCACCCTTGACGCGCTCGAGGGTCGGCGCGAGCAGCGGCTCGTACCAGCTCTCGCCGCGCACCAGCTCGTGGGATACGCCAAGGCGCGCGTAGGTGGCGTTGAATCCGCGCATGGAGACTTCGGTCACCCAGCGCCACAGCTCGCGCACCTCGCCCTCGCGCCCGCTCTCGAGCTCCTGATAGGCGGCGACGGCCTCGGCCTGGAACTGCGCGTCTTCCTTGAGCGCGGCCTTGCTGCGCTGGTAGAGGTCGAGCAGGCCCATCACCGGATCGGCCTCGAGGTCCACCTCGCCCTTCCAGCGCCGCAGCGCGACCACCAGCCCGCCGAACTGCGCGCCCCAGTCGCCGATGTGATTGATGCCGACGACCTTGTAGCCAAGGTGGCGGAACATGCGCACGAGCGCGGCGCCGATGATCGTCGAGCGAATGTGCCCGATATGCATCGGCTTGGCGATGTTGGGCGAGCTGAAGTCGATGACGATGGTCTTGCCCGCGCCCTCGTCGGAGCTGCCGAAGCGCTCGCCGGCGATCGCGACCTCGGAGCAGATCTCGCGCGCGAGCAGCGGTCGGTCGATGCGGAAGTTCAGGTAGGGGCCCGCGGCGCTGGCCGTGATCCCGTCGAGTTGGCCGGCGAGGGCTGCGGCGAGCTCGGCGGCGACGGCCGGCGGCGCCTGCTTGCGCTCCTTGGCGACGAGGAAGCAGGGGAAGGCGAGGTCGCCGAGCTTGGGGTCGCGCGGGCGCTCGAGCTTGAGCTGGGCCACGGGCTGGCCCGTCAGACGGGCGAGCGCGGCGAGGATCGGTTCGCTGAAGATCTGCATGGGAGCGCGCAGAGGATAGGACCGGCCGCGCGCCCGCGCCTACGCCAGTCCCCGGCCCCGGGCGCTATCCTCTCGCACGTCATGCCCGCGCCCCCGCCCGACGCTCGATCGTTCCGCTCCGAAGTGGTCTCGGTCTCGCCCTGCGGCGATGATGGCGTGCTGCTGCGCATCCGTCCCGAGCGCGAGCTGCCGCCGGTGCGCGCCAGCCGCTTTTTCATGCTGCGCCGAGAGGACGCGCTCTCGCCTGCCATCCCGCGCCCGTTCTCGATCTACCGTCAGCACGGGAACGAATTCGAATTCCTGATCAAGGTCATGGGCAAGGGGACGAGCGCGCTCGCGCAGAGCGTCCCCGGCACGCGCATCCGCACCGTGGGGCCGCTCGGCAATGGCTGGCCCGCGCTCTCTGGCGTCGGCGCGCCTTGGGTGATGCTCGCCGGTGGCGTCGGCTCCGCTCCCTTCTACATGGCGATCGAGCAGGCGCTCGCCGGCATGGACGGCGAGCAGCCCGCCGCGCTCGCCGACTTGCACTTCCTGTTCGGCGCCGCGCGAGCAGGCTTCCTCTACGACGTCGATGCCTTCGAGCGCCTCGGCGTGCGCGTGCACACGGCGACCATCGACGGCAGCCACGGGCACAAGGGCAACGTGCTGCAGCTGCTCGAGGAACTTCAGCGCGCGGGCAAGCTGCCCGAGCGCGTGCGCGTGCTCGCCTGCGGCCCTGAGCGCATGCTCGCGGCGGTCGCGAGCTGGTGCGACGCGCGCGGGCTCGACTGCTGGCTCTCGCTCGAGACCCTGATGGGCTGCGGCGTCGGCATCTGCAACGCCTGCCCGATCCCGACGCGGCCCGAGGGCCCGCGCAGCGCGTGGCCCAACGTGAAGTGCTGCGTCGAGGGCCCGGTCTTCAAGACCGACGAGATCGCTCTGCACGCGCTCGGGCACTAGCCCGCGCGCTCGAGCCCGCTCACTTGGCGCGGCCGAGGTCGCTCTTCAGCTTTTCGAGCGCCTCGCGCAGGCCGGGAGTCCATCGACCCGCGGGATCGCGGGCCAGAGCTTCCTCGAGCGGGGCGACGGCGTCGGCGGGGGAGAGCTGCAGCTGCAGGACCCCGGCGTTGTAAAACGCCTCGACGAGCTGCTGATCGCGCAGCGGATCGCTCGAGGGTTCCTGCAGCCAGCGCGCGGCATCGGAGAAGGCGCGCAGCGCCTCGTTGGGACGGCCGAGCGCGAACAGCGCCTTGCCGCGGAAGAGGTGCGCGGGCCCACTCGAGCCCTCGATGCGCAGCACCTGCTCGAAGAAGTCGAGCGCGACCTCGAAGCGCTGCTCGCGCGCCGCCATCACGCCGAGCTGGAGGAGCGGGGCGGCGCTCCAAGGCGCGAGCGCGCGGGCGCGGCCGAGCGCCGCGCGTGCGCGATCCCCGAGGTCGAGCTCGATCGCGGCCATGCCGAGCGAGAGCCAGCTCTCGACGTCGTCGGGAGCGAGCTCGACGGCGCGATCGAGGCTCGCGAGCGCGTCGCGCCAGTGCGCCCGCTCGAGCTGCAGGCGGCCGAGGTTGAACCACGCCGCGTGGTGGCGCGGGTTGCACTTCGTGGCGCGCACGAGCTCCGTCTCGGCCTCGTCGACGCGGCCGAGGTGCTTGAGGCTCACGCCGAGCCCGCAGCGCGCCTCCGCGCTCCCCGGCGCACCGTCGGCGAGCTTGTCCGCCAGGTTGCGGAACACGAGCTCGGCCTCGTCGCGCGTGCATTCCTGCGGGATGTGCAGCGCGCACAGCAGGTGGTACCAGCCGACGCCGAGGCTCGACTGGATCTCGTCGAAGGCCGTGACGAGCACGCGCGGGTCCGGCGGTGACTCGGTCGACAGGTCCTGCGCGGCACAGAACTGGTCGTTGGCCTCTAACAGCAGCGCGGCGTCGTTCGTCGCGCGGAAGCGATCGAGCAGCACGCGGCCAAGACCCCAGCGCACGTACAGGCTGCGCGGGCTGTGCTCGACGCCGTCGCGGAAGAGTGCGAGCTCGTCGTGCCACACGCGCATGCGCGTGACGTCGCGCCAGCTCGCGAGCGCGGCGAGCGCGCAGAGACTCGCCAGCGCGGCCGGCTTTCGCAGGCGCTCGAGCGCGAGCGCGACCAGCAACGCCACGCCCAGCGCGCTCACGTAGAGGAAGCGCTCGGAGAGCGGGAAGCGACCGATCGACTCGATGCGCAGCACGGCCGGCGCGATGCCGCCGAGGGCGATCGTGAGCGCCAGTACGACAGCGCGCGCTCCGCGCTTCCACGCGCTGCGCAGGGCGATCACCCACGCCACGAGTGCCGCGACCGCGATGCACAGCTGTGCATCGTCCCACGGGATCTCAGGCCGGACCTCGCGGAACAGGTTGAGTCGCAGCGGCCACGCGAGCAGCGCGAGCGCGCCGCCGAGCAGCTCGACGCGCAGCGTGAACGCGCGCAGGGCCGTTTCGCGCAGGTGCGACGTGACGAGATCAAAGCCAGCAGCGGAGCTGTCAAACACCAACGTGCGCGCGAGCCAGTACGCAGCGAGCGCCACCAGCGCGGGCAGGTATGCACGCCAACGCGGCTTGCCCTCGCCGCCGAGCGTCCAGTCGAGGGCTGGCGCGAGCGCGAACCACGCCAGCGCGCTCTCCTTCGAAGCCAGCGCCGCGAGCAAGGCGACGGCGGGCAGGAGCGCGAGTCCCGGGCTCCCCGCGCGCCGCCAGCGAGCGAACAGCAGCAGCGAGGCGAACAGCCAGAAACCCGCGAGCGGGTCGTTGATCGCCGAGATCCATGCCACCGACTCGACGTGCACGGGATGCAGCCCGAACAAGAGCGCCGCCGCGGCGGGCACAAACAAGCTCGCGTGCGCGAGCGTCGTGCGCACGAGCGCGAACACGAGCGCGACCGAGCCCAGATGCAGCGCGAGGGACAGCGCGTGAAAGCCCCACGGCCCTCCATCGCCGAGCGCACGCCCCACGAACAGCGCCACGAGCGCCAGCGGCCGCCAGTACCCGACGCGCAGTGCCTGGTCCGGCTCGACGAAGTCCCAGTGCGGCCGCCCGAGCGACTCGCCCAGCTGCTCCAGCCCGCCCAGCGCCGGATTGCGCGCCACGAGCAGCAGGTCGTCGTACACGAGCTCGCCCCCGAGCGCGCCCGCGAACACCGCCGCCACGGCGACCAGCACCGCCGCCAGCACGCCCAGCGTCACCCCACGCCCGGCCCCTTCACTCTCCTTCGCCACCATCGCGCCGGATGATACGCGCGCCACGCCGCGCGGTTGCGCGCCACTTCGCCGTTTCAGGCCCCTGTGCGACGGCGCGCAGCGCAGCTGCTCACGCGCGCGCGTCGCTGCCGTCGCACATGCCCGCATCTCACTAGGCGGCAGCGCGGTCAAGCCCGTGGAAGTGGCCTCGATGCCAGAGCCTGTTCCACGCGCGCTGGTAGGTGTCGCACGCGACGCGACAGAACTCGAGGGACAGCGCGCGGCGGGCGCGCGGCGTCATGGCCGCGGAGCGCTCGGCCATGGCGGCCGCGAAACCACCGAGGCTCTCTTCGAGGCACTCGATGCCAAACCAGAGCGGGGACTCGGCGGGCTCGGTGGGATGAGCCAAGCGCCAGCGGGTGCGGCGCTGGCGCGCCTTGAGCAGTTCCTGTCGCAGGAAGCGCTCGAGCTGCGTCGCGCGCAGGTCGCACGGCAGCGGCACGGGTGCGACGGGCGCCACGTCGTTGCGGGCGTGGAAGTCGCAGATCGCTGCGCGAAGCTTCGAGCGAAGCAGGGATCCGCGGTAGAGGACGACCATCGACTGCACACCGAAGTGGCGCGCGAGCCAGATCCTGTGTCGCACGACGGCGCGCACGATCGCGCGCAGATCCTCCACGTGGGGCGTGTCGATGGAGAGGTGGCAACGCCGGACATAGTTCATGTCATCGTCGTCGTCGCTGTCGTCGATGGCACCGGCCAGCGCATTCGCGAACAGCGGCTCGAACGCGCGCAGGCGCGCCAGGTCGGAGGCGAGGGCCTCGACACGCTCGTAGGAGCTCACGCGGCACCTCCGAGCGAAGCGCGCAGGCGCACGAGCAGCGGGTCGCCCTCGGCGAGCGGCACGTGGACACCGATCAGAGGCTCGAAGCGCAGGCGCAGGGCCACGCTGACCCTGACATCCCACCAGCGTTCGAACCCAGTGACCTCGATCACCTCGAAGGTGCGGTCGAGGTCGAGCGCGAGACGCACGTAATGCACCTTGCGCTCGTACTCCACGTAGCGGTAGCGCCACTCGATGCGCTTCGAGCGCAGGTTGCTGTTCGCGCTGTCGAGGAAGCGCGAGCGCGCGAGCGTGAGCTGCGCGGAGAGCGGATAGGTGAGGGCAGGACGCAAATCGGTGCAGCGAATGTGACGCTTCATTTTGAATCTCCAGATGAAGAAAGAGATCTGGCGCGTGGCCGTGGTGAGCTCGCGGCGCGTGACACGATGAGTGTCGGCTGCTCGCGAGGCGCGCAAGATAGCCTCGGAGCCATGGGATGCAAGCCTTCATGCCGAGCATCGCGCCGCTCACGAATAAGCTAGTTTTCTCGATGTTTTCTTTTGTTTCTGGTTCTGACGAACGTGCTGAAAACAACTGGAAATGCGTCGAAGGAAACTCTGGCAAATCACACTCGAAATCTGCGCGAACTTTGCCGGAATGATTTCCACTGAATGTTTGCGGAGAAAAAATGCGCGAGATTCGGTGGGTGGTGCATGCGGCTCGCTCGGCGGGCGTCGAGTCACGCCGCAATGCCTCTGCATGGCGCCTGCGCCGCACAACGCCGCCCGCTGGTGTTTCATCGGTGTGCAGGCGCTCTCTGGGCGGGTGCAGCCCGGCGCGGCATCCCCGGCTCGGCGTCCTTCCTGCTAGGCTCGTGTCCGTCGAACATGGACCCGCTGCACGACGTGATCGAGCGACGCATTCGCGAGGCGGAGGAGAAGGGGTTGTTCCGGGACCTGCCGGGGGCGGGGAAGCCGCTCGAGATCGAGGACCTGACGCGCGTGCCCGAGGAGCTGCGCGGGGGCTACATCCTGCTCAAGCACGCGGGTGTGCTGCCGGAAGAGCTCGAGCTGCGGCAGAGCCTGCTGCGGCTCGAGGACCTGATCGCGGCCTGCGAAAGCGAAGGCGAACGTGAGCGACTGGTGCGCGAGCGCACGAGCGGCGCCCTGCGGCTGGCGATGCTGCGCGAGCGGCGCGGCTTCGGGCCGGCGCACGAGGAGTACGCGGCGCGGCTCGCGCAGCGGCTCGGCGGCTAGGCGCTGAGCACGTACTGGCGCCGCGAGAGGACGAGGCTGCCTAGGGCGAGCGAGGCGGCGAGGATGATCGTGAGCGCGAAGAGCGCGGCACGCGTGGTGTCGGGCTCCGCGAGCTGGGCCTCGGCGACGAGCTTCCACAGCTCGGGGTTCTCGCTCACCAGCATGCTGCGCAGGTAGAACTGGATGGTGAGCTGCTGGCTCGTGCCGGGCAGGTTGGCGAGGAAGCCCTCGACGGCGAAGGCATAGCCGAGCCCGACGATCATGGGGTGGCGGTTGAAGGTCCCGAGTGCGGCGAAGAGCGCGGAGTACACGGCGGCGCCGGCGAGCGTGGCGGCGAGCATCGCGCCGAAGAGACCGTCGGGCAGCTCGCCCTCGGGCATCGCCTGCAGGAACTCCGCTGGAATCTCGCGGTCGATCGTGCGCGCGCGCTTCTCGCCGCGGCGATTGGTGGTCTCGACCACGCGTGGCTCGGCCTTCTTCCAGCCGGGCGCCTGAGACTCGACCACGACCTTGAGCGCCCCCACGCTGCCGGCGAGCAGCACGACGAGGACGGTCGCCGAGGCGAGCCAGCGACCGACGAGAATCGAGGCACGCGAGATCGGCCGCGTCAGGAGGTACGTGATCGTGCGGTCGTCGACTTCCTCGGAGATCACCGCCGAGCCGCTGATCACGGCGGCGAGCGGGACGAGGACCGACAGCACGATGAAGAACGAGGGGTAGAGGAAGGCCTCGATGGGCGAGGGGCCGTGCGGGATGAACTTGAGCAGCACGAACGCCAGCAGCGGCACGAGCGCGCAGCCGAGCGCGACGAGCAGGGTGCGCCGCGCGAGGCAGATGCGCGGGAGGTAGGTGCGCCAGAAGAGCAGCGTTGTTCGCAGGAACGACATCATCCCACCAGGTAGTCGAACACGGCCTCGAGGTTCGCGTCGTGGCTCTCGATCGAGCGGATTCCGGCGCGCTCGCGCGGCGCGAGCGCCGTGAGCTCGCGGAAGAAGCGCTCGACGTCGCCGGTCTCCACCGCCACGCGGCCATCGGGCGCGATGCGCACGGAGCTGACGGGCTCGAGCGCCATCAGCGCGGAGGCGAGGCGTCGTGCGTCCCGCGCCACGAGCTCGACGCGCCGCGGGTGGCGCGAGAGGAGCCGGCGGATCTCGCCGACCGAGCCCTGCGCGAGCAGGCGTCCGCGGTGGAATAGCACGATGCTCGGCGTCAGCGCCTCGACTTCGTGCAGCACGTGGCTCGAGACGAGCACGTGCATGCCAGCGGCGCCGAGCTCAGCGAACAGCTTCTGGATCTCCGCGCGGCCGACCGGATCGAGGCCGTTGAGGGGCTCGTCGGCTACCACGAGCTCGGGATCGTGCGCGATCGCCTGCGCGATCTTGGTGCGCTGGCGCATGCCCTTCGAGTAGCCCGCGGTGCGGCGCGAGCGCGCATCGCCGAGACCCACGCGGTCGAGCGCAGCGTTCGCGCGCCGGCGCGCCTCGGGCGGCGCGTAGCCGTGCAGACGCATCAGGAACTCGACCACTTCCAGACCCGTCATGTCGCCCCAGATTGCTTCCTGCTGCGGGCAGAAGCCGACGCGGCGGAAGTACTCGCGGTTCGCGAACGGCGCGTGGCCCAGCACGCGGATCTCGCCGCGCGCGGGGCGCAGCTCGCCCGCCACCAGCTTGAGGAACGTGCTCTTGCCCGCGCCGTGCGGGCCGACGAGACCGGTGATGCCGCCCTCGATCGCGAGCGTGAGCTCCGAGAGGCCGACCACCTGTCCGTACCAGCAGCCGAGCTTGTCGGCGACCACGAGTGCGCTCACGCGACGACCTCCAGCCGCCGCAGGCGCCGCGCGACGAGCCAGCCGCCGACGGCGGCGAGTCCGAGCACGATCGCGAGCGAGTACCACGGGTTCCACTCGAAGCGCGACTGGTTGGCGACCATCATCCAGTCGGCGAGGCGACGCAGGTTCATCAGCACGCCGACCATCGACCAGACGCGATCGCCTTGCGTGCCGGCCAGCATCGCGCCGAGCGAGTCGCTGCCGAGGATGAACGCGAACACGCCGGCGAGTGCGTAGCTCTTGCGCGAGGCGAGCGACGAGATCCCGAGCGCGATCATGCTCAGGACAAAGACGTTGAGCGAGCTGTAGGCGAGCGCGCCGAGCAACACATCCCACTTCTCGAACAGGAAGGCGTAGTCGGGCGACGAGAAGACGGCCACGAGTCCGATCAGCAGCACGGGGCCGATCGTCACCATCGCGCCGAAGCTCGCGATCGTCAGGAAGTGCCCAAAGAAGTAGTCGAGCCGTGAGAGTGGACGCGAGAAGTAGAGCAGGTGCGCGCCCGCCCGCTGGTCTTCGCAGACGAGACCGGCTCCGAACCACGCGATCGCGAGCAGGGCGAAGACGCGACTCACGTAGGTGAAGATCACGATCTGGTCGTGCACTTGGATCAGCTGGCCCGCGAGTGCCCCGGCGATCGAGCCCGCGGGCCCGCCGCCCATGCCGGGAATCGGTGAGCCCATGCCCTGCTCGAGCGTGAACTTGCTGTACACCACGAACGAGAACACGATGCCGGAGATCCACGGCGGCACGAACAGCAGGAACAGCGGCAGCTTGCGTTTGAACGCGACCTGCATGCGCGCGCGCCAGAGATGCAGCGCGGGGAAGCGCACCGGAGCGAGCTCGCCCTTGAGACGCCGGTAGATCTCGGTGTGCGTCGTCGCGGTCATCGAGTGGCTCCTTGGGATTCGCGCAGGAGCCTCAGGAACACGTCCTCGAGCGAGGAGCGCAGATCCTCGACGCCCTCGATCCACGCGCCGCTCCCGCAGGCGAGCTCGAACAGCCCGTCGGCATCCTCGAGTCGCGCCGCGATGCGGAAAGCACCCGGGCCCGTGCGCGTGACGCCCATGCCGGCTGCCGCGAGCGCGCGCTCGAAGGCCGCCTCGTCGCCGCCGACGCGCACCCGCATCACATGCTCGTCCGAGCGCGTCAGATCCGCGATCGAGCCGCTCTCGATCACGCGACCGCGATTGAGCACAACGACGTGATCGCAGGTGCGCTCGACGTCGGGCAGCTGGTGCGAGCAAAGGATCACGTGCTTGCCCTGCGCATGGCCGAGGTCGTGCACGAGGTCGAGCATGTGGCGACGGCCCTTGGGGTCGAGGCCGTTGGTCGGCTCGTCGAGCAGCAGCAGCGGCGGGTCGTGCGCGATCGCCTGCGCGAGCTTCACGCGCTGCTTCATGCCGGTCGAGTACTCGCTCATCGGGCGGTAGCGCTGGTCGTCGAGTCCGACGTAGTCGAGCGACTCGTGCGCGCGTGTCATGGCGTCGGCGGGCGTGAGGCCGGTGATGCGTCCGAGTGTCGTCACCATCTCGACCGCGTTCATGCCGGGCAGCAGACAGTCGCTCTCGGGCATGTACCCGACGCGCTGGCGCAGCTGGAGGGCGTCGGCGCTCTTCGATGGATCGAGATCGAGGATGCGCGCCGAGCCCTCGTCGGGCTCGATCAGGCCGAGCAGCAGCAGCGGCGGGTCGTGCGCGATCGCCTGCGCGAGCTTCACGCGCTGCTTCATGCCGGTCGAGTACTCGCTCCTCGGGCGGTAGCGCTGGTCGTCGAGTCCGACGTAGTCGAGCGACTCGTGCGCGCGTGGCATGGC
>SXGS01772852.1_pt1 | contig 10982 bp, 10 predicted proteins | sample 3174681 | NCBI WGS metagenome assembly SXGS01 (sample SAMN11356861, study PRJNA531348) | freshwater metagenome | isolation source: freshwater sample F1-80 | place: China: Fuxian Lake, Yuxi | collected 2017-12-25 | reverse complement strand
CTTTTCACGGATGACCTCCAAGGCAACCCTGGCCTTGAACGATGCGTCGTATTGCCGCTTCCTGATGACCATGACAAAACCCTCCTTTTACTAGAAAAGAAAAGCTTAGCTGTCTGTCCAGTTTTTGGGGTCCACTACATGTAGCGTGAGGTTAAATCACGCTTCCTCTTTCGGAATCCAAGCGTGTGCGTTGCAGTTAAGTATGATATAGGGCATGGCGGCGACACGCCGAATACTTGATCGAGTACCGCAAGAGCAAGAATCCTACCTACTTGAGATGGAACGGAATTGCCAATCTGATGAAGGATTGCCTGCCTGCCGCCAACGATTGTGTATTCATCAGGTGTTGTTTGAAGCCGTTTGAATTCTGAAATGCTGAAGGGGCGATTATCCCAATGAAAGGGACCAGTAAATTGCCCCGCTTGAGCCTTGAGCGTTCTTATAGGGGTCTTGGGGTCAGCCTTATACAAGAAGTCCGAGAATTTTGATCGCCATGCGAATAGCGGTCTTGGGTGGCCCATCTTTTCAGTGAAATAACTATAGTTAAGGCCCGGAGGAACTTGCTCAAGCAGTCCTTCATAGCGTCCTGTAACTCTTGCTTGAATGTCGTTTTCTGAAAGATGTACGCCTTCAACGGCATCGCCTGCACTATAGTATGGTCGTCCGCATTCAGAATCAGGCCCGTGCGTTGGTCGAGGAAAATTAAATACGCCCTTCTTTAGGCCAACAATGAACATCCGCTCTCTATGCTGGGGAACTCCATAATCGGCAGTATCGAGAATTCTGGAATAGACCTTGTATCTAGCGTTTGAAAATGCTTCTTGAATCTGCCTCCACGCTTCACCACCGTTAGCACCCGTGATCCCATAAACATTTTCAAATAGAAATCCCTTTGGTTGAAGATCGCTGAGCAAGCGAACGTATTCCTGAAAGAGGGTGCCACGTTCGTCGTTCACTCCACTAACACCAGAGGCTCTTCGTGCTGCTGCGGAGAATGTCTGACAGGGAGGCCCGCCAATTATAAAGTCAAAATCTCGACGCACAGTTGGGGCAAATTCTCGAATGTCTGTGCAATGCACAACACTGTCGCCTAGATATGGTGTTGGCCCTTGAGTATTGGCGGCAAGACTTGCGGCGAACTTCTTCTCAATTTCCACCATATCCGTTATCAAAAACCCTGCATCATGGAAAGCAATATCCAGACCGCCCATACCGGAGAATAGGCTTAGCGTTCGGATTGGGGACTTAATCTGGGACTCCGCCCAACGACGAACAGACTTTCCAAAGCGATCCGGCCAAGCTGGGCCAAGCTCCACGCCCCAAGACGAACAAAGGCTATCGAAGTAGCTTTCTTCTTCAACAGCAGGAAACAAAGTAGGCTGCTGCCCCAACCCTTGCTTGGTCAACCGTTTTTGTCGCAGCACGCTTGGCGTCTCCATCGAGTTCATCGTCCAATGACTGTTCGTCCATGTCTTGTTGCCTTCTAACGGCAACTATCTTACGATAACGAATGCCGTTCAGCAAGGTCGGCTCTGATGAGGCTGCGATGGGATTTGGCGAGAAGATTCGAGAGTTACGCAAAGCAAAGGGGATGACCCTACGGGAAGTGGCTCCGTTGGTCGGTGTCGGGTTCCACTACCTGTCGAAAGTTGAAAATGAAAAATTGGACTTCGGCCAATTCCCCGGCGAGAGCCTGATAAAGAAGTTGGCCGAAGTTCTAGGTGGTGACGAAAGCGAGTTGCTCTTGCTGGCCCAAAAAGTACCCGACCCGATCCGGCAGCGTGTGCTTGAGCGACCGGAAGTATTCACCGCTTTGGCCGATTGCAATGACGCCATGCTCGACAAGGTGATGGGGACCATACAGGAAAAAGTGAAAGTAAAACCACGGCGGGGTAAGTAACGGCGATGAAGTCCACCACCGAATATCTGACGTTTAATCTGCCGACCAGAATGGGCTTCATCAACATTACCCCACAAGTTGAAGAAGTGGTGCAGCGGTCGGGCGTGACAGAGGGGATCGTCCTTTGCAATGCGATGCATATTACCGCTTCCGTTTTCATCAACGACGATGAACCGGGGTTGCATCACGATTACGGCGTCTGGTTGGAAAAGCTGGCCCCCTTCAATGCCGACCCAAATGTTTACCATCATAACCGCACCGGCGAAGACAACGCCGATGCCCACATGAAGCGGCAAGTGATGGGGCGGGAAGTGGTGGTTGCCATCACCAAGGCCAAACTCGACTTTGGCCCGTGGGAACAAATTTTCTATGGTGAGTTCGACGGGCAGCGGGCGAAGCGGGTTCTGGTCAAGGTCATAGGGGAGTAATCCGCATGGCCGAACGACCATCACCAGAACAATTGAAAAACTTGCCGGGGGCTTGGTATCTCCGTGTATCGCTCGATGAAGCCTCTCAGGACGTAACCAGTCAGCGGGAGAATGTGAAGCGTTGGCTTGGGAACCACGGGCTTAATGTAAAGAAAATCCACCAGTACGAAGACGCTGCTGGCTACACACCCCGACATTCACCTGAAACTCGCCCGGCTTTTCAGAAGTTGATGGACGCTGTGAAGGCCGGGTTGGTGAAGTGGGTTATTGTCGATCATCAAAACCGAATTGGCGGACGTGATGAATGGCACTTTGCTTCTTTAATTCACGAATTCCGAATTCACCATTGTCAAATCTGGACAATCAAAGGGGAGCATCTTTCCGGTGACGATGCCCTCAGTTTTTTTCAAGGTGGATTGACCGCAGGGGCCAGCAAACAAGAACTACTTTCAAAAGCTCAAGGCGTTCTGCGTGGTCAAAAGCAAAAGGCCAAGAAGGGCGAATGGCACGGCGGCTACGTCACCTACGGCTTGGACGTGGTGTGCCTTGATCGGGAGACGAATAAAGAAAAATGGCGAATTCGCTGGTACGGGCACTTCATTCGCAAAAAGATTTATCCCGATGGGCGAACCGAAGATTACAACGGCAAAGCCAACTTGCCAGCGGTTGAAGACCTGAAAGAGAAGCTGGTATTACAACCGGGTGATCCTGAGCGGGTTGCCGTTGTGAAGGAAATCTTTGAGACGTTCGCCACACAGTCGATTTCGACTTACCAGATTGCGAAGAAATTAAACCAAACCGGGGTGAAGCCAACTTACAACGACACTTGGCTTGGCTCCCACATTGTTACAATCTTGGACAACTTTGCTTACATCGGCTTGCCAGCTTGGAATAAACAAGGCGGCGGTGAGTACCTTGAAGATGACGGCATCGAAGTCAAACCCGTCACCATGAGCAAGGGAAGGCGTGAACGCCCCCGGTCGGCATGGGTGTTTCCCGATAAGCCCGTGTTCGATTCGATCATTCCCAAAAAGACTTGGGATATTGTCCGTGAAAAGCGGGATGGTAAGGAACGTCAAAAGCGGGCACCGAAAAATTCTGCGATATGGTTGGCGGGTTTAGTCCATTGCTCTAATTGTGGAGTAAGGATGAGGGGCCAGAAACGACCAAACTACGTTCAATTCCTTTGCCAGACCGGGGACAAAAAGAAATTTGGTAAGAAGGACATCAAGTGCCTCCGCAACACGGTTCACCACGAACTGATTGAGAAGGTCGTTGAAGAATACTTGACCGAAATTGACGTGGCGGTGGAAACCTTGTTTGAAGCGAACCGAACCGGGGATTTCGGCTTGCTGGATAGTTTGCAGGAAGAGTTCAACTACACGCTGATGGAATCGCAGGTGCATCGTAAGCTGATGCTCTTCTTCATCAACATGAACGGCGGCGGCGATGAACTCGACAAGTTGCTCAAGGGCAAGAGCCTGCAAAAACTGAAAGAAGAATTCTACCCCAAATTTATTGAGCTTTATCGCAAGACGTTCGCATCATCGAAGTCTGAAAAGGAAAAAGAGCTTCGGGAACTTGAGGCCAAGCACGATCAGTTGATGGTGATGATCGAGCGATTCCGGGGGGCACCAAGGGCACTCGAAAAGAAGATGGTCGAACTTAGGAAGGTTGAGTCCGACATTGAATTAACCGAGAAGGAACTTGTGGACTTGTCGGAAATCGCCACCCAGCACCTTGCCCAACTTGCTGACCTTCGGGATGCAATTGCAGCGGCGAAAAAGAGCAAGGGGAAAGACGGCGGGTTGCGGTTCAAAGCCGAAGCGATTCGGAAGTTGATCGACCGGATTGACGTGTATTTTGAACCTACCGGGAAAAAATATCCGCAGTCGGTGCCCCTCTGGATTGAGGTTATTCCCGTGGCTGGGGCAAAAGTACGCTACGCTGTATCGGAATAACAATGAGGTGGTTTTTGTCCCGAGTGGCGGCGGCAATAAAGGCAGCCAAGGCTTCTTTAGGGGTGCCTCCTCCTCCCACCATGATCAGGGTACCGGTTGGGATATTGGCGGCAAAACCCGGAACGGCGACTAACTTTTCCGCCGGGCCCGACGCAAGAATCAGAGCGAGCAAGGAGCCAGGAAATACACTCATAATGATCCTTTTTGTCCCGTTATTAAAACCCGAGGCCCTCGAACTTCGCCGCAACATCGTGATTGGTTATCGGAACAATTGGGGTCATGGGCGGCTCAAGGATCTTGAGCGGTTGATGGGCCTGGCCTCTCTGGTAGGCGCGCTCGGACATATGGTTGGAAAACCAGGCATGGGTTACCCCACCTACCTCCATCGCCGTGGCACACCCCGCAAGAGGACTAAAATCGGGGTTGGGATTGACCTCAATCACACAGGGGTGGCCTTGGGAATCCAGCCGGATATCGACCCGGCCATAGTCGCGCAAACCCAACAGGCGAAAGGCCCGCTTGGCGGTGGATTCCAGCAGCTCTTTGAGTTCGTCCGTAACCTTTGCGGGAAATTCGGTAGGGGTTTGGTCATAGTCGATCGTACCGGGCCGCCATTTGGCATCGTAGGTGACAATGGGCCACCAGTTCGGATCCGGGTTGATGAAGGTGATCTCGGAAATGGGCATGCATGTCAATTCGGGAATTTCTACCATGGCCATGCTAAATTCACGGCCCGTAAGAAACTCCTCGGCAATGACCGGTGGTCCATACCGGGCAAGGAGATATTTGACGCGTTTTTCGAACGCTTCCTGATCGGTCACCACTGATCCCTGATCCACTCCTACGCTGGCATCCTGGGCACCCGGCTTGATCATTACAGGAAAGGCAAGATCACAAGCCGGCAAGGGAAGGCTACGGATTTCAATGAACCGGGCGGTGGGGATTCCCGATCCCAGGAGCAGCCTTTTGGTCTGTGGTTTGTCCCTTGCTACCGCAAGGCTTTTGAAGGGTGAGCCGGTGTAGGGAAAATGCAGATATTCCAGGATGCCTGCGACATAGGCTTCGGATTCGTACATGTCGGCAAGGCCTTCAAAGAGGTTGAAAACCACATCGGGGGCAAAGGAACGCAATCCGTTGATGAGGCAGGAAGGGTCCCGGCCAACCGGCAAAAGCATGGTGGTGTGCCCTGCTTCGTCGAGGTATTTTTTTACCTCACCGCTTGTGTAAAGGATTTCATGTTCCGAGTCGGCGTCAGGATGGTCCTTTGGGAGCACGGGTTCATTGTGGAGAATCAGGATCTTTCTTGGCGTAACCGGTTGGTCTGCATGGGCGTGCGATTCATCAGGCAGGATTGGCATCGTCATAGGGAAGAATAACCATCGGCCCGGAAGACCTCGAACAATACCGACACCACAGTTCGGTGGTCTTCCGGGAAAACCGTCCTGCAACAATCAGTCTAGGAACCTGCACCCTTTATTCACGAACAAAACAGGTGTCAACCAAGTCCAACCCGGCAAAGCCCGGCGGTGAGGACATCGCGGATGAGTTGGTCATACGATACACCAACACCCGACGCCAGGATAACAAGGTCGCTTGTCACAGGGTTTAGGCCAGGCAACGGATTCGTCTCAATGAATACAGGCTCACCCGCAGCATTCAGCCTGAAGTCCATGCGGCAAAGGTCGCGGCAACCAAGCCTGTCCCACGCTTCCAGTGCCTGGGATTCGATCTGTTTTTGGGTCGTTCCCAAAAGGCGGGCAGGACTCTCATAGCGAACACACTCTCGCCAATTGCGTTTGACCTCGATGCTGTAGATAAACCGTTCCGATGGCTTGAGCGGCACCACTTCCATCACTCCCAAAATCCTTGGCGGACCATTACCCACCAGGCCGATGGTCAATTCAGCCCCGCCTACATACTCCTCCACAAGCAAACTCTGGGAGTAATCCTGCCAAAGCTCCCGGACGATGCGAACAAGGGTTTGCACATCATCGACAAGGCACCGGGCCCGGATGCCCTTACTGGAACCCTCCCAGGCGGGTTTGACCACCACAGGAAACCGGACCGTTTGGGCCAGGTCCCTGATTCGTTCCCCGGTATCCGTTCCTTCAACCACAAACCCGCGAGGTATGCGAACCGCCCCACCTTCCACCAACCTCCGGGCAACGGCCTTGTCCAACGATGCCGCCAGAGTCAGGGGATCGGACCCCGAGTAGGGGATATTCAACATCTCCAAAAAGGCAGGTACGCGGGCTTCGCGGCTTCGGCCTATACCCGTTCCCTCGGCAATGTTGAAAACAAAATCAGGCCGCTGATCCAGAATGCGACGGATCAGCGCCTCGCCATCACCCAGGACCACCGGTTCATGGCCCATGGACCGCATCACCCCGGAAAGAGCCTCCACGGTTTCAGGGCTATCAAACTCCTCGTCCCAATCATCGGGTACCGGGCCCGTGGGCCTTACGGCATCGGATTTGAGATTTACGGCCAAACCAATACGCATGTTGAAACCCGTGAAAGGGAAACCAAAAGAAACCCCCGACTGAAGCCGCTTGGGGGCCGCAGCCGGGGGTTGTAAGAACTAAACGGCAAATCCCGCCCTGAACTAGGTCGCCCGTTTACGGGCGGTGCGCCTTCGCCGGATACCCAGCTTGATGATTTGCCGGGAAGGTTCATCGGACATTTGTGCCCCATGGGGCCCACGAAGGGAAGAGGGGCAACCCTCCTCGGCCAGGTCTTTTCCACCATCCAGGGAGGTTTCCTTGAGTCCCCGGGCAACCTGCTCGTCTTTTTCGGCTTGTTGCTGGGCCTGGGCAGCCCTTTTGGAAGCTTTCTTGCGGCGAGCCAGGCGTTCCGTGTTCTCCGGGACAATCGCCGAAGTGGTCCCCTGCAAGAGGGCACTAACACCACGGGTCGCAGTGGTTTGGATGGTGGCAGGGCTGTCCTGGGACTGGTAGCGAACAATGAGTCCCTCATAGTTTCTAAGAACCACAGCATCATCCGAAGCCGAGATCAGGTAATTGGGCATAAGCGGGATTTTGCCGCCCCCATGAGGGCTGTCCACGACATAGGTTGGAATGCCCAGGCCAGACATATGGCCCCGAAGCCCCTCCATGAGTTCAATACCCTTCCAAACACTTGTACGGAAGTGGCCGGCCCCAATGACCGGATCACAATGAAAGAGGTAATAGGGCCGAACCTTTATGCGTAAAAGCCCCCGGAGGAGGCGTCGCATGGTTGCCAGATCATCATTAACACCCTTGAGCAGCACCGAGTGGTTGTTGACGGGCATCCCGCCCCGCAACAAAAGCTGGATACCCTTGGCGGCTTCGGGAGTGATTTCGCGAGGATGGTTAAAGTGGGTCTGGATCCAAACCTTGCCCACCGAGGATAAAAGCTCAATTAGCGATTCGTCATAAAGCCTCATGGGTAGCGTCACAGGCACCCGGGTCCCAAGGCGGATGATGTCCACATGAGGGATGGCGGCAAGGCTCTCGAGGAAGAATCGCAGCTTGGGAACGGGCAGGGTCAACGGATCACCACCCGAGAGGATCACATCGCGAATTTCAGGATGTTCCCTGACATATTGGACCATGCGCTGGTCATCACGACTGACCGATTCCCAGCCACCCCGGACCATGGTTGCCCGTTTGCGGGTACAAAAACGACAGTACATGGAACAAACATGGGTGGATACGAGGAGTGCCCGATCGGGGTAACGGTGCGTCAGGCCCGGAACGGGAGAATCTTTCTCTTCATCGAGGGGATCTTCAAGCTCATAACCGGATGGGTTTTCCTTTTCAAGCGGTGAGGGGACCGATTGCAACCGGATGGGGTCCTGGGAGTCCTCGGGATTGATCAGGGAGAAATAATAGGGTGCGATGGCCGTTTTGTATTCAAGCTCAAGTTCGTTGATGGCCAGGAGCTCTTCGGAACTGAAGGGCAAAAGGTCCCGGAGCTGGCGGATGGACCGGAGGGAATTTTGCGACTGCCAGCGCCAATCGTTCCAGAGATGGTCGGGAATATCTTTCCAAACCGGATGGCGGCGGGCCTTTCCGGGGGCATCCTCAACCTCGGGAGGGTTGAAGTTCCATTGAGTGGGATTCCAATTCGCCGCCTGATGAGTGAGCGCGAGACGCTCAGCAGTTTCGCTCATAAACCCAAAAGCCTCCGGAAATGTCGGGGGGAAAGGCGGCGATCCGGGCCGTCCGTCCCAGGAATGCGGTGGCGCCGGGCGGGTTGCCCGGAAATGGAATCGTCACCAAGGAAAAGCGAAGGCGGGTCGATCGCCTTTCCCGTTAGCAAGCCAAGGGAGGATACCCCGGTGGCTCTTTCCTGTTTTTTCCCCAACCCGATCCGTTTGCGCCGCCCTGGTATTCTGGAGAAGCCCCGGAGCCCAGGTTCCTGACCCAATTGCGCCTAAACGGATCTTTATTTACTTTGAACCCGGGACCTTCCCGAATCCGCCGCCATGGTCCCGTTTCACCGGGCCATGATCTCCGACCCGTGGTTCCTTCCATGGACCGTCAACTAAAGCGTCTTGAAAAGAATATTACCTTGTTCGCCCGACAAAGCCATCACGACTTTGCAAAAAATTCCAACTTTTTTTTCCTGGACCATGCCCGACCCGGTTTCAACCAGCCTCCCCTTGTGGCTCCAAACGGCATAGAATGTTTTCAGGAATCCAGCTTTGGTCCTACCCATCACCATTTTCACACGGGAAATCAAGCCATGCGCGAATCAAAAACATTTCCTGAGATCCTAATTGGGTTAAAAACACTACTCCGCCAATCGGTCCCCCTGGCCCTCCTTGGACTCCTTTCGGCAACCTCCCTGGCGATTGCGATTTTTCCCGATGCCAAGGACCTTGTCAGAAAACTCAAGTCTTCCGACCCCGACACCAGGCGTGGTGCCGCCAAGGAACTGGGTGAGCTTGGACCCGATGCCTCAGAGGCTGTTCCCGCCCTTGCCAATGCCCTGAAAGACAACGACAAGTTCGTCAGGCGATTTGCGGCACAGTCCCTGGCAAAAATGGGAGACGCCGCCAAACCCGCACGGGAACCCCTTGCCGCAATCCTCAAAAACCCCGCCGAGGTCCGTGAAGTCCAGGAGGCTGCTGCCCAGGCCCTCGCCAATGCGGGAAAGCCCGCCGTCCCCGCCTTGGCTGACGCCGTGAAAAATAACGACCTTCCCCCCAGTGTGCGGACCCGTGCTGCCGATAGCTTGGGACAAATAGGTAAAGATGCCGTGGATGCAGTCCCCGCCCTCACTCTTGCCCTCAAGGCCCAATCCGTCCGCCTGAATGCGGCTACCGCCCTTGGAAAAATCGGCCCAGATGCCAAGCCAGCCATCGAAAAAATGCAGGAGATGTACGACAAAAAGGGGGAACGGGACCGCCCCTTCAAGGCCGCACTCAAAGACGCCATCAACAAAATCAACAAAGGTGCCGCCGCCGATTCCGCCAAGAAAAAAGCTGCGGACAAAAAGAAGACAGCCTAACCCAAGTGACCCAAACCCCTGAATCCCCTCCACCGGATTGGCAACTTCCCTTCGGTGTCGATCGTGCCTTGTGGCAATACCTCCACAGTATTGATCACGCCCCTAACTATGACTCCTATATTGCCGACTCCCCTTTGGTGTCGGCCGATGTGGCCTTGGTCCTCCGCTTTGCCGACCCAACCAGGCACAATCTCATCGACCTCGGGTGTGGCACGGGCCGTATGCTCAAGGTTTGGGCCGAAGCCCAAGGAATCGCCACAGGGGTGGACCTTTCCAAGCCCATGCTGAGGGAAGCCAAGGCAAAGCTTGCGTTATTTCCCCAAATCACTCTGCTTCATGCGAACCTCTCCGCATTGGATGAGATTCCAAGCGATCACTTTGATCGTGCCTGTTGCCTTTTCAGCACCCTGGGCATGATCCGGACAAGTGCCGCAAGGGAGGCCGCCCTTAATCATTTTTTTCGTATTCTCAAACCCGGTGGACTCCTGATGGTCCACGCCCACAACCTATGGTCGAACCTGTGGCATGCCGGTGGCCGTCGTTTCCTGCGAGCCAACTTTTTGGGACTTTTGAAGGGAAGCGAAGGGGCCTGCGATTACATCAACTCCACTCACCAGGGCCTGACAAATCTGGCCCTTCGGATGTACACGGGTAGGGGATTGTCCAAGGCGTTGGGCCAGGCAGGTTTCCTGCCAAAACAGATGATACCCTTGGCACTCGGGGGACAAACCCAAGCTGGGCCCTTCAAAAATCTCCGTGCCGCAGGTTGGTTCGCGGTGGGTGAGAAAACAGATTCATTCCCTCGTTACTCAAGGCGTTTTGGTTAAATTGACCCGGGTTTGATTCCCGAATCTCCGGCAGGACAAATCGAGGCGTACTACAATTACCTCCAATGTGCCGTGAAAAATCCAGCACATTGGATGAACTTGGTCCGGGATTGACAAGTTTGCCCCAAGGATCATGGTATAATACCATGATTTATAGGGAGTAAACCTATGACCAAAATGAGCCAGGATGTTGATATTGACCGTTTGGAAAGTCAGTTTCCTTCCTCCTAGTGCTTTGTCACTCAATAAATACAGGATAAACGGACTTTAGTTTAATTCTGGCATCTCCAATGGACATTTGCCAATCGACCCTACGGGTTTTGGCATTTGTGTGGATGTACCATGCCTCGGTTTCCTTCCTGAGTTT
>SXGS01492464.1_pt1 | contig 10982 bp, 9 predicted proteins | sample 3174681 | NCBI WGS metagenome assembly SXGS01 (sample SAMN11356861, study PRJNA531348) | freshwater metagenome | isolation source: freshwater sample F1-80 | place: China: Fuxian Lake, Yuxi | collected 2017-12-25 | reverse complement strand
GGTGACTACGCCAAGGTCGTCCTCGCGCGCGAGGTCACCGTCGAAGCCGACGCGCCGTTCGACCTGCGCGCGGTGCTGCACCGGCTGCGCAGCCAGCAACCCGGCTGCATCCTGTACGCGGACGGCGGCTTCGTCGGCGCGACCCCCGAGCTGCTCGTACGCCGCGTCGGTGCCGCGTTCGAGTCGCGACCGATGGCGGGCACCGCGCCCGGATCGGTGGCGGCCGAGGTCGCGCACTTGAGGTGGCGGCACTACTTGGTCTATTGGTCTGCGACCGTGGCTTCTCGAATTGCAGGCGGTGGCCAGCGGAATTTTGTGGAAATGGGCGTGTGCGATGGCCTTACTGCCTGGTTCGCCAGCCACGCACGGCAGAGTTCGAACTGTGGGGGCGAATTCTTCTTGTACGACGCATGGGAAGCAATGCGCTCTGATCTTTTGACAGCTTCTGAAAAAAGTTCGGCCGGTAGCTATTCTTACCTCAACATTGAAAACACCCAAAGAAATCTGGCTCTGTGTGGCAAGGATAGTTTTGTTTTTAATAAGGGCTATGTGCCTGAGTCGTTTTCGCATTCGCGCAACCCAGAAAGCCTTGCTTGGATCCATATAGATATGAACTCGTCGATGCCCACGATTGCTTCACTGGACTATTTTTGGGATCGCCTGTTGCCTGGAGGGCTCGTGCTGCTGGATGACTTCGCCTGGCCGGGGTACGAGGAGACGCGAGTCGAAGTCGAAAAGTGGTGCCAAGGTCGGGGATTAGATATCTTGCAGTTCCCCACGGGACAGGCATTAATTACCAAACGATAAGGGGCCGCGAAGGCAGACTGTTTTTAGAGTGCTCATCGTCCTCGCCATGTTCCTCAATTCATAGTGCGATGAAAGTCATTAAAAGAAGCTCCCACGGATATGCGCAGGACCCCACGAAAAATTTTGGGTTTGAGGCCTACGATGGACAGGGGGCAGCTGATGTTGCGCTCGTCATCGCTGCGTTTGATCAAGCTGCAAGGTGCTGGGATCAGTTCAAGCTATCGCCGGCTGAGTTGGATGCAGTCAAGAAGATGCGTGTGGTTCGTCTTGAATTTGAAGAGCCCAACAAATTCTTCATTCCGGAAAACTTTGACGCCTACGACGGAGACTTCTACAAGGTTCTTACGCTTTGTCCGTTTACCGCGGAGTATTTCAACGAACACCAGGGCGTTGAGCGGCGCGTCCCGATCTTCTTTCCGTTCAACGAGGACTTCATTCCCCCTAAGAGTGAAAAGCGGTACGACATCATCTACACCGGGCATCTTCATCCCAAGCCCATCATGCGGGACATGAAGACGATCAGCCGATTCAACTACCGACTGGTTTCGAACTCGGGGCATGAGCTGGTGACGGATCGCGGAGTTGGGTATCAAGAGAAGCTGGATCTCATTTCTCAATCAAAGATCACGCTGACCCATAATCTTTTGTATCCAATCCTGCGCCACGTATTGAATGTGTGGAAATACCAGGAGTGGAGAGCCAACAAAGCGTTCTCCGATATTCCCCGAGGGGCGATAGGACTGGCTAAAAGACTGCTGACTGGGCCGGAGATTGAGGTGCCTCAGTTGAAGTCGCGAATTTTTGAGGCTGCGTTTTGCCGCTCCCTGATTCTGTGCAAGAAAGACAACTTCAACGTTATCGAGAAGTATTTTACGCCCGGCGAGGAGTTTGTTTACTATGAGGAGGGCAAGCTGGTTGAGACTGTCAATGAAATACTCGCCAACTACGATGCGTATTTGCCGGTGATTGACAAGGCCTACAAACGAGCCATCGAGCAGTACACGACTACGGCATTTTTCGAAAAATATTTAAAAGGCATCTGATATGGACAAATTCATCGTCATTACCTCCATTTTCCCGCCAACGGAAGCGATTGAAAAATTCGTGAAGTTAAAAGACTGGAAGGTCATCTTGGTCGGCGACAAGAAAACTGCTTCCGATTGGAGCCATCCAGGGGTGACCTATCTCTCGCCCGAGGGGCAGAACGATGTTGCAGGAAAATTTTCCGGGCTACTTCCCTGGAATTCGTACACCCGGAAAAACATCGGGTATCTATATGCAATTTCGCAGGGAGCTCGGATCATTTATGAATCAGACGATGACAACATTCCCTTGGATAATTGGGTCAACGAGCCCGAGTTTTTCTCGGATGCCGAGCTCATCAGCGACGCGGCATTTGTCAATATCTATTCGTACTTCACAGATAAAAAGGTATGGCCACGGGGCATTCCGCTGCGTTGCGTTCTGGATGCTGAGATCCCAAATGTCTCGCCGGCCAAAAAGCTGAAGGTCGGGGTTTGGCAGTATCTGGCGGATGAAGATCCCGACGTGGACGCAATTTACCGACTGACGGTCAACGACCCCATCTATTTCAAGTGGCGTGCGCCCTTGGTGCTGGATCGGGATGTCTGCTGTCCCTTCAACTCCCAGAACACCTACTTCCGCAAGGAAGTATTTCCCCTTCTCTATCTGCCCTCGACGGTGACGTTTCGTTTCACTGACATCTTGCGTGGATTGGTCGCGCAGCCCATCTTGTGGGCTGCAGGGTATCACTTGGGATTCGCGGGGGCGACCGTTCTGCAAAAACGCAACCCGCACGATTATTTGAAGGACTTTGAGACTGAGATTCCTTGTTATCTCTCGGCCGAAATAGCCGTGCAGATTGCGAAGGGAGTTGTTTCGGTAGATAAGTCGATATCTGAAAATTTGATGTCGGTGTATCGAGCACTTTCGGATAAGGGCATCGTCTCGGAGAAAGAGCTCGAAATTTTGAGTTGCTGGTTGGACTTGGTGGTTTGACGTCGAGGGGAACCTAATGGTTCATTTGAAATAGTGGCTTTCATCTCCGTCTGTATTCCCGCGTACAACCGCACAGGCGTCCTGCCCGCGTTGCTGGACTCCATCCTGAATCAGGATTTCGACGATTTCGACATTGTCATTGCCGAAGACGCTTCGCCTGAGCGTCAGGCGATTGCTGCCACGGTCGCTGAGTACCAGCAGCGTGTTGGTGACAAGGTGAAGTATCACCAGAATCCGCAAACGCTGGGCTATGATGGTAACCTCCGGCGCTTGGTGGAGCTGGCAACGGGCGATTACGTGCTGTTCATGGGCAATGACGATCTGCTGGCCCCCGGCGCGCTCAGCGTGGTAGCGGCGGCGGTGCGAGAGCGGCAGGATGTGGGGGTTGTGCTGCGCAGTTATTCGTCTTTCCTGAGCGATCCTGAGCAGCCTGTACAGGTCTTTCGCTACTTTGGCGAAGACCGCGTCTTCCCGCCCGGGCCCGATACGGTGGTGACGTTCTTCCGCCGCTGCGTCTTTATCTCCGGCATGGTATTCAAGCGCAGCTCGGCCTCGGCCTGTGCCACCGCGAGGTTTGATGGCACGCTGCTGTATCAGCAGCATTTGGCTGGGCAGATCCTCGCGCAAGAGTCAGGTATGTATTTGACCCGCATCCTGTCCTATCACCGTCTGGGTGGCGTGCCGGATTTTGGCGCCAGCGCCGCTGAAAATGGCCTGTTTGTGCCCAGGCAGCAAACAGCCGAGTCTTCCGTGCATTTCATGCGTGGCATGCTCGCCATCGCAAACTCCTTAGACGATCTGGGCGGTGCCAAAGTGGGCCGCCGTATTTTATGCGACATTGGCAACTACGGTTATCCTATTTTGTCGATTCAGGCGGGGCGATCGTTTGGCGCGTTTCTGTCGTATCTGTGGCAACTTATGAAGCTGGGTTTCTGGCGCGTGCCGCTCTTTCATGTGTATGCCATCGGCCTGCTTGTGCTGGGGCGAAAAAACTGCGACCGTTTGATCGCCCGGATCAAGAAGACATTAGGACGCGCGCCATTGTTGGGCAGCGTTTACATGGGCAAGTCGCGTGAGGCAAAGGGCGAGTGAATGTTCCGCAAAGTTGTCGTTCGGCTCAAAGGTGGTTTGGGTAACCAGTTGTTCTGTTATGCGGCTGCGCGTCGGCTTGCCTGGATCAACGATGCCGAGTTGGTGTTGGATGCCGTCACAGGCTTCAAATACGACCACCGTTATCAGCGAACCTATGCCTTAGGCGGTTTTCGCATTCCCGCCCGCATGGCGACCCCCTCAGAACAGATGGAGCCATTTGGGCGGGTGCGGCGACTGATCGCGCGCACATTCTCGGAGCGCAAGCCCCTCGCACAACGCCGCTACATTCAGCAGGTGGGCGTGGATTTCGACCCTGGCATTGTGACTCTGCGCCTGCAAGAAGGCACGACCTACTTCGATGCATTTGGGCAGAGTGAGTGGTACTTTGCCGATATTTGCGAGCAGCTGCAGCAGGACCTTGCGATGTCAGCGTCGAGTGATCAGGCCAATCTCGATATGGCGAAGCAGATCGAGACGAGCCCTTCCGTGGCTGTGCATGTACGCTGGTTTGATACGGGAGATGTCGTGCACTCGTCCAATATGTTGCTTGAGTATTATGCACAAGCCATTGCCCAGGTACTGGCGAAGATCAGGAGGGGGCATTTTTCTGTTTTCTCAGATCAGCCTGATCAGACGGAGGAGCTGCTGGCGCCGCTCATGCAGGGGCAGTCTTGCACTCTTGTACGCCACAATGCCTTGAGTGCCAATGCGGAAGCGGACTTCTGGTTGATGCGCCAGTGCAGACACTTCATCATTGGCAACAGTACGTTTGCCTGGTGGGCAGCCTGGTTGGGTGAGCACCGCCATGCGGGGACTCATGTCTTCGCACCGGCACGCAATGTCGACCCAGAGCATAGTGTGACGGCCTGGGGCTTTCCTGGCCTTTTGCCAGAGCGATGGACAGTGCTGTGAATACGCTGCCGTGCGTGGATGTCGTCATCCCGGTTTTCAATGGTCGGGAGACTATCCGCGCGGCACTGGTCAGTGTCTTGGAGCAGCAGGGGGCCTGGGTTCGCCGGATCATGGTGGTCGACGATGGATCACGCGACGACACAGCGCAGGTCGTACAAAGTCTTGGCAGCCCCCTGATCGAACTGGTGCGCATATCGAATCAGGGTGTGGCGACAGCCAGAAATATTGGGATTGAAAAAACGACAGCTGAATGGATCGCGTTTTTGGACGCGGATGATGTATGGATGCCTGGCAAGCTACAAGCGCAACTCACCATTGCGCGAGAGCAGGGCGCCGGTTTGGTGTGTGGCTCCGTCAGTGTGCAGTCGGTGATGGCGTCCGGCCCAATATCGGCAAAGGCTCTGGCGCGCGGAAACTTTGTGGCGACCAGTTCCGTCTTGGTCAAGCGCAGCGTTCTGCAGCAGATCCTTCCGATCTTCACGCCGAGGATGTCCTTTGCCGAGGACTATCTGGTCTGGTTGAAATGCGTGACGGTGACGTCGGGGTACTACCTTTCGACCAAGTTCGTGGACTACACCCTCTCGGAGCGCCCGCGTTATCGATGGGGGCAAATACTTCACAGCCTCGCCACCCTGAACATTCGGTATGCAATTTTCTTGCGCTCCATCGGTGCTGGGCCGGCGCAACGTTGGGAATTAGGCTTGGCCGTCTTTCTGGGCTCCCTAAGATCCGTACTGAGTATCATCAAGCGTTTTATCCGCTCCTATCGCGCAGGTTACCCCAGTAAATGAACAATAAATTGCCAGAACACTCCCGATTGATGCGATCTCTGCTCGCGATAGGCAAAGTAAAATTGGCCTGGGCATGCCGACGACTGCATTGCCCGGTGCCTCAGTCGGCCCTGGTGCTGGAAGTCGGCTCCGGTGGGAGCCCTTATTTCCGCGCCAATGTGCTGATTGATGCCTATGCACAGACGCGCGAGCGCCACTGGGCCCCGTTCATCACAGACCGTCCTTCGGTGCTGGGTCTGGGGGAGGCACTACCCTTTCGAGACAAGAGCTTTGATTTCGTGATTGCCTCGCACGTGCTGGAGCACTCAGCCGACCCCGAGAAATTTCTGCGCGAATTGCAGCGTGTTGCCAAGGCGGGCTACATCGAAACGCCCGATGCCTTCATGGAGCGCATCAACCCGTATTGGGATCACCGTTCAGAAGTCACCGTGCGCCATGGTGTGTTGGAGGTGCGCAAAAAGCCCGCATGGCTGCCCGACCCGGAGTTGATGGAGCTGTATGAAGAGCGGGCCAAGGCCTTGATCGCAGGTTCTGTCATCCCCTGTAACCCCTTCACCTTCCATACCCGTTTCTATTGGACGGATCAGCTTCCATTTCGCATCGTTAATCCAGAGGTCGACGCCAGCTGGGCGCCGCCCGAGATGAAACAGACGACGCAAATGCAGAGGTCCTTGCGTGCCAAGTTCGGACGCATGGGGCTGGCCATGGCGCGAGCGCTGTTGTCGCAAAAGCAGCGGAACAGCCGAATTCAATTGGCCGCTTTGCTGCAGTGCCCTACATGCAAGTCCACGGAGTTGAAGTTCAGTGACAGTGCTGTGGTTTGCACCGGGTGCGGCAGGCACTACGACGTCGTCGCCGGCGTTCCATGCATGTCAGGTGTGCTCTGATGCACTTGAGGTAGGTGTGTGATGGCTGAAGAAAAAACCAGAGTGCTGATCGACGCTCTGTCTGCCAGGCAAGGTGGAGGGCAAACGTACCTTGTTAATTTACTACGGGATGCTTCGACCTATGGGGATCTCGAAGTCTTTCTTTTGGCCCCAGAGTCGCTAGCGCTCTCTACAGGAGCCTCTGTTACCCGCTTGCCGGTTCACCGATGTCTGGAAAATCCCTTTATTCGAGCCTGTTGGCAGTGGTTGGTCCTTCCAATGTATTTGAGACGGTTTTCTCCCGATATCCTTTTTTGTCCGGGCGGGGTCATTTCCCGAGGGGTGCCTGAGAGCGTAAAGGTGGCGGTCACTTTTCAAAACATGTTGCCCTTCGATCGTGCAGCAACGCATAAGTATCCTTTAGGATACCAGCGATTAAGGATTTGGCTTCTACGTCGGCTCATGATGAAAGATTTTGAGCGGGCAGATTTGGTGATCTGCATTTCGAATTACGCCCGTACGGTTCTCGATGATGCGTTGAAAGGGCGGCTACGAAAGACTGTCGTGATTCCTCATGGTGTTGCCTGTGAATTTCAAGCCAGTCCCTCCGCAGCCCTGAAGCGCCCTGCATGGCTTCAAGGCTGCGAGTATTTTTTGTACGTTTCAACCTATGATTTTTACAAGGCTCAGATTGAAGTGGTACGTGGATTCGCGGAATTCAGAAAAACAAGTAAACGGGACTATCGGCTCGTACTCGCGGGACCTGAGAATCGGGCATATGGTCAAAGGCTCAGAATGGAGATTGCCTGTTTAGGTTTAGGTGAATCCGTCATACTGTCCGGTCCAATTCCGTATGGGCAGCTGCCCGCACTCTATCGGCATGCGGCCATCAATATTTTCGCATCAGAGGTTGAGAACTGCCCCAATATTCTGATGGAAATGATGGCATCTGGCAGGCCAGCGGTGGTATCGAATAGGCTGCCAATGCCGGAGTTTGGCGGCGATGCTGTGTGCTATTTTGATCCTGCACGGCCGAGTGAACTTGCCGACAGGCTCACGCTATTGCTGGAGGATACGTCTCACATGGAGACGTTGGGGAGATTAGCCTGTGAACGGTCGAGGCTCTTTGATTGGATGCGGTCGGCTCGGCTCACCTGGGAGGCTATTTCTGGTATCGCGGCATGAAGATATTGATCGTCACACAATACTTTTGGCCGGAGAACTTCCGCATTAATGATTTGGCCAAGGGGTTGAGTACGAGGGGGCACGTAGTCACGATTCTTACCGGATTGCCAAATTATCCCGGAGGAAGTTTTTTCCCGGGATACGGTTTTCTCGGGCCTTATCGGGAGAGCGTTGATGGGGTGGATGTAATCCGGTGTCCCTTGTTCCCTCGCGGTCGGGGGGGCGGATTGCGCCTTTCTTTGAACTATGTGTCCTTTGCGGTGATGGCGACGCTGAAGGGATGGTTTGTTTGTCGGCAGGAGTACGATGTGATCTTTGTGTACGGGGCTTCTCCCATGACGGTGGGGTTCCCGGCGATTGCGAGCAAGCGAGCAAGACATACTCCTATGATGTTGTGGATTCTTGATCTTTGGCCTGAAAGCATTGCTGCAACGCAAGCCGTTCGGTCCCCTTGTGTATTGCGATGGATTGAGTACATGGTGCGGTTTATCTATAAGCACTGTGATGACATTCTTGTGCAGTCGCAGGCATTTGTCGCGCATGTGGAGCGGCAGGGTGTGCCCTCACAGCGTCTTCGGTATTTTCCGAGTTGGGCTGAGGCCCTGTATGAGACGTCCGGCGATCGACTGTCCGTGCCGGAGAGCGTTCATTTGCCGAAAGGGTTTCGGGTCATGTTCGCCGGGAATGTGGGCGCCGCACAGGACTTTGACACAATATTGACGGCAGCAGAACGGTTACAGTCGAGACGCGACATTCACTGGATCATTGTCGGTGACGGACGCATGTTGAGCTGGGCTCAGGCTGAAGTGGAGCGACGGCAGTTAGCCGGTACCGTACATTTTCTTGGCCGGCATCCGCTTGAAACCATGCCGGCATTTTTTGCGCAGGCCGATGCCATGCTGGTGACGCTCCGCCGTGAGCCCATTTTTGCTTTGACCATTCCCGGGAAGGTGCAGTCCTATTTGGCCTCGGGGCGTCCGATTATTGCCGCACTGGACGGAGAAGGGGCCCGGATCGTTCGGGAGGCTGGTGCAGGTTTCGTCTGTTCAGCCGAGCAGCCGGAGGCATTGGCTGATGCCGTGGTGAGAATGGCGGAGACTCCCCGAGAAGCCAGGGAGCTGATGGGCCGCCGTGGGGCGGAATACTACGCCGTGCATTTTGACCGGACGATGTTGTTTGACCAGCTTGAGAAATGGATGCAGGAATTAGTCGAAAGGCAAGGGGACAAACGGGCGTCGGCTGCACCAGAATCGGCTTTGTCGAGTGAAAGGGGAAGACCTTCATGAGCGATGTGTTGAAGGGGAAAACGGTGTTGATTACCGGGGGAACCGGATCATTTGGCCGGGCATTTGTGGATATCCTACGGCCTCGTGAGGTGAAAGAAATTCGCATTTTCAGTCGCGATGAATTGAAGCAGGAAATGATGCGGATAGAGCTGAATGAACCGCGCCTCAAATTTCATATCGGCGACGTCAGGAGCCGCGAGAGTGTGGATGCGGTCATGCAAGGCGTGGACTTCGTCTTCCATGCCGCGGCCCTGAAGCAAGTGCCGTCCTGTGATTTTTTCCCGATGCAGGCCGTCTATACCAACGTTAACGGCAGTCACAACGTCGTCGATTCGGCCATCAGCCATGGCGCGGCAAAAGTCATCTGTCTCAGCACCGATAAGGCGGTGTATCCGATCAATGCGATGGGTATGACGAAGGCCTTGATGGAAAAAGTGGCTCAGGCTGCCGCCCGTGCGACTGGTCCAGGCGCTACCGTGGTGAGTACGGTGCGGTATGGGAATGTGATGTACTCGCGTGGTTCGGTCATTCCGCTCTTTGTCCAACAGATCAAGGCTCAACAGGCGCTGACCATCACCGAGCCTGGCATGACGCGGTTTCTGCTCCCGCTCCGGGAAGCGGTCGATCTCGTTCTCTTTGCGTTCGAACAGGGACGACAGGGGGATATTCTCATTCGCAAGGCGCCAGCCTGCACGGTAGCCGATCTCGCGGCCGCGCTGAAGACGGTGTTTCGTTCGGAGGTGCCGGTGAAAGTGATCGGCGTCCGTCACGGTGAAAAACTCTATGAAACACTGGCGACCCGGGAAGAACTGCGCCGCGCCGACGACATGAAGGAGTACTATCGAGTGGCCATGGATTCGCGGGATTTGAATTACAACCAATATTTCACGGAAGGTGACGTCCAGGAGGCTGAAGTGGAGGACTACACGTCCCACAACACAACGCGCTTGACCGTCAAAGAGGTCGAGGGATTGCTGCGCACCCTGCCTGAAATGCAACAGGCGTTCGCGACGTCATGAACGGGACCAGCCGGATCATATGACGACCATTGCTGTCACCGGTATCGACGGCTTCCTTGGCTGGCATCTGCGCGTGTACTATCATGCCAGACCGGACGTGAAGCTGGTCGGGATCGATCGATCGGTTTACCGGGATACCGGTCGATTTCGAGAGGTCGTGCAGGAAGCAGATGCCGTTGTCCACCTTGCGGGGATGAATCGCGGCGATGATCGTGAAATCGAAACGGTCAATGTTGACCTGACGAGCCAACTGATTGCCGCCTGCAGAGAGGCTGAAGCTCATCCGCAGATCGTGTTGGCCAACTCGACTCATTGCGATCGAGACACTGCATATGGCCGATCGAAACGGCGTAGTGCTGAACTTCTGGCGGCGTGGGCGAAGGATACCGGCTCCGTCTTTACTGATCTCGTCATCCCCAACGTGTACGGGGAGGGCGGACGACCGTTCTACAATTCCGTCGTCTCTACGTTCTGCCATCAACTGGCCTCGGGGGAGGAGCCGTCCATTATTCAGGACGGGCGACTCGAACTGATCCACGCTCAGGCGGTGGTGGAAGAGGCGGCGTCGGCCATCACGCGTCGGGCGGGAGGAGAAATCAGGCTGACTGGCTCGGCGATGTCCGTCTCGGACCTGATCCGGAAGCTGCAGGGGTTCGACCGGTCGTATCGTGGGCACCTCATCCCGCAATTCCCGCAGGATGCGGATCTGGACCTGTTCAATACCTATCGCTCCTATCTGTACCCGAAACACTATCCGGTGACGCTGCAGGTGCATGGTGACGCGCGCGGGCTGTTGTTCGAGGCGGTCAAGAGCATCCACGGCGGCCAGTGTTTCATCTCCACCACGAAGCCGGGCATTACGCGGGGCAACCACTATCATACGAGGAAGGTCGAGCGCTTTCTGGTCTTGAACGGTGAGGCGGTAATCCGAATCAGAAAGCTCTTCACTGGGGGCACGGTTGAATTCAAGGTGTCAGGGGTCGTTCCTCAGTACATCGATATGCC
>SXGS01531972.1_pt1 | contig 10984 bp, 13 predicted proteins | sample 3174681 | NCBI WGS metagenome assembly SXGS01 (sample SAMN11356861, study PRJNA531348) | freshwater metagenome | isolation source: freshwater sample F1-80 | place: China: Fuxian Lake, Yuxi | collected 2017-12-25 | reverse complement strand
TCGGAGGCCGAGAGGCATTCGTGCAGGGTCTTGAGCGCGTCGAGGTCCCCGCGGAATCGTCCGAGCGCGCGGAGCGCGGTGCGGCGTACGTCGTCGTTCGCGTCGCCGGTCGCGGTCTTTCGCAGGAGGTCGACGTCCTCCCGTCCTTGGCCGACGAGTCCCAAGGACTCCGTCGCGGCGCGGCGCACCGCCGCGTCGGCGTCACCGAGCGATTTCCGCGCTACGAGTCCGGCGTCGGGCGCACCCGCGCGAGCGAGCGCGAGAACGGCCTCGGCGCGGATCGGCGGCAGGACGGCCGGGTCTTCGACGAGGCTGCGGAAGCGGTCCGCCGCCGCCGCCGATTTCATGCGGCCGGCCGTCCGGACGAGAAGCGCGGCCGTCTCCGGGGGCGCGGTCTTCGCTTGATCGAGGACGAGGGTCGTCAGACCGGGGTCGCCCGCCGCCACGAGGACGTCGGCGAAGTGCTTGCGGACGTCGGCCGTGTCGGCGCCCATGATGCGCTCGAGGATCTTGTCGGCGAATACGCCCGCGCGCTCTCCGAGCGTCTGCACGGCTTCGCGGACCGCCGTCGACTCGGCGCCGTGCGGCGTCGACCGGAACAATCTCGTGACTCTGTCGAGCGCGTCCTTAAGTTGGCCTTCTTGCGCCGCGACTTTTCCACGCGCCCATTCACGCAACTCTTCGAGGCGCGCGCCGGGCGGCGGCTGTTGCGCGAAGGCGCATGCGGTGAAGACCGAAATCAAAGCGGCGGCGCGGAGATCGGCGGCCATAGGGTTCATCCCAGCTTGGCGAGTCCGACGGCGAGCTTGGCGGCGGCTTCGTCGGCGTCCTGCGTCGCAAAATCGAGCACCGGGCGGAATCGGATCGAACGTTCGCCGCAAGGCAGGATGATGACTCCGTCCTCTTCGAGCAGGTCCTTCAACCGGTCGCGCAGGGCGGGCGTCGCGACGTCGAAGGCGCAGAAGAGGCCGCGTCCGCGCACGTTCGAGACGAGGTGCGGAAACGCTCCCGCCAAGCGCTCGAGGCACGCGAGGGCATAGGGGCCGACGCGCCGCACGTTTTCGAGCAGGCGGTACTCCTCGATCACCTCGACGTAACGCGTGCAGCGGACCATGTCGACGAGGTTGCCGCCCCAAGTGGAGTTGATCCGGCTCGGGACTTTGAAGACCGAATCGACGTCGTCGACGCGCTTCGTAGCCGCGATGCCGCACTGCTGCGTTTTCTTGCCGAAGGCGAAGACGTCCGGCGTGACGCCGAGCTGCTCGTGGCACCACCAAGTGCCGGTGAGGCCGAAGCCCGTCTGCACTTCGTCGAAGATGAGCAGCATTTCGGCTTCGTCGCAGAGATCGCGCAGCCGCTTTAAAAACTCGGGACGGAAGTGGTTGTCGCCGCCTTCGCCTTGGATGGGCTCGATGATCACGGCCGCCACATCCGACGGGAAGCGGACGAGCGCGTCCTTCAATTGGGCGATAGCGACGTCTTCGACCCGGCCGACGTTTTCGATCACCGCGGGGGTCGCGGGAAAGGACAATCCCGGGCACGCGAGACGGGGCCAGTCGAACTTCGGAAACCACTTGGTCTTCCGCGGATCCGTGTTCGTGAGCGACATCGTGTAGCCCGAACGACCGTGGAAGGCGCGCTCGAAATGGGCGATGCGCGTACCGACGGTCTCGGGGAGCCCGCGCCGGAGGTTCTTTTGGACTTTCCAGTCGAAAGCGACCTTCAGCGCGTTCTCGACGGCCAAGGCGCCGCCGTCGATGAAGAAGAGGTGCGTGAAAGCGGGGGGCAGCGTCCGCGAGAACGCGGCCACGAAATCCGCCAAGGCCGTCGTGTAGACGTCGGAATTGGTGGGCCGATGAAGCGCGACGGCCGCGATCTTCTCCCGGAAGGAGGGATCGGAGAGCCCGGGGTGGTTGTAGGAGATCGGCAACGACGCGAAGAAGCTGAAGAGATCCAAGAACTCGCGACCGGACTTGGCGTCGAACAGCTTCGCGCCCTTCGAACGCACCGGGTCGAAAACGAAGTCGTAGCCGTCTACGAGCAACTTCGCTCGCAGGGCTTCATGGACTTTGGCGGCGGGAGTGTGGAACAAGGTCGGCGTTTGGGAGGACACGGAAAGCCCCGAAGTGATGCGTTCCGTAGGCTACCAACCGGCGGTGAAAGCGCGAAGCCGTTCCGCCTTCAAAGGCCGGTCAGGAGGCGTCCCCTGCGGTCCCGTCCATGATCGGCGGCCGGGTCGGCCGGTCGTCGGGCCCTGAGTCCTTGCGGCTTTTCCACCATTCAAAGACGATCGGCAAGACCGAAATCACGATGATCGCGAGCGTGACAAGGTGGAAGTTCTTTTTTACGAACGGGAGCTCGCCGAACAGACATCCGGCGCCGACCAAGCTGCCGACCCAAACGACCGCTCCGACCACGTTGTAGACCGCGAATCGGCGATAGGCCATTTCACCCATGCCCGCGACGAAGGGCGCGAACGTGCGGACGATCGGGATGAAGCGCGCCAAGATGATCGTCTTGCCGCCGTGCTTTTCATAGAAGCGCTGCGCCTTCTCCAGATGGGAGCGTTTGAGGAAGCGCGACTTCGGGTTGTTGAACAACCGGAGTCCGAAGTAGCGGCCGCAGTGATAATTGACGGCGTCGCCCAACACTCCCGCGACGATGAGCAACGGTACGACGTACTCCGTGCGGATCGGCGAGCCCTCGGTCTGCGCCAAAGCGCCCACGGCGAAAAGCAGCGAATCGCCCGGCAGGAACGGCGTCACGACCAGACCTGTTTCGCAAAAAACGATCGCGAACAAGACCACGTAAAGCCAAGGTCCCATTTCGCCCGCCCAATCGTTCAAATGGCGGTCGAGATGAAGGAAGACGTCGATGAAGCTGCGAAGGGATTCCATGGTTCGTTTTTCGGCCGGTTTGCGTCTTCGTCGAGAGCGGGACGCTCGGGCTTCAGGAGGCGGGAAGCCCCGAATAAAGGGTCAAGATCCAGATGGAAGCGCACAGTCCGAAAGTCAAAGCCGGTCTGCGCGCCGTTCCGGGGCGCAGTAAGTCGGAGAAGAACGCCGCGGCGCCCGCGATCATGAAGAACCGGAGCGCATGCGAAAAGAAAGATGCGATCAAGTACGGCAAAAGCGGTTCCTCTGCGGAGAGGATTCCCGCCGTAAACGCGTGCGAGGGGAAGGCGGCGGGCTTCAGGCCCGCGAAGAACGCGGCCCACCATCCGTGATTCACGACGCTCTCGTTCAGCGTGCGGAGCCCGGTGTCGGTGTATCCGGCGAAGGCCAGATAGCGGTCCGCGAACGAACGAACGGCGGGCATCTCCCAAATCGCGGGCGCGGAGAGGTAGGTCAGCGCACCGCCGACGACCGAACCGAGCGCAGCGGCGAACACGAGTCGCTTGGTGCGATGCGGGGCGCCGATGCAAAGCGCCGCCAAGAGGAAGTCAGGCGGAAGCGGAAGACCGCAGGATTCAAGGAAAGCGAACGCGACGAGCAACCCGAGTCCGCGGCCTTGTTCGGAGAAGCGGTAGATCGCCTCCACCGGCCCGGTAAGCGGCGGTTCGACGGGCTCGGTCCAGTCGTCGGCGGGTCGCTCTGACATGCGTCGGTCCGGGCGCTAGGAGGAGGGATCGGCGGGGCGGATGTCGAGCAATTCGAGCTCGACCGCCCCCGGCTCCCGGAAAGTATCAAACTTGAGCCGGTAGGCGGCCGAGAGGCGAGCACCCGGGCCCGAGATCGAAGCCGCCAGCGATCCGAGTCGGAATCCGACCGCGCGGATGGAACGTTCGCCGTCGGTCAGAAGGCATCGCAGGTGTTCGCCGCCCTCGCCGACCACGGACGGACGGCCGACGGAGCGGAGTCCGTGAGTGCAAAAGACCGGAGCGGGATTCCCTGCGCCGTGCGGCGCAAGCCGGGCGATTTCGTCCATGAAGGCCGGTACGACCATGCGGAAGGGAAGTTCGAGGTCGATGTCGATCGTCTTCTGGAGCGGCGATTTTCGGAGCGCCCGGGCGGCGGCCGCGCGAAAGGCGGTTTGAAACGCGGGAAAGGACGCTTCGTCGACCGTGCAACCGGCGGCGCCGGCGTGCCCGCCGAAAGACACGAGATGCTCCGAGCATTCGGCCAAGAGGTCCCGCAGATGGATCCCGGCGGGCGTGCGTGCGGATCCCCGGCCTTGCGCTCCGTTCAGGGCCGCCAACATGACCGGGACGTGGTAGCGATCGACCAGCCGCGAAGCGACCACGCCGATCACGCCGGGGTGCCAACGCGTCGAGCCGAGACAGACGGCGTCTTCCGCTGCGGGCGGATCGGCGCGCAAGAGCTGCTCCGCCTCGCGGAGCATGATTTTCTCGATCTCCTGACGGCGAAGATTGGCGGCGTCGAGCTCTGCGGCCAAGGCCTCGGCCCGCGCTTCGTCCTCGGTCGTGAGGAGTTCGACGGCCTTCTCCGCCATCCCGAGGCGTCCGGCCGCGTTCAGGCGCGGTCCGATACGGAAGCCCACGTGAGACGCATGGAGTTCCTGTCCATCGAGGCGAGCGGCGCGAAGCAGCGCGCGGAGACCGGGCCGAGCGGTGGCTCGCAACGCGCGGAGTCCGTTGGAGCAGAGAATGCGATTGTCCCGCCAGAGCCTCACGACGTCCGCGACCGTCGCCATGGCGACGAAGGCGGTCGCGTCCAACAGATAGGCGCGGAAAGCGTCGGACACGCGCGTCGCGTTGGAGAGCTTCTGCGCGGTCGCCCAAATCAGCTTGAAGGCGACGCCGGCGCCGCAGAGATCCTTGAAGCGCGAAGGATCGCCGACCTTCCTCGGATTGATCAATGCGTACGCGTCGAGCGGGAGGGTCTCCGGCGGCTCGTGGTGATCGGTGACGATGACGTCGACGCCCGCGGCCTTGAAGCGCCGAATCGGTTCTACGGCTGAGATTCCGTGATCGACCGTGACGACGACTCGCGGCGGGTGCGCGTGACCTAAGAGGAAATCCAAGGACTCCGGGCTGAAGGAGTAGCCTTCTTTGAGTCGGTTCGGGATGTACCAGTCGTGGTTCGCACCGGCGAGTCGGAGGAAGTTAGAGATGAGGCAGGTGCCCGTCATGCCGTCGACGTCGTAGTCGCCGTAGACCACGATGCGTTCGCCGTTGCGGATCGCCCGGGCCAATCGCTCCGACCCTTTGTCGACGTCCCCGAGCGCTTCGGGCGGTTCGAGATCGGAGAGTTTCGGGTCTAGGAAAGCGCGCGCTGCGTCGGGAGGGCCGACCTCGCGATGCCGCAGCAGGGCCGCCATCGCGGGAGAGATTTTGAGTTCGGCCGCCATCAGGGCGTCGGACTCGGCATCTTCGGGGCGGAGCTTCCAGCGGACGATGGTCGACATGCGTGCGCGAGCGTAACAGCAGGGGAGGACGAGGTCGCCGACGCCCTCGCCCTGTCGTTCATGGCGCCGCGAGCTGTTTGCGTTCGCGACGGGCGCTCGCCAAAAGGCCCGCGGCAAGGAGCGCGATCGAAGCTCCCGGAGAGACATGTCGGGCCGAGGCGAGCAAGATGAACAGCGCGGGCGCGGCGAATGGCGTGGCGAAGGCGGCCGCCGCGGCCGCGATCGCGGCGACGGCGAGTCCGAGCGTCAGATTTGCGGGCAGTCCCGCCTGACCGACGTCGAAGAGCTGCCGGACGACGTGCGACGCCCCGCCGGGCTCGAGGAACGCGGTGACCGCGGCCCCGCCGCCTGCGACCAGGGCGAGGCCTGACCCGAGCCGCCGCCGCGGGCCGGAAGCCGCCGCCAGTCCGGCGATCGTCACGCCGACCAAGACGGCGATCTCGGCCGCCTGTTCGCAGGCCGGGGCGTGGGCCGCGCGCCGAAAGACGAGCGCCGCCCAAATCCGGTGCAGGGCGTCGCCGCCGAGAACCAGCGCCGCACCGAATCCGTAGCACTTGGCCGTGAAGGCTTCCGCAGCTCTGTCGACGCGTGCGGCCCGGGCCGCCAACGCGAGCGCGCTCAATGCCGCGAGCGGGAGGATGCCGGGCGGAGGCGTCCCGGTGAGCGCCGTCACGGTCGCCCCTGCGGCCGCGGCTAGGGCTAAAACGGCGGTCGCTCGAGCACCGGGACCGCCGCGCACGAGGTCGATGGCGGCCGCCGTCGCGACGGCCAGAAGCGCGGAGTAGAAGAGGCACCTTTCGGGGAAGGTCCCGGCCCGAGCGGCGACGTCCTCCCAGAAGGCGAGCCACGGGGCGTCCGACTTCAGTCGAAGGCCCGCGGCGCCGTAGCCGGCGCGACGGATCAGGACGTCGGCGAAGGCTGCCGCGAAGAGTACGTGCGCCGTGACGGCGCGGAGGCGGGTCAGGAAGGGCATGGGCCTCTGGTTGCGGGCGCTTGATGCCCGCGAAGGGTGCTGTACCCTCGACCCGAGCGTGCTGCAAGCGCGCCGGGCCTTCCGCCCCTGCGGATCGCCGGTTTTCATCGGGGTCACCCATGCTCCTCGGGCGCGTCGTCGGCACGGTCTGGGCCACTCGCAAAGACCCCAAAGTCGCGGGCATGAAATGGCTCGTCGTCCGCGCACTCAAGCTCGACGGCGACCTCGGCGACGGTTTCGTCGTCGCCGTGGACGGAGCCGGCGCCGGAGTCGGCGAGACGGTCCTCGTCGTCCAAGGGTCGTCGGCACGGCAGACGGAGCTGACGCAGAACAAGCCCGTCGACGCCGTCATCGTCGCGATCGTCGACGACGTAGCGAACGTCGTGCGCGACTGGGCGGCCTTCGACGCTCTCACCGTCGACGACCTCCGTACCGGCGGCTGAGGGCGGCATCGTTCATGGATCGATCCGAACTCCGCAACCACGTCCGCGAAGTCCTGTCGTCCCGGCTCGGGGCGCCGGATTCCGTTCCGTCGCACCGACTTGATCAACGGCCGACGACTGCCGGTCCGGCCGCGGTTCCGATCCGGCGCGGTCGCGACCTCGTCGTCGAAGACGACGTCCTCCGCGCCCGCGTCAAAGGCGTCGACGTGGTGACCACGCCCGGCGCCTTGGTGACGCCGCTCGCGCGGGAGACGGCGGCGCGGTTCAAGATCCGCATCGTCGAGTCGGGCTCCGAGGCCGCGCCGCCTGCGATCGCCGGCCCGTCTTCCGATCGGGCGGCGAGCCGGCCCGTCCCGGCGTCGGCGCCGCCCGCGCCGCTCCCCGTGTCGCAGCCGCCCGCCGCCGCCGTCGCGACCGTATTCCGCCGCGTCGCCTTCGCCGCGGATCACGGCGGTTTTCCGATGAAGCAGAAGCTCCGCGCGTATGCGGAGGCCGAACTCGGACTCGCCGTCGTCGATCTCGGCACGCACTCCGAAGCGGCGGTCGACTATCCCGACCTCGCCCATGCCGCGGCCGCGGCCGTGCAGAAGGGCGACGTCGATGCGGCGGTGGTCGTCGACGGCGCCGGCCTCGGTTCGGCGATGGCCGCGAACCGGCGGAAGGGCGTGCGGGCCGCGACCTGCCTGACGATCCTTCAGGCTTTGAACGCGCGCGAACACAACGACGCGAACGTCCTTTGCCTCGGCGGCCGGCATCTCGGCGAGGACGCAGCGAAGGCCGTTCTTACGGCGTTCGTGCGCACGGCCTTCGCCGGCGGTCGGCATCAGAAACGCGTCGATAAGATCGACGGCGGGGCGGTCTAAGGTGGAGCTCGGACGCGTGATCGGCACGGTGCGGGCGACCGTCAAGGACGTCTCGCTCGAAACGGGCCGCCTCATGATCGTCCAACCTCTCGACGGCGACCGGCGGATTTCAGGCGCACCCCTGATCGCCGTCGACACGATCGGCGCCGGCGAAGGCGAGATCGTGCTCTACGTCACCTCGTATGAGGCGGCGATCCCGTGGAAGCGTCGGAAGCCCGGCTTGACGCTCGCGGCGACGGACGCTTCGATCGTCGGCATCGTGGATCCGGAGCCTCGGTCATGATTCTTTCCCGTGTCACAGGCTCGGTGCACGCGACGGTCAAGGACGCGGCCCTCGAAGGCGAGAAACTGCTTTTGGCGCAGCCGATCGGCCTCGACGGAGCGGACATCGGCCGGCCCCTCGTCGTCGTCGACCGCATCGGCGCCGGCGTCGGCGATCTGGTGCTCGTGCTGCGCGAAGGCGGTTCCGCCCGAGCGCTTCTCGGCGACGACGAATCGCCGGTCCAAGCGCTGGTCGTCGCGGTGGTGGACGACGTTTCGATCGCGGAGGACGCCACGTGAAGCAGACGGCCGAAGACTTCGAACGCTTGGTCGATGCGATCACCGACGAGATCTACGCCCGGATGTCGAAACCCGTCCGCGCCGAGCGCGGTCAGGTCTGCGCCGACTGCACCGGAACGTGCGCGACCCGCTGCGCGTTCAAGATGGAGGACTTCATCCTCGCAGGCGCGGCGCGGATCGGCGCTTCGCCGGGCGGCGGGAAGACTCCCGCGTCGTTAGCGGCGCTCATCGACCATACGCTTCTCAAGCCCGAGGCGACGGAGGCCGAAGTCGACCGCCTCTGCGCGGAGGCCGCCGAGTTCAAGTTCGCGTCGGTCTGCGTCAACCCTTCGTATGCGCCGCGATGCGTCAAGAATCTCGCGGGCTCGGGCGTGAAAACCTGCACCGTCGTGGGTTTTCCGCTCGGCGCGACGACGACCGAGGTCAAGCGCTTCGAGGCGCGGCAGGCGGCGGAGGCCGGCGTCCAAGAGATCGACATGGTCCTCGCCGTCGGTCTGCTCAAGTCCGGCCGTACGGACGACGTCCGGCGCGACATCGCCGCCGTGGTCGAAGCGGCGGGGTCCCGCGCGATCGTGAAGGTCATTCTCGAAACGTGCCTCTTGACGGACGACGAAAAGCGGACCGCGTGCCGCCTCGCCGTCGAAGCCGGAGCGCATTTCGTGAAGACGTCCACCGGCTTCTCGAAGGGCGGCGCGACCGTCGAGGATATCGCGCTCATGCGTGCGGCCGTGGGGCCTGCGATCGGCGTGAAGGCGTCGGGCGGCGTGAAGGATCGCGCGTCATTGGACGCGATGGTCAAGGCGGGCGCGACGCGCATCGGCGCGAGCGCGGGCGTCAAGATCGTGCGGGGAGACTGAGCGTGGCCGGTTCGTCGCGTCGTTCCGCTTCGCGTCCGACCGGCTCGGACGGCCGCACTTACCATGTCGGCGTCAAGCGCGGCGAGGTCGCCCCGACCATCGTCCTCGTCGGGGATCCGGCGCGCGCGGAGATGGTGGCGGACCGCTTCGACCGCCGGACCGGCAAGCCCGTCAAGAATCGCGAGTACGTCACTATCAGCGGCGTCCGGAACGGCCGCCCGATCACCGTCTGCGCCACGGGCATGGGTTGCGACAACACCGAAATGGCGGTGGTCGAACTGCTCTCCTGCGTCGACCGTCCTGATTTCCTGCGGATCGGTTCCTGCGGCGCGTTGCAGCCCGAAACGAAGGTCGGCGATCTGATCATTTCGACCGGCGCCCTCCGTCTCGAAGCGACGACCCTTGGCTTCGTCCGGTCCGAGTATCCGGCCGTCGCTCATCACGAATTCGTGCTCGCGCTCGCAAGCGCAGCCGAGCGAGCGAAGGTCCGCCACCGGGTCGGACTGACCGCGACCACCGCCGGTTTCTACGGTTGGCAGGCGCGGAAGGGCGGCGCTTTCGAGCCGCGCGAACCCGGACTCGACCGCGAACTCGGTCGGATCGGCGTCGAGAACTTCGAGATGGAGGCCTCGGCGCTCTTCGTGCTCGCGTCGTTGAAAGGGCTCCGAGCCGGCGCCGTCTGCGCCGCGTTCGCTTCGCGTCCGCGCGACGAGTTCATCGACGGGAAAGCGAAGACCGCCGCCGAAAAGCGTGCGGTCGACGTCGGACTCGCGGCGCTCGACGTGCTCGCCGAGATGGACCTCTGCCGAGGCCGGCGGCCCCGCTTCACGCTCTGACCGTACCGGGCGGACGTTCCGCCGCCGCTCTCGAACTCAAGTCTTCGGACGGCGGGGACGCCCGAGCGTCTCCGGCCCGAAGGACTCCGGCAGCAGTTCGGCCAGCGTGCGGCGACGCTTGATGCGGCCTTTGCCGTCGACCAACAGGATACTGAAGCGGCGGTCCTGCGGCGGCGGGCAGAACTCCCGCAGCACTTGGCGGCACGCGCCGCACGGCGAGCCGACGTCCTCCGTCGCGACGGCGACGGCGGTGAAGCGGCGTTCGCCCGCCGCGACCGCGGCGAAGACCGCGTTGCGCTCGGCGCAGACCGTCAAGCCGTACGACGCATTCTCGACGTTGCACCCGACGACGACGGTCCCGTCGGCGCAAAGCAGGGCGGCCCCGACGCGGTACTCCGAATACGGCGCGTGCGCGGCGTCGCGCGCGGCGATCGCGGCGTCCGCCAAGGCGCGCTCGTCGAATTCGGTGCGACGGGACTTCGTCAAGCGGACGTCCCTGCGGCGGCCGGTCGGTTGATGTGCCGCCAGAAGATGAAGAACAGCGTGATCGCCGTGATCGGGAGGACGAACTCGAGCATGATGTGGCCGAACATCGGCAACGCGTCGTGCTGTTTCGACTGGAGGATCAAGTAGGCGGTGTAGGCCGCGTAGTAGGCGAGAAACAGCACGCCCTTCCAGCGGGTGATGCCGTTGCCCGTCACGAAGATCGGGAGGCAGGCGATCGAGACGGCGATCATCACCGGGACGTCGAAGCCTTGCGCGGCCGGCGCCACCGTGATGCCGTTCCGGGAGACGATCGAGGACGCGCCGAGGACGGCGAAGACGTTGAAGATGTTCGAGCCGACCACGTTGCCGACCGCGATCTCCCGTTAGCCCTTTATCGACGCCAAGATCGACGTCGCCACTTCGGGCAACGACGTGCCCGCGGCGACGATCGTCAAGCCGATGACGAGATCGCTGAGCCCGAAGATTTTGGCGGTCTTCACCGCCGAGTCGACGAACCAACTCGAGCCGAGAATCAGGAGCGCCAGGCCGGCGACGATGAAAACGATCTGCAGGACGAGCGGCTTCTTCTTCGCGTTTT
>SXGS01268337.1_pt1 | contig 10984 bp, 8 predicted proteins | sample 3174681 | NCBI WGS metagenome assembly SXGS01 (sample SAMN11356861, study PRJNA531348) | freshwater metagenome | isolation source: freshwater sample F1-80 | place: China: Fuxian Lake, Yuxi | collected 2017-12-25 | reverse complement strand
TGTCGGCCTCGGCGGGCTGGTGGGCGCGGGGCGCACGGAGTTGTGCCGCGCCATCTTCGGCGTGGATCCGGTGGATAGCGGAACCGTTTCGGTCGAAGGACGCAAGACGGAGATTCATTCGGCGGGCGAAGGCGTCGCCGCGGGCATTGCGCTTGTGACGGAAGACCGGCAGAAGACGGGACTCGCTTTGCGGCTTTCGATTGCCCACAACATCACAATGGCGAATCTCAACGCCGTGAGCCGTCTGGGCGTGCTGGACCTCAAAGCGGAGTCCGAGGCCGCCACGCAGTCGATCGCCAGGCTGCGCATCAAGGCTGCTTCGGGCGAGCAACTGGCCCTGCGGCTGAGCGGCGGAAATCAACAGAAGGTCGTGATCGCGAAGTGGCTCTTCCGCCGTGCGCGCGTCTTCCTGTTCGACGAACCGACCCGCGGCATCGACGTCGGCGCCAAGGCCGAGGTCTTCTCCGTGATGGACGAACTGGCGCGCAACGGGGCCGCGATTCTGATGGTGAGCTCCGAGCTTCCGGAATTGCTCCAGGTGCCCGACCGCATCCTGGTGATGCGGCAGGGACGGATTACGGGCGAACTGCCGAAGGGAGCCTCACAGGAGCAGGTGATGCGCCTCGCGGCCCTTGATACTGAAGATCGGGAGAACATCCAATGATCCAGCGCCTGCTGCCGTTCCTGAGTCTGACCATCCTGTTCGTCGCGCTCGCCATCGCATCGCCGCACTTCCTCACGAACACAAACCTTTCAAGCGTGGTTCGGCAGACGGCCGTGATCAACATCATGGCGCTAGGGATGACGATGATCATCATCGCGGGCGGCATCGATCTTTCCGTGGGAGCGATACTCGCGATGGGTGGACTGCTGGGCACGATGGCAATGGAGAAGGGCATGCCGATTCCCGCCGGCATCGCGATCGGAATTTTCGTGGGTCTGGCTTGCGGCTTCGTCAACGGATTCCTCACCACACGCCTCGGGATAGCGCCGTTCATCGTGACGCTTGGCACGCTCGGCATCATTCGCGGTGTCACCTTGATCATTTCGAACGGGCTGCCCGTGCACAGGATTCCTCAGCCTTTCTCTTTTCTCGGCGGAGGCACCGTGCTCGGCTTGCCGTTCGTGTTATGGATTCTCGTGGCTTGCGCGGCTCTGACCCACTTCACTCTCGAGCACACGCGTCTTGGCCGGTACGCCTTCGCCATCGGCAGTAACGCCGACGCGGCGGTGTACGCGGGCATCCCGGTGGCATTTCATACAACGGCCGTGTATGCAATCGGAGGAATGATGACGGGCCTCGCGGGAATGATTGAGGCGTCGCGCCTGATGACCGGCCAGCCGACTGCGGGGCAAGGCTACGAGTTGCAGGCGATCGCGGCGGTGGTAATCGGCGGCGGCAGCCTCCATGGTGGGGAGGGGAGTGTGGTCGGTACGCTGATCGGGGCGTTCATCATGGGCTTGCTCTCGAACGGCAGCGACCTGCTGGGCGTCTCGCCGTACTTGCAGCAGGCAATCATCGGCGCCGTGATCATCCTCGCCGTCACGCTCGACGAGGTTCGCAAGCGGCGGGTGGTATAGCTATGCGAGGCGGTATTTCTCAACCGCGTTCTCGTCCAGACTCACGCCCAATCCGGGCTTCTGTGGCAAACGGTAGAAGCCGTCCGTCATCGCGAACGGCTCCGCCACGAGGTCGTCTTCGAGGCAGTGAACGATGCTGATCGTGTACTCGATTCCGGGATACGCGGCTGCCTGATGCGCCTGAAACACCTGGCCGAGGCCGGTTTCAGAAGCGTTCTCAACCCATAGCCGGACGCCTTCAAGCGAAGCCATGGCATTGTAGCGAGCCATCGTTTCGCCGAATCGCGGTGCGCCGGCAATGCACGCGTCGAGCAGTCCTTCGCGAATCCACTGCATGGGGTCGAGCCCGTCGATGTGCTCGGCGATCCTCATGGGAATCTTTCCGCGCAGACGCCTGTAGGCGTCTACATCCTGCCTGGGCACCGGAGATTCGATCGCAAAGTAGTTGCTGAACTGAGCAAGCTTCCGAACGACCTCGAGCGTGTGATCCACCGTCTGCCAGGACGCGTTCGCGTCCGCCCAGATCTTCATGTCCCTTGGAACCGCCGCGCAAATCGCGGCCGCCTGCTCGACAGGGTCCTCCCAGGGACGAGCCTTGATCTTGTGCACCCGATACCCGCGTTCGTAGCCAAGCTTCGCTTCGGAAGCCATTACAGCGGGCGGGTAACACTGGCTCCACCAGGTCTGCACGATCTTCTCTTTCGGACGCGGAGCGAAGAGCCGCGCGACAGGCACGCCGGCGGCCTTCCCCATCAGGTCGTATACAGCCATCGCGATGCCGCCGATGCTGTCGTCAAGCACGTATTCAAAGGGCGAGCGGCCCACCATGCCCCTCAGCAGCGCCTCCGTCTTTGACAAGGCCAGGTTCGCCTCGCCGATGCCTGCCAGGCCATCGTCAGTATGAAGCCTCACGTACGTGGCTGAGAAGTGAGTTTGGTTGCGGCCCTGTTTGCTGAAGCTTGAGTACCAGGCCTCGCGGATGCGCCCGGCCATCGGCACTCTTACGGGGATGGCTTCGAAACGGGTGATGCCCGATTTCGCTGCCCGCGCGGGCATTCCCGCGCTCGCGGCGAGTGAAAGGATGCGGCCGATTGCGTCGCGCCTGTTCATTCCGTCACCTGAGAACGCGGAGGCCGGAAGCCTCGCGCAAGCCGCCTTCGGTGACGGATCCGATCTCGACATCGACCAGCGAATTCGCCGCCCGTGGCCGCGCAAGTTCTACCTTGAGGAAATTGTCCGAAAGCGCGGTGGCGCTCTGGTCGAGCGTCACGGCGGACAGACGCTTGCCAAGCATGCTTTTGCGGAATGCAAGGTTCTTCGCGGCGGCCAACTCGCGGAGCACGCGGTTTCGCTCCCGGCGGACGGGCATCGGGACCTGTCCAGGCAAATCCGCGGCGGGGGTGCCGGGGCGCGCCGAATACGTGAACACGTGCAGGTAAGTAAACGGAAGGCTCTCGATGAAGCGGCGGCTTTCCTCGAACTCCGCGGCGGTCTCGCCGGGAAATCCTACCATGACATCCGCCCCGATCGCCGCGTCGGGAATCCACTGGCGGGCCTTCACGATGCGATCGGCGTAGTGCCCCGGACGGTATTTCCGGTGCATCCGGCGAAGCACGCCGTCCGACCCGGACTGCAACGGGGCGTGCACATGACTTGCCACGCGGGGCGACTCGGCGACAAGGCGCAGCAGGCCGTCGGAGAAGTCCATCGGCTCGACTGAACTCAGCCGGAGACGCTCAATCGCGGTCTCATCGAGCAGCCGCCGCACCAGATCCGTAAGACGCATGCGGCTGCCCGGTTCACGGCCCCAGCGGCCGAGATTGATGCCGCTCAAGACGACTTCGCGGTAGCCCGCCGACAAGTTCCGCACCTGTTCCACTACCTGATCGGCGTCCGCGCCGCGGCTCCGCCCCCGCACGAACGGAATGATGCAGAATGAGCAGCGGTTATTGCAGCCATCCTGAATCTTGAGGTTCGGGCGGGTGCGATCACCCGTAGCGTCCTCGACAGGCGCCGAGAGAAACTCCCGCTGCTCGAAGATGTCGCCAACATGAATCTGGCCGTGGTAGGGCGCGCCGGTCACCAGGTCCGCGATTTCCGTCTTGTGAGAATTCCCCACCACCCATTCGACGCCATCAAGCGCCGCCAATTCGCCCGGTGCCCGCTGTGCGTAGCAGCCGGTTACCAGAATACGGGCCTGCGGATTTTCCCGATGCACCCGCCGCACGGTTTTCCGGACGTCATCATCCGCCTCCGAAGTAACAGTGCAGGTATTCAAGATGACGAGTTCCGCGCTCAGCCGGTCCGGAGCCTGCGCGAGACCGCGCGAGGCGAGTTGCGCTTCGATCGCGGCGCCATCCGCCTGCTCCGCACGGCATCCGAAGTTCTGAACGAAGAAGTTCACGATTTCTTGAACACCCGCCGATTGACCACGTTCCCGGCCACGTCGCAATGCTCGACGACGAGCGCCTCATCGTTTTTCGCGGGGTTTACCGCGATATTGACGAATCCGCCTTTGACTCGCAGAAACCGGTGCAATCGTTTGTCTTCACCGCGGCTGGGCGAAATGGCGTGCTCGTCACTCGCAGGCCCGCAACCGAACTCCTCCACGCCATATTCCGGGTCGATGGAATGATACTGCCAGTGGCGGTCGCCATTCATCAGGATCACTCTGCCATCGACGTTCTGCTTCAGCCATTTTCGAAACGCGAGTCCCTCGGTGGCAAAGGCCGGATTGGCATGGTTGTCGTTCTTGCGCGCATGATCGGGGCCGATGATCGGATTCGGGTTGATGAGGAATTTCCAGCGGGCCGTGCTGTTGCGCAAGGCATCCTCAATCCATTTCCTCTGTTCCGAGCCCCAGATGGTCTTCGCGGGACTATCGGTGGCGGTGTTGGGCGAACGAAAGTCGCGCGAATCGGGAAGAATGATCTCGATGTCCGTGCCCCAGCGGAATTGGCGATACCCCGGCTGGCCTTGCCGCGGGAAGGGTACCTGCTCGCGGAAAACGCGCTGGCCCTGTTCGAAGTTAAAGGGCAGCATCTTCTTGTTCTCGTAACCGGGCCAGCAGTCGTCGCTATACAGGTCGTGATCGTCCTTCTGCCAATAGCCGGGAACGCTCCGCAGGCAGGAGTGCAACGATGGCAGGCTGTACATGCGCTGCCAGTGATAGCGCGCGGCCTCGACGCTGTTCGCGACGGGATCTTCGGAGTCGTAGTATACGTTGTCGCCGCAGGAGAGAAGGAACGCGGGTTTGCGTTTCTCGATGGCGTCGTAAATGGAGAAGCCCGTGGGGCTATCCATGCGACAGTAAATCTGGCAACTGCTGAGCGCGAACTGAAATGACGATGCGTCGTTCTCGCGGGGAGCGGTGCGAAAGCTACCCGTGAGGATATCGTCCGCCCTTCTGGAGGCCGCGCCGCGAGTTTCGACGGAGAACCGATATTCGGTGGCTGGGTCGAGTCCATCGATGCGGAATTGGTGGCTGAAGTCTGAGTCGGGCCGGACTTCGGTCCAGGCCACCGTTCGGCGGCGGCCGCGGCCGCTCAAAGGCTCAATTCGAATTCGGATAGCGCCGGCCGCTCCAGGGCACGCGCCCTCGAATTTGCTGACGTCTTCTCCAGGCGCAACGGGCCTGGCGGCGGGGGCGTGGCCCTTGCGCACGATGCCATCGGCCAACCGGAACGAGCGCTCGGTGCGCCGAGTCCAGATAACGGCTGAGTCCGGCGTGATCTCGCCGATTCTTACGCCGGTAGCCTGGCGTGTGTTGGGCGGCGGCGCGGCTTCGAGAGCGATTCCCGCGAGCATAGCACCCAGGGCCTGCCGGCGAGTTAGTGGGCTTTCCATAGAAGTGATCAGTTTACAGGACGGGACCGGTTGAAGCCAACCGCCGAATGGGGGGGCACTTTCCTGCGCTTCCTGCCGTGGTCATGCCCCCGCCGGTTCCGTTCGCCACGCTCCCTTCTCGCGCACGGTTCACCGGCGCGTCCGTCAACCACTGGATCTTGAACCTAAGCCGGCGAAGCCGGAACCAGACAGACCCAAACGCCGAAAGTTGGAGCCTCCCCAAAAGCACACCAACGGCCTATCAACATTGGCCCCGGAGCACACGGCGGAAGACGAAGTGTCCTGCTGTCCCATCAAAAGCCACCGAATTCTATTCGAACATGCCGAGATGCCATCTGATACCTCAAAGCTGCGGCGGGAGCCGCGGCGGCGCCCGTCCAACCCAGAGTGTGTCTCCCAGGCGGACGAGGGAAGACCGCCAACAGAGATCACTTCGGCATCGGCAGAAGGAACTTCGACGCGGACAAGGTCCAACAACTCCTGTTTTCCAAGAAAGGCGCCTGGCCTGGAGAACTCCGGCGCCTGGCGGCGGTTCGACGTGCCATCAGTCCGCACGTCGGCGCGCGCTACACCCCGCGCGGCGTTGACCAATGTTTCCGGTACTCGCGCTTCAGGTACCGGGCGGCGTCGGCATCCTGTGCGATAGTCTCCGTCTTGGGATCGAACCTGATGGTTCGGCCCGTGCGGGCCACGATGTTCCCCAGGTGGCAGTGAAGGGTCGATGTGTGGCCGATTTCGATCTCGGCATTCGGCGCTTTGCGGCTACGGACGCAGTCAATGAAGTTTCGGGCGTGGCCGTCGGAATTGTCACCATCATCCTCCATCACGAGCTTCGCCTTAGCGTCGAAAAGGCGGAAACCCCATTTCCTGGCCGGTCCGAGTGGGCCAATCTGCACCATGCCGTCGCTGCCATACACCTCGACACCGTTCTCGATATCAGCCATCCGGTATGGATTCCAGATCCGCATCTCGAATTGCATAACCTTGCCGGGGTAGTTGAACGTGATGTTCATTGTGTCGGGCGTCTGCTGGTCGTCGTCGAAGAAGAGCTTCCGCGCGGAACCCGCCACCTCAACCGGGACGCCGGCACCGAGCGCCCAGCGCGCGATGTCCATCTGATGGACCCCGTCGTTGCCCATGTCGCCCGTGCCGTAGTTCCAGTTCCAGTGCCAGTTGTAGTGAAAGCGATTTTCGTTGAAAGGGAGAAGCGGGGCGGGACCCGTCCAGGTGTCAAAGTCGACTCCTTTCGGGACCGGTGAATCGGCCTTGTGGCCGATGTTGTCGCGCAGTTGAACGTTCCACGCTTTCGACATGAGTACCTTGCCGATCTTCCCACCATGAACAAGCTCGATTGCGCGTTGCACGGACGGACGGCTTCGCGCCTGCGTGCCAACCTGCACTACACGCTTGTGCCGTCGAGCGGCCTCCACCATCAGACGTCCCTCGCGAAGATTGTGAGACGCCGGCTTCTCGACGTAGACGTCCTTCCCGGCTTCGCAGGCGAGCAGCGTGGCGGGGGCGTGCCAGTGGTCCGGCGCGGCAATGACGACGGCGTCCACCGACTTGTCATCGAGCGCGCGGCGAAGATCGCCGATCAGCGGCGGACGCCGGTTCTTCCTGACTTCCACTGCTTTCATAGCCCGCTCGACGACATTCTCGTCGACGTCGCAGAGATATGAGAAATTCACGTCGTCAAGCTTCGCGAACTCGTCGGCCAAAGCCCGGCCGCGTCCGCGCACGCCGATGACGGCGATATTGACTTTGTCGCTGGGAGAGGTTCCCGCGAGCGCCGCGCCCGCGAGTGCCGTGCCGAAAAAGTAGCGTCGTTGCATGATGAATCAATCCTCGGTTGACTATGATATCGCGGTCTGGTGTACGATAACCTGCGTGACCAGACGAGAGCTCCTGCTTGCATCTTCCGCGACTGCGCTTTCGGCCCCGGCGGCTTCGGCGCAGGCGCAAGTCCGCCCGAACATCCTGTTCATCATGGTGGACGAAATGCGTTGGGACGCCATGAGTTCCGAACATCATCCCGTCGTTGCGACACCCAACCTCGACCGTCTCGCGAAACAGGGAGTCCGCTTCACAAACGCGTATACGGTCGCACCGGTATGCTCGCCCTCGCGGGCCTGCACGTTTACCGGCAGGTATGCCGACGTCGTGGGCGTCACGACGAACGGAGTGCCGGCCCATCCCGGCGAAGTGTTCCTCCCGTCGATCCTCAAGCACCACGGATATCACACGGCGATCGCGGGAAAGCTGCATTACACGCCGGCACGTTTTTCCTATGGCTTCGATCAGTTCTGGAGCTTCACCCGGGAAGGGCCTACCCCGGAACTGGGCTACATGAGTTATCTTGAGCGCAAGCACGGATCGCCAAAAAAATTTCCGATCGTGCCTGGAACGTGTCCCTGGCCCGATGACGAACTTGGCCGGGACGTCGGCATTTTCAAGTACCCCGAGGAGGACTTCGAGACCGAGTGGATTACGGACCGCTCGCTTGAATACTTGAGGAGCAGAAAGGAGAGGCAGCAGCCGTGGTTCCTTTTTTCGAGCTATCTCAAGCCTCACTCGCCCTCGGTCGAACCGAAGCGCTATTTCGAGAAGTACGATCCGGCCGCGATCCCGGTACCGAAGTTGCCGCCGGACATCAAGCAGATCCGGGCCGCCCAGGAGGGACGGGGCAAGAGGCGGTTCATCGACGACGAGCGCATGCTCCGAGTGATGAGCGCCGCCTACTACGGAGCGATCGCCCACATCGACGACCACGTAGGTAAGTTGCTTGCGGAGCTTGACCGTCTCGGCATGGCGGACAATACTCTCGTGCTCTTCACCGCCGACCACGGCAACATGCTCGGCGATCGCGGCCGCATGTTCAAGGGCGTGATGTACGAAGGATCCTCCCACGTTCCGTTCATCTGGCGCGAGCCTAAGCCGTCGCCGCAGAAGCGTGGAGGCACAGTGGCGAAGATCATCGAAAATACGGACGTAATGCCGACGATACTCGAAGCCGCCGGATTGCCTGTGCCGCACGGCATCCAGGGGCGAAGCTTTCTCAAACTCGCGCGTGGGGCCGCCGACGGTGCCTGGAAGGACCGCTGCTATTCACAGCTCACCACGGCCATGGTCCGCACGCCGCGGTTCAAGTTCATCGACCAATCGCGAGATCTCAGCCGTGATTTCGAACTCTACGACATGAGGAACGATCCCAAGGAAGAGCGCAACCTGGCGGGCGAAGCGAAGCATCGGGACGCAGTTGAGGATTTCAAGCGGCAACTCATCGCGTGGCGGACGGACAAGCCCGCTCCCGTCCGGATTCCAGGTATGACCGTTCCCGACTATGCAGGCTGAAAGATTCCGGGCGAAGGGGCTGGGCACGTGGATTGCGGTGACCGCGCTCGCGGCATCGAGCGGTGCATGTACGGGAACCAAGCCTGTTTCGCGCAGCGGTCCGGCGGCAGAGTGGCGGCACTACGGAAACGACCTGGGCGGGTCGCGGCATTCTCCGCTTACAGAGATTTCGAAAGAGAACGTAGGCCGCCTAAAGGTTGCCTGGGAGTATCATCACGGCGACATCTCGACGGGAGCGGGCGGAAGCCGGAAGTCGGGTTTCGAGGCTACGCCCATTCTCGTCGAAGGAACCCTTTATTTTCCGACGCCATTCAATCGAATTATCGCTCTCGATCCCGAAACAGGGCACGAGAAGTGGACGTTCGACCCGCGCATCAGCCGCACGGGCGACTATGGCGACGGCTTAGTTTCACGCGGGGTCGCCACGTGGTCGGACGGAACCGACCGTCGGATTTATGAAGCCACCCAGGACGCGCGGCTCATCGCGGTGAGCGCGAAGAACGGACAGAGGTGCGCCGACTTCGGAGTTAACGGGGAAGTCCGTCTGGATGCAGGGATCGAGACGAAGCGTCCCGGGGAGTACCACATGACGTCTCCACCCGTTGTGGTGCGCGATACGGTGATCGTTGGATCCGCGATTAACGACAACGCCCGCATCCGGATGCCGAGCGGAGTAGTTCGAGGCTACGATGCCCGCACAGGAGCACGACGGTGGTCGTGGGACCCGATCGCAGGACTAAACGCCGGCGCCGCGAACGCATGGGGACCGCTCTCGGGCGACGAAGAACGCGATCTTGTCTTCGTTCCCACCGGGAGCGCGAGTCCGGACTTTTACGGCGGCGAACGTCCAGGGGACAACAAATGGGCGAACTCGACCGTGGCGCTACGGGCCTCGACCGGAGAATTCGTGTGGGGGTTCCAGGTGGTCCATCACGACGTTTGGGACTACGACCTCGCTGCGCAGCCAACACTCTTTCTGTGGCGCGGGACGGTACCCGCGGTGGTTCAAGCCACCAAGATGGGGCACCTGTTCGTGTTGAATCGCGAGACGGGGAAACCGCTACTACCGGTGGAGGAGCGTCCGGTGCCGCAAGGTGGGGTTCCAGGGGAGCGGTTGTCGCCGACACAGCCTTTCCCGCTGGCAACGCCCGCACTGGTCCCACAGCGTGCGACCAAAGATGATGCCTGGGGACTCACGCCCTTCGACCGGAAAGGCTGCCGGGAGCGGCTTGCGGCGCTGCGGAATGAAGGCGTCTTTACGCCGCCGACGATAGAAGGCTCGCTCGCTTTGCCAGGGAACGCGGGAGGAACCAACTGGGGCGGCGTTTCGGTCGACCCCGGACTTGGCATCATCGTGGTGAATCAGTCGAACCTGCCCTTCATACTGCGCTTGGTTCCAAGAGAAAAGTTGAAGGACGATCTGGCGGCTGATCCCAAATGGGAATTGGGGCGTCAGGAGGGAGCGCCCTACGCGATGCGCCGTCAGCAATTTCTCTCTGCCATTGGAATGCCGTGTCTCGGTCCGCCGTGGGGAACGCTCGCAGGAGTGGACGCCGCGACTGGCCGCATCCGCTGGCAGGCCCCCCTTGGCACGATCCGCGACCTGAGTCCGATACCGGTGCCGTGGAAGGCGGGGACACCGAACATCGGAGGAGCCATCACAACGGCGGGTGGCGTGACGTTCATCGCCGCGGCGCTTGACTACTATCTTCGGGCATTCGACACCGCAACGGGCACGGAACTATGGAAGTCGCGGTTGCCCTCGACGGCTCAGGCGACGCCGATGACATATCGGGCCCGCGAAGGCGGGAGGCAGTTCGTGGTAATCGCGGCGGGCGGGCACGCGAAGCTCGATGGAAGGCTGAGCGACGCGCTGATTGCGTTCGCGCTCAAGTAACGGGGCAGGGGAGCGGGAGATGGTCATGGGTCGGTCGACAGGTGGTGACAAGCATGTCAGATCCTCCACCTTCCGCGAGCTTCATCCGGGGACCCGTGTCCCCCATAAGCGTTAGCCCAACCTTCGCAGCTAATGCCTATCTTTGCCGAAAACCGGGCTCATCGCCGAGGAGATTGCCCGACTTTCCGTTGAAAGTAGCGACCCTCGCTTGATCCACTTTACGACGCCTTCCTCCGCTTGGCAACATCCTTCTTCGGACCAGCCAGCGCTTCCAGTTCTCTAATGAGGATGGGAATCTGTTTGTGCCCT
>SXGS01520676.1_pt1 | contig 10985 bp, 10 predicted proteins | sample 3174681 | NCBI WGS metagenome assembly SXGS01 (sample SAMN11356861, study PRJNA531348) | freshwater metagenome | isolation source: freshwater sample F1-80 | place: China: Fuxian Lake, Yuxi | collected 2017-12-25 | reverse complement strand
GGAACCCCGAAGAGCATCAGACCGCCGACTCCGGCCCGCACGGCCTCGTCGGCAGCGGCGGACAGCGAGTCCAGGGTGTGCTGGACGACGCCCGGCATGGAGCTGATCTCGCGCGGGGCATCGAGGCCGTCGGCCACGAACATCGGCAGCACGAGGTGCCGCGGTTCGAGCGACGTCTCCGCCACCAACCGGCGGATGGCTGGGGTACGACGCAGTCGCCGGGGACGGTCTACGGGGAACACGGACCCCTCACTTCGTTCGGCCGGGCGCCCTTGGCGTATCCCTGGCTGCGCAAAGGGCGCACGGGCGGGTCAGCGCCTACGAGACTTCTTGCGCGGAGGCGGCAGTGCACCCTCGGCGCGCAGTCGTGCAGCGTGCTCGGCCAGTGCCTCGACCAGCGGTCCGACCTGAGCCGTCTCGGGCTGCACGTCGACACGCAGGCCGAACTCGACGGCCGTCTCGGCGGTCTTCGGTCCGATGCACGCCACGAGGGTGCGCGCGTGCGGCTTGCCGGCGATGCCGACGAGGTTGCGCACGGTGGAGCTCGACGTGAAGCACACGGCGTCGAAGCCGCCGGTCTTGATCATCTCGCGGGTCTCGGCGGCCGGCGGCGCAGCGCGCACCGTGCGGTACGCGGTGACGTCGTCGATCTCCCAGCCGCGCTCGCGGAGGCCCTCGGCGAGAGTCTCGGTCGCGATGTCGGCGCGCGGCAGCAGGACCCGGTTGACGGGGTCGAAGACCTCGTCGTACGGCGGGAAGTCCTCGAGCAGCCCGGTGGAACTCTGCTCGCCGGACGGGACGAGCTCGGGGTTGATGCCGAACGAGCGGACCTTCTCGGCCGTCGCTTCGCCGACGCAGGCGATCTTGACGCCGGAGAACGCGCGAGCGTCGAGTCCGAACTCCTCGAACTTCTCCCACACCGCGCGCACCGCGTTGGTGGAGGTGAAGACGACCCACTGGTAGCGGCCGTCCACGAGTCCCTTGACCGAGCGCTCCATCTGCGCGGGGCTGCGCGGCGGCTCGACGGCGATGGTCGGCACCTCGATGGGGATGGCGCCGTGCGTCACCAGACGCTCGCTCATCTCGCCGGCCTGGTCCTTGGTGCGCGGCACGAGGACGGTCCAGCCGTACAGCGCGCGGCTCTCCCACCAGGACATCCGGCTGCGCTGCGAGACGACCTTGCCGACCGTGACGATGAGTGATCCCACGAGCTCGGATCCCGCGTCGTTCAACGTCGCGAGGGTCGCCTCGACGGTGCGCTGCTGACGCGTCGTACCGCGGACGGTGATGGCGACAGGCGTCTGCGGGGCCAGGCCGTGCTCGACGAGCGCACTGGCGGTCTCGGCGAGGTGGCCGGACGTCGCGTGCAGGACGAGCGGTCCGGGTGCCGCGGCGAGCGATGCCCAGTCGACGTCGCCCCGGACGTCCGCCTCGGTGTGCTCGGAGCCCAGTGCCATGCCGGCGTAACTCGGCACCGCAGACCCCGCGGGAAGGCCGGGAACGACCTCGAACTGCACCTGGGTCCGCGCCACGGCGGTGACCTCGGCGATGACGGAGTCGGTGGTCAGCGGATCACCCGAGACGAGCCGCACCACGTCGTGGCCGTTCTTCGCCTCGGCGACCAGCGTCTTGGCCACCTCGGCGGGCTCGCCGAGCGCCGGACGCACGTCCACGCCGTTCTCGCCCGTCTCGGCGTCGGCCGGGACTGCGGTGCCCACCAGGGCGATGACACCCTTGTCGACGTCGGGATCGGTGAAGGCCATCTCGGCGATCGCCAGCGCGTCCCTCGCCCGGACGGTGAGCAGGGCCGGGTCGCCCGGTCCGGAGCCCACGAACAGGATCCGTCCCGGGGTGTTCTTGCGGACTCGGCTCATGATTCGTTCTCCAGTGCAGTCTGTTCCGCGTACTTGTCGCGGAAGCGGATCTCGATCTCGGTGGCGGGACCCCGCTTGGGGATCAACCGCGATGTGGCGATGCGCTCGTACCGTCCCGGACGGGGTGTCACGCGTCGTCCGGGCAGGCCGCCACGTCTGTGTCGGCTCGCGGTCCCGACGACGCTCAGCGCCCTCTGCTCACGCATCGATCGACTCGCCTTTCTCGGTACCGCCCGGTCTCTGGGTCGAGGCGGCGGTGGACGAACTGGAGGGCTCGGTGACGGCGACCAGGTCTCGGGCGCCGAGTTCGAGAAGTTCACGGGCGACACGGCGGCCGATACCGTCGGCGTCGTCGACGGGCCCCACTGCGGAGGCTCGGATCACGTCGGAGCCGTCCACCGCGGCGGCGCAGCCGCGCAGGGACAGTTCCTCGAAGACTCGGCCGTCCTCGTCGATGGACTCGACGACCTCGGCGATGGCCCCGACCGGAGCGGTGCAGCCGGCTTCGAGCTCGGCGAGCAGGGCCCGCTCCGCCGTCACCGAGGCGCGGGCCGCGGGATCGTCGAGGGTCGCGAGCACGGAGGCCAGATCGTGGTCGTCGGAGCGGCACTCCACTGCGAGTGCCCCCTGAGCGGGAGCCGGCAGGAACTGCACCGGCTCGAGAGCCTCGGTGACGACGTCCAGACGGTCGATCCGCGCCAGTCCGGCACGGGCCACGACGACGGCGTCGAGCTCACCCTTGGTGACCTTGCCGATGCGGGTGTCGAGGTTGCCACGCAGGGGCTGCACGTCCAGGCCGAGGCCGAGTGCGCGCAGCTGGGCGATACGCCGCGGTGCGGACGTGCCGACGGTGGAACCGGCGGGCAGTTCGCCGAGCACCAGTCCGTCGCGCGCCACCAGGGCGTCACGCGCGTCCTCGCGCTGCGGGATCGCGCCGATGGTGAAACGCTCGTCCTCCGCCGTCGGAAGATCCTTGTAGGAGTGCACGGCGACGTCGATGGTCTTGTCCGCCAATGCTTCCCGGAGGGCGGCGGTGAAGACGCCCACGCCGATCTCCTGCACCGGTGCGGCCGACTTGTCGCCCGCGGTGGTCACGACGACCAGCTCGGTGCGGACACCGGCGGCCGTGATGGCAGCGCGGACGGTCTCGGCCTGCGTCGTGGCGAGCAAGCTGCCGCGGGTACCGATACGCACCACGCGATCACCCAGCGCAGCGGCGTTCGCGATCATTCCGTACCCCGCTCGTGGGAGAGGGTGAAGTCGTCCGCGAGGGCGGCGGTGGGATTGTCCGTGTCTACGGCGGTGGCGACCTCCATCGGCGACGCGACGGCCTGCACCGTGCTCGGCGAGAGCTCGAAGAGCTCCCGGAGCGCCTCGGCGTAGGAGTCACCGCCCGGCGTGGTGGCCAACTGCTTCACGCGCACGGTGGGCGCGTGCAGCAGCTTGTCGACGACGCGGCGCACGGTGCGGGCAACCTCGTCGCGCTGCGGGTCGGCCAGATCGGGCAGTCGCGAGTCGAGCCGCATGAGCTCCGACTCGACGACCTCGGCGGCCCGCTGACGCAGCGCCGTGACGGTCGGGGTGACCTCGGCGAGGCGCTGTCCGGACAGGTAGGAGGCGAGCTCGGCGGCCACGATGTCGCGGGCCGCACGCTCGTCGGACGCCGCGGCGCCGGCCGCGGGATCGTGCTGCAGCGACTCCATGTCCAGGACGGTCACGCCGGGCAGGCCGGCGACGGCGTGCTCGACGTCGCGGGGCAGGCCCAGGTCGCAGATCACCAGCGGGCGAGCCTGCGTGTCGCGCTGCGCGAGCGCACGATGGGCGTCGGCGATGGTCACGACGGCACCCACCGCACCGGTACAGGTGACGAGGATGTCGGCGTCCGCCACCGTCGCGGAGAGCTGGTCGAGTGTGATCGCGAACGACGTCACGCCGCCCGCGGCCGCGGTCTCGGACAGGTGCTGCGCGCGGCTCTGGGTGCGGTTGGCGACCGCGATGCTGCCGATGCCGGTGCGCGTCAGATGAGCGACGGAGAGACCGCCCATCGCGCCGGCGCCGAGCACGACGGCCTTCTTGCCCGCGAGACCACCGAGCACGTCGGAGGCGCGATCGAGCGCGACGGAGACCACGGAGGCTCCCGCCTTGTCGATGCCCGTCTCGGAGTGGACCTTCTTGCCCACGCGCAGCGCCTGCTGCGCCAGCTCGTGGAGCGCGCGGCCCGATGCCTGCTGAGCGTCCGACGCCGCGTAGGCGGCACGGATCTGCCCGAGGATCTGCTGCTCACCGATCACCATCGAGTCGAGTCCGCCGGCGACGGCGAACAGGTGCTCGGCCGCGGCCTCGCTGTAGCGCACGTAGGCGTACTTCGTGAGCTCGGCGAGCTCGAGACCGGAGTGCTCGGACAACAGTGCACCGAGATCGGTCAGGGCGCCGTGGAAGGCGTCGACTACCGCGTACACCTCGACGCGGTTGCACGTCGAGACGATCATGACCTCGGAGACATGCGGCGACATCATGATCTCGTCGGTCAGTTTCGGGCGTTCCGTGTCGCTGACGGCGATACGTTCGAGCACCGAGACGGGAGCGCTTCGATGCGAAATCCCGAGGAGAAGGACACTCACGGTGCTATCACCGATCCGTTTCTACTAGCGGGGGTGACCGTCCGGGGATCACGACAGACCGGGCGGGCGGGACGGATGCGCGGTGCCTTGTGGGCGTTCGCGAACGAGAGGACCTGCAGCTCCACGGCGAGATCGACGCGGCGGAGATCGACGCGCGGGGGGGTCACCGGATCGGTGGACGCGAAACTGAGGATGCAGTCGATGTCGGCCTCGACGAGGGCGTCGACGGCGGACTGGGCGGCAGCGTCCGGCGTGGCGACGACGCCGACGGTGGCGCCGAGCTCGGCGGCGACCTCGACCAGCCGATCGACGTGCAGAACGGTGAGCTGCGAGTAGCCGTCGTCGGCGTTGCCGACGGTGATCTCGCGGCCCACGACGGCCGGATCGCTGTCGAACAGGGCGACCCTCGTGAAACCGCGACGACTGAACCCGTCGAACCCGACCAGTGCGGTGCCGAGGTTGCCGGTGCCCACCAGCACGACGCGGTGACCGCGATCCAGACCGAGCGCCAGCTCGATGCGCGCCCGCAGGCGAGCGACGTCGTATCCCACTCCGCGCACACCCATCGGGCCGAGGAACGAGAGGTCCTTGCGCAGCGTGGCCGAACCGACCCCGGCGGCCGTCGCGAGGTCCTCGCTCGAGACGATCATCACTCGGGTGTCGGTCAGCGAACTCAGTACCCGGAGATACCCCGCGAATCGGGTGACCGTAGCCTGGGGCACAGCGCGAGAGACCGCACCACCGTCACGAGACACAGCACCACCGTCGCGGCCGAAGTCGGACACGGCGCCGGAGCGCGCGATACCGACGCCGGGCAGGCGGCGTTGTGAGGTCACGTCGAAGGCTCCTCGTCCGACGGCACGCCTGATGACAGGCATGCGGTCTCCACGGTCATCCGAGGATCGGCGGGCCACGCACAGGACCGTGGTACCTGTGACGCAGGGTTCGTCGCCGACCCCTTTCTTCTCTCCACGGTAACCTCTCGTGGAGGGATGAACAAAGTCGCCGACCCGTGTAGTACGATCCCGCGCCCGGCGATCCGACGGCCGCGCGCACCGACGGTGACGAGCGGCCCGGGTCAGTTCTCCAGATCGCGCCGCAGCCGGGGCACGTCGACGTCCCAGTAGCTGTGTGCGCGGCCGTCCAGCAGCACCACCGGCAGCCGGTCCCCGTACTCCGCCCGCAGGTCAGGGTCCTGCGTGGCCACCGCGTCGACGTCGACCGACTCGCAGGCCACGCCGTACTCCGCACACAGGGGAACGAGCACGCGCAGGGCGGCGTCGCACGCCCCGCATCCGGCGCGTGTCAGCAACGTCACGGTGCGTACCGGGCTGGTCATGAGTCGAGTGTCTCACCGCCTCGCGCACGCGGTTAGGGTGGATCGGCAGGACCGGGACGGCCCGCGCCCGTGGGACGACCGGTCGAGGTGGGGAGGTGCACCGTGCCCGATCAGCATGATCCGGACGACGCACATGCTGCTGTCACGCCCGATTCGGAACTCACCGAGTCGCCCGAGGTGATGGACGAGTCGCGGGAACGTCGACTCGTCGACCCGGAGGCGGCCGAGAAGCAGGTCCGTCGACGGATCCGCAATCCCCTCGGCCCCACCGCCGCCCAGATCCGCGCCAAGCTCGCCGGCGAGGCGAGCGCCGATGCCGCCATCGCGCTGCAGGCCGAGAGCGCCGAGGCCGCCGACGACCACGTCAGTACGGTTCCGCGTGATCTCACTGCCGCCGCGTTCTTCGACGTCGACAACACGATGGTGCAGGGCGCGTCGATCATCCACTTCGCCCGCGGGCTCGCGGCCCGCAAGTACTTCACGTCCAAGGACGTCTCCGAGTTCGCCTGGCAGCAGATCAAGTTCCGGGTGAGCGGCAAGGAGAACCTGGGCGACGTCAGCACCGGCCGCGAGAAGGCACTGTCCTTCGTCGAGGGCCGCTCGACCGCGGAGATCGTGCGGCTCGGCGAGGAGATCTTCGACGAGATCATCGCCGACCGCATCTGGGCCGGCACCCGTGCTCTCGCGCAGATGCACCTCGACGCCGGCCAGCAGGTGTGGCTCGTCACCGCCACCCCGGTGGAGCTGGCGTCCATCATCGCCAAACGCCTCGGCCTGACCGGCGCGTTGGGCACCGTCGCCGAGAGCAAGGACGGTGTCTTCACCGGGCGCCTCGTCGGCGACATCCTGCACGGTCGCGGCAAGGCCCACGCCGTGCGGACCCTCGCCGTGCGCGAGGGCCTCGACCTGCGACGCTGCACCGCCTACTCCGACAGCCACAACGACGTGCCGATGCTGTCCCTCGTCGGGACGGCCGTCGCGGTCAATCCCGACGCGGACCTGCGCGAGCTCGCGAAGAACCGCGGGTGGGAGATCCGCGACTTCCGCACCGGCCGCAAGGCCGCCAAGATCGGCGTCCCCACCGCTCTCGCACTCGGTGCCGTCGGCGGCGGCGTCGCCGCGGTGCTCGGCCGACGCAACGTATGAACCGACCGGCCTCCGGCCTACCCGCCACCCGACCGGCCTCCGGCCTACCTGTGAGAGCAGTCGTCATCGGTGCGGGTGTCGGCGGACTCGCCACGGCCGCCCGCCTGGCCCACCGCGGTGTCGAGACCGTCGTGCTCGAGCAGTCGCACATTCTGGGCGGGAAGCTCGGCATCGTCCGGCGGGACGGTTTCTCGTTCGACATCGGGCCGTCACTGGTCACCATGCCGCACGTGTTCGACGATCTCTTCGCGCAAACCGGTGGGCCCTCGGACCTCACGTTCGACCGGCTCCCGGTCGCGTGTCGCTACCGCTTTCCCGACGGCACCGAGCTGGACATGCCCGGTCGCGCGCAGGAGATCCCCGCCGCTCTGGACTCGGCGCTCGGAGCCGGTGCCGGTGCGCAGTGGTCCCGGTTCTCCGAGCGTGCCGAGCAGATCTGGGACGCCACCCACGAGGCGTTCCTCGAATCGCCCATCGGCCCCCGCGAACTGGTGTCGTTGTCGCGACGGGTGGGCGACCTCCGCACCATCAGCCCGTGGTCATCGTTGCGTGATCTGGGTCGGCAGTACCTCACCGATCCGCGACTCGCGATGATGCTCGACCGCTACGCCACCTACACCGGCTCGGATCCGCGGCGCGCCCCGGCGGCCCTCGCCACGGTGCCGCACGTCGAGCAGCGCTGGGGATCGTGGCACGTTCCCGGTGGGCTGCACCGCATCGCCGAGGCCATCGCCGACCGCGCGACATCGCTCGGAGCGGAGATCCGCACGGGTGTCACGGTGACCGGCGTGCGCGTCGAGAACGGACGCACCACCGGCGTCGACACCACACACGGACCCGTCGCGGCCGACATCGTCGTCGCGAACGCCGATGCCGAGCAGGTCTACCGGTCTCTGGTCCCCGCCACGCGGCGCACCGCGCTCGCCCGGCGGCGCCTCGACGCGACCACCGCGAGCCTGTCCGGCTTCGTGATCCTGCTGGCTCTGCGGGGCCGCGACGCCGACACCCCGCACCACCGGGTGCTGTTCCCGGACGACTACGACGCCGAGTTCGACGCCGTCTTCGGCACCCGCACGCGGCCGGCGCACCCCGCCGACGCCCCGACCGTCTACGTCAGCGCCCCCGACGATCCGGCTCTGCGCCCGGACGACGACACCGAGGCCTGGTTCGTCCTGGTGAACGCCGCGCGACACGGCACCGGTTCCTCGGCACTGGTCGACTGGGACGCTCCCGAACTGTCGGAGGGCTACGCCGACCGCATCCTCGACGTCATTGCGGCGCGCGGAGTGGACGTGCGCGAGCGGGTGCTGTGGCGGGAGATCATCTCGCCGGCAGATCTGATGCGCCGCACCATGACTCCGGGCGGGTCCATCTACGGAACGTCGTCCAACGGGGCGACGGCCGCGTTCCTGCGCCCGGCCAATCGCTCGCCGATCCCCGGCCTGTTCCTGGTCGGTGGATCGTCGCACCCCGGCGGCGGACTCCCGCTGGTGACGCTCTCCGCACAGATCGTCGACGAGCTGATCGCCGACGCCCTCTAGCCGAGGAAGACGTTCCGGCGACGGGTCAGCAGCCGGTAGAGCGTCTGCTGGATCGTCTCGCGCACGCGGTCGGTGACCTCGAACAGGTCCATCGGGTCGTCGGCGGCGGACGGCTCGTAAGACGTGGTCTCGATGGGCTCGCCGAACTCGATGTACCACTTCGACGGCAGCGGGACGAGACCCAGCGGACCGAAGTGCGGGAACAGCGGCGTGACCGGGAAGTACGGCATGCCGAGGACGCGTGCGAGCGTCGTCAGGTCACCGATCTTCGGGTAAATCTCCTCGGACCCGACGATCGAGCACGGGATGATGGGCGTCTGGGTGCGCAGCGCGGCGGAGACGAAGCCACCGCGGCCGAAGCGCTGCAGCTTGTAGCGCTCACTGAACGGCTTGCCGATGCCCTTGAACCCTTCCGGGAACACCGCCACGACCTCGCCGCCACGCAGCAGTCGCTCGGCGTCGGGTTGGCAGGCCAGGGTGTGGCCGGCGCGGCGCGCGATGCTGCCGACCAGCGGGGTCTCGAACGCGAGGTCCGCGGCGAGCATGCGCAGCGCGCGGTGCTGCGGGTGGTGATCCCGCATGGCGACCGAGGCCATGAGTCCGTCGATCGGGATGACACCCGCGTGGTTCGAGACCACCAGGGCGCCGCCCTCGGCGGGCACGTTCTCGATCCCGCGCACCTCGACGCGGAACCACTTCTCGAACAGCGGTCGCAACGCCGGAAGCCAGACGGAATCGGCGAAGTGGGGGTCGTAACCGAACTCGTCGACCTCGTAGTCGCCCGACAGGCGTGTCCGCAGGAAGTCTGCTCCCCCGGCGACACGGTCGACGAGCGCACGCCGTACCGACTCGACGGCCGACGGGAACTCGCCGACGTCCGGCGTCGCATGCGGTGCTGCCGTCTCGGGCACCACCAGAGGCGTTGGCACCTCGACACTCGGCACCATCGAGGGCGAGGGCGACGGGGACGCGTAGGACGAGGGGTGCCGGCCGCGGACGTCCGCCGGGTCGCTGCCGGCGCGTGGCCCACCGTCGGGCGTGGACTGCCGGAGGCGATCGAACGACTTACCGTGCAGCGGAATCACTTTGGCCACGTCGGTCACCTTCCCGCTCCGGCCGGCAACGACACGGGCGACGGGTGCACCCCGGAGGTTGCACCGCCCAACAGTCCGATGACGCGGTTCTCGATCGCGTCGACCCATTCACGCCGAATCACGGGCGTCAGCGCGACTCCGCGCACGAAGTCGTCGAACGCCTGCACGGTGGTCCACCGTGGGGTGAATCCGAGGACGTTCTTCATCCTGGTGGTGTCCACCCCGCATCCGAAGTTGAAGTAGTCGAGCTGCTCCGCCGAGAAGTCGCGCATCAGCGATCCCATCACCGCCTTGCCGGTGGTGCGGAACAGGGCCATGGGCACCGGCAGCTCCACGCGGCCGGCTCGGCGGATGGCCTGCGACAGCATGATGATGCCGTCGGCCGCGATGTTGAAGGTGCCCGCGGGGCCGGCCAACGTGGCGCGTTCGAGTGCGGAGAGCGCGTCCTCCTCGTGCAGCAACTGCATGCGCGCATCGCGACCGAGAATCGACGGTGTGACCGGCGAGGTGAGGTAGCGCGAGACGGATCCGTTCAGCCGGGGTCCGATCATGGGGGCGTTGCGCAGGATGCTGACGTCGATGTCCGGACGACGACGGCCCAGCCCACGGGCGTAGCCCTCGGTCTCGATGGCGTCGCGGGCGAAGCCGCCCTGCGGACGTGACCGCGCGCCCATCTCCTCGGTGAACTGCGCCGGATCCTTCGCACTGCAGCCGTACACCGCCGTCGACGAGCGCAGCACCACGTGCCGCACCGTCGGCGACTTCTGGCAGACGGCGAACAGCTGCATCGCCCCGAGCACGTTGAGGTCCTTCATCACCGTGCGGCCACCGCCGCTGGGCGGCCGTGACAGCAGCGACGCGTGCACGACGGTGTCGACGCCCGCGCTGCGGATGACCTTGCCGATCAACGGGTTACGGATGTCCGCCCGCACGAATTCGGCGCGACCCATCCGCCGGATCATGTCCTTGGTGGGTGCCACGGCATCGACGGCGACGACCCGCTCGATCGACGGGTTCTGCGCCAGTCGCATGGTGAGGTATCCGCCCAGGAATCGGCTCGCTCCCGTGACGAGCACGACGCGTGGAGCGTCGCGCCCGGTGTCGTCAGAGCTCACCAGACCCCCTCGGTTTCTCCCGTGGCCACCGCTCGCGCGGCGCCGCACACGCCATGGTGTCACGAACCCCGCGTGCGCGCTCCGGCACGAGAAGAACCGGCACGCGACACCCGCGGGACCGGATACGACAACGCCCGCGAGGACGGTCGAAACTCGATCCTCACGGGCGGAAGTCGTCGCGATCCCTACCGGATCACTTACCCAATTTCCTGCGCTGAACGCGGGTGCGGCGAAGCAGCTTGCGGTGCTTCTTCT
>SXGS01219901.1_pt1 | contig 10985 bp, 6 predicted proteins | sample 3174681 | NCBI WGS metagenome assembly SXGS01 (sample SAMN11356861, study PRJNA531348) | freshwater metagenome | isolation source: freshwater sample F1-80 | place: China: Fuxian Lake, Yuxi | collected 2017-12-25 | reverse complement strand
GTATGGATAGCCACCCGCATCGGCTCGGTCGCACGGTCAAACCAAATGTTCAGTTGGTCCGCCTGTGCGGCGAGACGGTCAAAGCCGTCCGCGGAGTCAAGCTGCAGTCCCGGCAATTTTTTATCGACAAATTGCTGCAATGATCGCACTGACGCAAAATCATTCAGCCGGCCAAAATCACCATTGCTGTGATCTTGATCCGGCGTGACAAAAATCTCACCCAAAGCACCTGTTAAGCCATGTTGTCCCTGCAATAACCGTCGTTCAAACACGATCGCAGTATCAATTTGCTGGCCCAGATGGATATAACAAAAGCTATGCAGCTGGCGCGCCTCGCCATGCAACAGTTGCCAGGCTGCGCAGGCCGCCGCCGTATGAGCGGCACAGACCGGCAGGTGCAAAGCCGTTGCCAGCTGTTGTTGCAGCAGCAGTAGTTCCTGATGGCGTTGTTCCGGCTCACTAATTGAGGCTGACACTATGGTCAGACCGGCACCCAGCAGCTGGCTGTGGTTATGCGCCGATTGTTGCAAAAACAGCGTTGTGAACTGACTGATTTGACTGATCAGGCTGACATCGTTTTGCCTGGGCTGCGTCTGATGCTGTAATAACTGACCGGTTAAATCGCTTAAAGCCAATTCAACCCGCGTCGGCCAGATCCGAATGCCAAGACTGAACAAACCCGGGCCGTTCAGCATCAGCATTGTTGACGGTTTACCAACGCCAACTTTCAACTGACCTGTCTCAATGATCAACTGATGCGCGATGAGCTCATCAACCAGATTGGTAATGGTCTGTTTGGTTAATGCGGTGGCCCGCGCGAGGTCTGCACGTGACAACGGGCCTTGGGTGGCTACTTGTGACAGCACCAGCCGAAGATTTAACGATTTGTTTTGTTTAGAGTTAGAGCCTTTCATGCAAGGGCCTTGTCTGGCGTTTGTGCACGAACTACGTGCCAGGAGATCGACCGTCATTCTTGACCTGAAGCGTTGTCAAACGCAAACAATTTGTCAGCTTAAAGTTATTAGTAAAAATGATTGACTTATAAGTGCTGGTTGGAATATAACCAATCTATCAAAGTTGTGAATAAAAGGTGTCAAGTGAAACCAAAAAAACTGCAGTGGCGACAAGTAGCACTGTTGTGCCTGTTGCCAGTCCTCAGTGCGCCAGTCAGTGCAGCGACGCCTGCGCTGGATTTAACCACGGCGGCCCGCGCCGAGCAGGTGATCCTGACGCCGGCTCAGCAGCAACAACTTAAAACGACGAAGCGACGGGCTGCACTGGTCTGGCACGGCTCCAGCGCCTGGATCAATGCGGTTACTGCTGGTGCCCGCACAGAATTTGCGGCCGCCGGCGTCGACGTAGTCGCAGTGACGGATGCCAATTTTGATCCGGCCCGGCAAGTGGCAGACATTGAAAATGTCACGACGATGCGCCCTGATTTTATTCTGACGTTGGCGATTGATCCATCCAGCGTCAAAAACAGCCTGCAACGGGCGGTGACGCAAGGCGCAAAACTGGTGCTGCTCAGTAATCCTATTGCCGGTTTCCAGCATCCGGCTGACTACACAGGCATTGTGACGGATGACATGCTGGGCATGGGCCGTCGCGCAGCATCCGTGCTGGCGGAATACAGCAACAAGCCGGTTAAGGTCGGGATGATTTTTCATGATGCCGACTATTTCATTACCAATACGCGTGACCGTGCTTTCACCGACGCACTAAAAGCCCATCCACAGTTACAGCTGGTCGCCCGGAAAGGGTTTGTTCGCGAGCAGGAAACCAGTGACGTGGCGGCAGCATTGCTGCTGCAACATCCGGAACTCGAGCTGATTTATGTGTCATGGGACAGCGCCGCCGAAGGCGTATTGGAAGCACTGCGAGCGGCCGGTCGCAAGGATATCCGTGTGGTCACGCATGACTTAGGGGTCAACAATCTGTTGGATTTGGCACGAGGCGGCAACATGCTGGCAACGATCGCTGACCAACCTTACCTGATTGGCCAGACCATGGCCAAAGTGGCGTTATTGGCCGAGCTGCAACAGCCAACACCGGCCCTGACGCTGGTGCCATTTGACACCGTGCATCGTCACAACATCAGTGAAGGCTGGTTACGGGCCTTTCACAGCCCGCTGCCAGCGGTAATACAACCTTTCATCGCAACGGAGAATAGCCGATGACCACTCAGACCCAGGCGACGATGCTGAAGCAGCTGCTACTGCGCCGCGACGCATACATCTATTACATCTTTCTGATTGTACTGAGTTTTTTTGCTGTGCTGCTACACGACACTGCATTTTTAAGCCTCGACAATTTACTCAATATTGTCCGTCAAACCACACCGGTAACCGTAATGGCGGTGGCGTTGTGCTTTGCCCTGGCGGTAGGGCACATCGATTTGTCGATCGGCGCCGTGGTGGCGGTCAGCGCATTGGTCGCTGCTTTACTATTGCCACAATATGGTGTGTTGGTGGCGACTGCTGCGGCACTGGGGCTTGGCGCAGCGGTTGGTTTTATCAACGGCCTGCTGACCGAAAAATTGCAGGTGTCGAGCTTGCTGATCACGCTCGGTACCATGAGTGTGCTGGCCGGCGTAGCGCGGCAGCTGACTGGCATGGAATCGGTGCCGGTGTTGCATGATGGCTTTATTTTCTGGTTTGGCGGCGGCGAGTTGTTGGGTATTCCGACCTTATTGTTGTGGACCGTGGCGATGGCATTGCTGGGCTATTTGTTGCTGAACAAACTGCGTTTTGGCCGGCATTTACTGGCGGTGGGTGGGCAGCCGCAGGCAGCCCGCGCTATGGGCATTGCACTGCAACGGCTGCGGGTGCAGGCGCTGATGATTTCTGCCACAGGTGCGGCGCTCGCCGGGTTGTTGTACGCGGGCCGGCTGCAGGGGGCGCGTTATACGCTGGGTGAGGCTGATTTACTGACGGTGATCGCAGCGGTAGCGATTGGTGGCACCAGTCTGTTTGGCGGCCGGGTTTGTATTCTAGGCGCCGTGCTCGGCTCCTGGTTGATGGGGATGATTAATAACGGCCTGATCCTGTCTGGCTTTTCCACCAACGAACAAATGGTGGCGCGTGGCGTGATCCTGATTGTGGCGGTGGCCATTGGCGTGCGGGAGGTGAAACATGGTTAGGAATGCATTGGGGCAGGTCGCCTTAGAGATCCGGCATCTCGGTAAATCTTTTGGCGCGGTCCAGGCGTTAAAAGACGTCAGCTTTTCGATTCAAAAAGGCGAAGTGGTGGCGCTGCTTGGCGACAATGGTGCCGGCAAAACCACGCTGGTACGTTGTCTGGCCGGTATTCATCAGCCAGATCGTGGCGAAATGCTGTTTAACGGTCAGCCGGTACAACTGGATAATCCACAGCAGGCGCGCGCCCTTGGCATTGAAACGGTGTTTCAGGATCTGGCGATGGTGCCGGAGTTTGATATCGCTGCCAACCTGTATTTAAACCGGGAGATTTTAAGCAAAAACCCGTTGCTGCGGGCTATCGGCTGGCTGGACAAAGCGGCGATGGCGCGGCAGGCACGAAAATCGTTGCACCGGTTGAATAGCCGAATGCCGGATTTTAGCGCGCGGGTGCAAAGCCTGTCCGGTGGTCAGCGTCAGGCGATAGCCATCGCCCGTGCCGTCAATTGGGGGGCTGATCTGGTGATCATGGATGAGCCAACCGCCGCACTGGGGGTTGAGCAAAGTGCACAAGTGAACGAGTTGATCCGGTTGATTAGCTCGCAGGGCGTGGCGGTGCTGTTAATCAGCCACAACATGCAGCATGTGCTGGAAACCTGCGACCGGGCCGTGGTGTTGTATCAGGGCTGTTCGGTGGCTGATGTTGCGCTCGGTGACGTGACCAAAGAGCACTTAGTTGCACTCATTACCGGCGCGGCTAAGGCCGCTTGAGGAGTAAGCATGAAGCATCGGATCCGGCAGCTGATTGACAGTTTGCCTCTTGAACATAAAGTCGGTCAGCTGTTTATGCTGGCGTTTGCCGGGCCAGATTTGGCTTATGCCCGCCAGTTGGTCGAGCAGTATCAGATCGGTGGGTTTTATCTAACCGACGACAATGCCGCCGACCCACAGCAGGCGGCAGCGCTTAATCTGGAGCTGCAAAAGCTGGCGGCGCTGCGCAGTGTTGATGCGCCGCTGATTTTGGGCGTTGATCAGGAGGGCGCCTGGAGTGTGCTGACAAAATATACCGACACCGGCCCCGGTAATCTGGCGCTTGGCGTGGTCGATGATGTCAAGCTGACCGCGCGACAATACCAAAGTATGGCGCTACAGATGCAGGCACTTGGTTACAACACCGTGCTGGCGCCTTGTGTTGATGTGAACAGCAACCCGGATAATCCCATCATCGGCCAGCGTTCGTTTGGCGCCGAGCCGGCGTTGGTATCACGCCATAGCAGTGCAGCGGTGACGGCAATTTTGCAAACCGGCATGCTGGCTTGTGCAAAACATTTCCCGGGGCATGGCGATACGGCCACTGACAGCCATAATGGTCTGCCGGTCGTGGATCTGGCGCTGTCCGAATTGCTCGATACGCATCTGCAGCCTTTTGTTGCCGCAATTGCCGCCGGCGTACCGTTGCTGATGACCAGCCATATCTGTTATCCACAGCTGGACGCTGAGTTTCCCGCCACCTTATCACCGTTGATTTTGACCCAGCTGCTACGGCAGCAACTGGGGTTTGATGGCGTGATCCTGACCGACAGCATGAACATGGGCGCGATGCGCCGCCATTATGGCCCGGTGGAGGCCGCGGTACAGGCGCTGCGCGCTGGTGCTGACATGATTATGTTAAGCGAAGAACACTATGAAAACGCCGTCACGGACTATCAGGCGCTGCAACGTCAGACCATCGAGGGCGTGATTGCGGCAGTACGAAGTGGCGAGCTGGCGCCTAGCGTGATTGATGCCGCATTGCAGCGGGTGCTGTTGCTGCGTTATCAGCTGGCGGAGCCCAAAATCCGGCCATTGCCGGATGGTGCGGTGGTTGCAGCAGAAGCGGCCCGCCGCGCCTGTCTGGTGCTGCGTGATCAGGCTGGGATGCTGCCGCTGCAGCAGCCATTTTATCTGGCCTGCATGGCCGATCCGGCCGAATATGCGCAGATCTGCAATAGCCGCGGAATTGGTCCGAACGACGCGGTACCCGCCAGCAGCGTGGTGCAGGAAGCGTTACTACAGGCAGGTGCTCAAGTCGAAGTGCTGAGCTGGCCAGTGCTGGCCGGTTGGCTGGAACGTGGTCTGCGTCCGGAACTGCCATTACTGCTGCTGAGTGAAGACTATCCGTTACCGGGTAGCCGGCTCAATCTGCCGCGTCAGCGCGAGCGAGTACAGCAATGTCTGCAAGCCTGGGGTGGGCAAGTGCTGCTGCTGGCGCTGCGATCTGACACTGAACTGAGCGCTTATCCACAGCTGCAAACTTATCTGTGCAGCTATTCCAGCCGGCGTTGCAGTGCGTTGGTAGCCACCGCTATGTTATTGGGCCAGTCTGTTGAAGCAAAGGCAGACCCACAGTTAGAACCAGCGACAAACTTGTAAATAAAACGCAATTTATTTTAATGAAATAAATAGTCAAAACAATTGACAAATAATTGGTAAAGCAAATAGACTAAAATTTGAGCAGCAAAGGTAAGGCAATAATGTTGCAGTTCTGATGTCGGGAAGCATTCGGGCTGCGTAGTAACTTGTTGATATTGCTAGCGCTGTAACTGTCCAAAACCAAAAATAATACACGGGGAACTACAGATGAACGGCAAAATGACTTACCTGGGCTGTTGCGTGGCCGCTGCGTTGTTCAGCAGTACCGTTGCAGCGCAAAGTAACGAAAATGTAAAAGTAGAAGATGGCAAAATTGAGCGGATCTCGGTCACCGCCAGTAAACGCAAAACCTATCTGATGGAAACGCCGGGCGCGATCACGGCAATTAGCCAGGATCAGCTGACCCGCGGCGGCATCAAAGAATTACGTGAACTGACCACCAGCATTCCAAATACTCAGTTTGTCGTCTCCGGCACCGATTCCGGTATTCAGGCATCGATTCGCGGAGTGCGCTCCGGCAACAATACTGAAATTGGCGACCCTGCAGTCGGCGTGCATATCGATGGTATTTATTCGCCGCGGCCACAAGGTGCTTTGGCGCTGTTGTATGACGTGTCACAGGTTGAAGTATTGCGCGGTCCGCAAGGTACCTTATTTGGCCGCAACTCTACCGGCGGCTCGATTAACGTGATCCCGAATAAAGCGGACACCGCAGATTCTTACAGCAGTGTGGTGCTTGGTTACGGCAATTATGCGCATAAACAACTGCGCGGCCTGACCAACATCGCGGTGAATGATCGCTTTGCGCTGCGTTTTGCATTGATGGCGGACCGCCGTGACGGGTACATCCAACAGGATTATGACGTACGGGATATCAACAGACCGGACATCAAAGATCCGTTTACCGGTAAACCTATGGTGGCCGATGGCCGGCCGGACACCGACCAGCGCGAAAACCGCCGAGTTGGCAAAGAAGACTATTACAGCAATGCCGACAAACAGGCGGTGCGGGCTTTGGCACGTTGGGTACCAACCGACAAACTGACCTGGGATCTGACGCTGGAACACTTTGCTGATAAAAGTGCCGGTGAGTTGTTTTTAAAAGACTGTAAGCAGGCCAAAGGTACCGTCGATCAATGTACGCAGCAACAGTTCTACGCCAACATTAACGTGCCTGGCGATATGGACATGACCATCGATACCACCCGTTCGCATTTGAACTGGTTAATCAATGATCTGTGGAGCGCCGACTACCGTTTCAGCGTGGCCGATCAGGAACGTTATCAGTTGTTCGACGAAGACGCCGGTTTTGCCGCCGCACCAAGTCGTGCCAAGCTCGACAGCTTCAGTCATCCGTTGTTGTTTGACCGTTATGCCCGCACTGATGCGCAGTTTAAGTCGACTATCCACGAACTGCAGTTCACCTATTCCAGCAACGATCTGAAGTTTGTCACCGGTGTGTTCTCGATGCGCGAGAAAAACAAAATCAAATTTGATGTCGAGTTAGTACACGGCCTGCGCCACTCGGCACTGGGTTATCATCCGGCGGCTTTTTCTTATCCGCAGGACGACCGCCGTGCCAACGCCGATGCGGTGTTCGGCCAGTTTGATTATCAGCTGACCGACAAACAGCAGGTGACTTTTGGTTATCGCCAGACCCGTGACGAGAAAATCGATAACGGCGGCGTCGGTTATGAGCTGGTGTTCAGCGACAAATACTACAACGGCAAATATGACCCTACGAAAAACGGCAGTATTCAGGGCGACAGTCTGACCAAAGAAATGGGCACATACCCGCCACTTGGTCAGGTGCTAACCGCCGGCCGGCGCACTTACGCCAGTGAAGACTGGAAAAAAGGCACGTGGAAACTGGGCACCGATTATCGCCTTGATAACAACGACTTGTTATACGCCTTTGCTGCGACCGGGTTTAAAGCCGGTGGTTTCTTTGAAGACTTCGACATCTGTGACTGTGGCCAGTACTCCAACCTGCCATATGGGCCGGAAGAAGTGCTGAACTACGAGGCCGGTTACAAAGGCAGTTTGCTGGACGGCAAGATGAACCTGTCGGCGGCACTGTTCTACAGCGACTACACCGACATGCAGGTTACCAACAATCAGAAGGTCGGCACCCGGCCGGATGGCAGTGAAAAGACTCACAACGTCACCACCAATATTGGCGAAGCCTCGCTCAAAGGTTTGGAACTGGAGCTGGATTACATTCCTTGGGTCGGCGGTCGCCTGACCGGTTATGTCGCTTGGTTGAATGCCCGGGTCGAAGACATCCCGTTTGAAGATGCCTATTACTGCAGCGAGCGCTTGGAATATGGCCAGAAGCCTTGTGCCGGCAAAGTCGACATCAGCGGCAATAGCCTGCCGTATTCACCGGATTGGTCCACCAGTCTGACACTGAAACATACGCTGGAACTGACGCAGGGTTATGCGCTGGAGCCGCAGGTCACCGCGCACTGGCAAAGCAAAATGTACACCTCGCTGAATAACTACGACGGCGCGCATTTATCGGATGCTCAGGACGCCTACTGGAAAGTAGACGCCAGCGTGCGGTTATTGCCGGCGAAGGGTAACTGGTGGCTGGAAGCCTACGGCAGCAATCTGACCGATGAAGTGGTGCGCAATGCCAACTACTTCCAGTTCCGCGACGGTTTTATCCGTTCTACTTACAACCCGCCACGGATGTACGGCGTGCGGTTTGGCTACGACTTCTGACAAGGATAGTTGACGGGCTGATACCGGAAGTTTTGTGCTGTCGGTATCCCTTCACGGCTTTGCGTCCTGAGCCGGGCCCGGGCTCAGGGTATTACGCGATGGCTTTCGCCAATCTTCTTATTAAACGCAGGAGTTTTCGATGCCTATTTCATTTAAAAAGCGGCCGTTAAACCGGTTGTTCGCCCTCTGTTGTTTGGGTTTAAGTTCGCAGGCGCTGGCCGCGCAGGGTAGTTTCCAGCAATTTCTTGATACGATGCGCGCTTTTGAATCGGGTATTGACCCAGCCAAAGCAGCGTTTTACCGGCAGAATCTGGACCAGCCGGTATACAACTATGCCAAAGTGACAGCGCCGGGACAGATCATCCGCGACCCGGTCACAGGCTCGATGATTTCTGAAGCCACCACTATCCGTGAATTTTTCCAGAAACTGGGCGTTGCCTCTTTCTACAGCGAATTTCCGGCTAATGAAGCGGCGATGTTCCGTACCATGCAATACAACTCGCTAAATGCCTGGGGCTTTATTGGTTACCAGCTCGGTGAAGCTGTGCTGATATCTGCCGGTTATTACAGCCCAAAACAAGTCACCACCGGCAATGAGACTCTCGATAGCTTCTACATTTTTATGCCAGACAGCACTTGGGCCAATGGCGTAAAACAGGCGCGGTCTGAAATTCCTGGTTCTGGCGGTAACTTTATCCTGGCGACTGATACCAACCGCTGGCAGGGTAGTTTTGTCGGTAAAAACGGCGTGAGCAGCTTTGCCGACTTAAAAGTACCTGATAAGCAAGAATTGGTGATCCGCGACGTGATGCGGTTTAACTATGGCGTGATGACGGAACTGCTGACCAAAGCCAATATGACCTGGGCGCAAGCTTTAGCGAAAAGTTGGCCGGGTAAAGATGAAGCCGGCAATAACATCACCATTCAGGCGACGATGTCGGGTCTGCTGGCGGCTGCACATTTGCGTGGCGCCTGGGGCACTGCTGATTTACTGATCAAAAACCAGCAAAGCTGTGACGAGCTGGGCACTTGTATCACCACTTATATTCATAAGTTTGGTGGTTTTGATACCATTTTTGATACGCCGGCCAATGATCAAATCAGCGGCAGCCCGTACAACGAAGTGCTGGCGGCTGGCTGGGGCAATGACGTGGTGCAGACTGGTGGTGGCAAAGACCTCATTCAGCTGAATCAAAGTGCCAATGGCCGGACTTTAGTGAAAAGCTTTACCGTCGGTGATGACCGCGTGGTGCTGCGCGGCTGGTCGGTGGCCAATCCGCTGGGGAATCTGATTGTGACCCAAGGTGTACAAGGTGCTGAACTGAGTTTTGCCGGTCAAACGCTGGTACTGGAAAATGTTACAGTCGCGCAAGTGCAGGCGAATGTTGGGGCCGTGATCCAGGCCGGGCAGATTTATCCTTTGGCCTGGAGTGGCAAATCTGTCGTGAACAACTTTAATCCGCAAGCCGACCAGATCCGCGGCACCGCCGGTATCGACTTTAAACATCTCAAGGCATTCCAGGACAATGGCAGTCTGTTTGTCGGCACTCAGGCCGCAGACGGTGGTATTTATTCCTGGATTGAACTCAAAGGCGTCAATCGCAGTCAGGTCAGCCCAGAGATGTTTGTTGACGTGACTGGCAGCTACAACCGTTTAGGTTTTACCGTACTGCTGACCAATACCAGTTGGAGCTGGGGCCAGACCAAAACGGTCGACTATTTTAAAGCGGCAGATACGACGCTGAATTTAAGTGCTTTCCCTTATACCTTCAGCACGCTGAAGCTGACACAGGATGGCACCACTACTGTGGTCAGCCTGGTTGGCAGTCAGGGCCAGGGCGATACCAAGACGCTGCGTTTGCTCAATACCAAAGTTAAAGATTTAACCGCAGCAAATTTCTACGGCCTTAAAGGTGGCAGCTTCAGTGATGTGACTATTGATGATCCGTCTAACGCGATTTATCACACCATCAATGCCAGCGTTAGCGGTAGTGGCGGCGTGATTTCACCAAGCGGTGCAGTGCAGGTGCGGGACAATACCAATCAGCTGTTTACCATCACGCCGAATGCTGGCTTTAAGGTGAAATCTATTTTGGTTAATGGCGTAGCCCAGCCAGTCAGCAACAGCCTGACGCTGAATCAGGTCAAAGCCAATGGCACTTTGGTGGTCAGCTTTGAGGCGGGCAGCAGTTGTACTACGCCAGTCTGGGAAGCGACCAAAGTCTATGTCGGTGGGAATAAGGTCAGCTATCAGGGCTTTACTTATACCGCGCGCTGGTGGACACAGGGCAATACGCCTGGCACCAACGAAGTCTGGACCAAAGGTGCAGCCTGTCAGTGATGCTGTGATGAGTGCGATGTAACTTCGGCCGGCATCCTGTCCGGCGGGAGCTCTTGCCAACCGGCCCAGTAACGGGCCGGTTTTTTTATATGCAGGTAACCGGTACGCGGTACACGGAGCTTTTCGGCGATGTCCAGAAAGGAACACTTACACCTTTGGTGCGGCCAAAAAAAAACGCCACGGCAGTGGCGTTTTATTCGAAGACCAGACTGGCATTTAGTGCTGTAAAAACTCTGGCGCCAGTGTCAGTTCTTCGTTGCGGTTGACACCGACACCGCGGTCAATCACGTTTTGCGCGATTTGTTTGGCTTCGATCAGCGAATGCATTTCATAAGTACCGCATTGGTAAACATTCAGTTCCGGGATCTTGT
>SXGS01048339.1_pt1 | contig 10986 bp, 8 predicted proteins | sample 3174681 | NCBI WGS metagenome assembly SXGS01 (sample SAMN11356861, study PRJNA531348) | freshwater metagenome | isolation source: freshwater sample F1-80 | place: China: Fuxian Lake, Yuxi | collected 2017-12-25 | reverse complement strand
CCGTCGCCGATGCGCCGCTGCCGGCGGACACCGCCCCGCTCGCGTCACCGCCGGTTCCCGCCACCGAGGCCCCAACCGCGACGAGCGGAACCGCCGAGCCGGGCGGTTCGTCTCTGCCCTGGTTGATCGCCGGTCTGGCGCTCCTCGCCGGCCTTGCCGCCTTCGCGTTGCTGCGACGGCGCCGCCAACGCGACGACGTCTATGAAGACCATGCTTACGAGCAGCCGGGCTATGTCGAAGAGAATGTTGTCGCGAGCGAGCCGGATTATCAGCCGGCGATGGTGGCGCCGCTCCCCTCCTTCCGCCGCGAGCAGCCGACCGTTGCCGCCGAGAGTGGGGAAACCATTATCGAATCCGACGTGGAGGCGGTGAACGAGGTCGAGACCAGCGCCGCCGATATCGAAGCGCTCGGGGCCGCCGATACGACGCATCGCAACCGGCCGTGGCTGGAGATGCTGATGCGGCCGATCCGCGCCGGCGCCAATGGCGAGGATACGGTCGTCGAATTTTCGCTGACCGTCGGCAATACCGGAGGCGTCCCGGCCGAAGATGTCCGTATCTCCGCCTGGATGCTCGCCGGGCAGGGCTCTGAAATGGAAGGCCTGCTGATCGATCCCCCGGCGGGCGCGACCTTGTCCGAGACTCGTATCGAGGCCGGCGACGGCGCCACCGTGGAAGCGACCGTGACGATGCCGCGCGAGGCGTTCGATCGAGCGATGCTGCCGGTGGTCGTCACCGACGCCCGCTACCGCCTGCCGGACGGCAGCGAGGGCAGGACCAGCGCGTCCTTCGCGGTCGGCCTGCCGGCCGGCGAGGAACTCGTGCCCTTTCCGGCCAACGCCGCGAGCGGATTGAACGAGGGCGTCGAGGCGCGTGTGCACGGCGATGTCGAGCACGTCTAGCGCGGAAACTCAGTTTGAGCGCGGGGTCGGGGCGGTCCGTTTCGGGCCGCCCCGTTCTGCATGTGCGGCAAGGAGCGCCGCAATCTGAGAACGGGGCTTACGCATCGTTCACCTTCTCTCTACACTGGCGGGCAAGGCCCTTGGTGCAGCCTGTGGCTCGCCAAGCGGAGGGGAGGGCCGCTATGATCGACGGGAATGACAGCGCCGCGCGTTATGCGGATATGCTGGTCGCAACCACGCCTGCCGACGCGCCTCCCGCTCCCGTTTCGCGGGAAGCGCCCGCGCTGCCGCCCGAAATCACGCTCACCGCCGCCTCACTAGCGCTCGCCTCCTGTGGGGGGGGAGGGGGTGGCGGAACTGCGGCCGCGCCGGCGCCGATCGCGGTCGCGCCTCCTCCACCGCCCCCGCCGCCGGCCATCGTGCTCCCGACGCGCCTGGAGGCCACCCGCTTCCTCTCGCAAGCCGCGATGGGGGCGTCCCGAGCCGACGTGGAGCAGGTCGCCTCGACGGGCTATAGCGCCTGGCTCGACCAGCAGTTCGCGACTCCGCGCACGATCAGCCATTGGGATTGGCTGGTGCAGGCGGGCTTCGCCGACATCGCCAACCGCGACGGCGAGCAGGGCTTCGATCCCGTCATGTGGCGGCAATTGATCGCCAGCCCCGATCAGCTCCGTGTCCGCGTCGGCATGGCCCTGCTCAACATGCTCGTCGTCGGCATCGGCGGAATCGCCGCTTCCTGGCGGCAGTTCGTCGCGGCCGCCTATGTCGACGTGCTGATGGACGGGGCGTTCGGCAATTTCCGCACTTTGCTCACCAATATCTCGACCAGCCCGGCCATGGGCTATTACCTCACCTTCCTCGGCAATCGCCGCGCCAACGCCGCGACAGGCGCGGTGCCGGACGAGAATTACGCGCGCGAGCTGATGCAGCTCTTCACCATCGGCCTGGTCCGCCTCAACGCCGACGGCACGGTGCAGACAGGCGCGGGCGGAGCGCCGATCGAGACCTACACGCAGGACGACATCACCGGCCTCGCCCGCGTCTTCACCGGCTGGACGCTCGATTCGGCGGACAATGCGACGCCGGATCGGATGCGCCGGCCGATGATCAATGTCGCCGCCAATCACGAGTCCGGCGTCAAGACCTTCCTCGGCACGACGATCCCCGCCGGCACGGACGGCCCGAACAGCCTGCGCCTCGCGCTCGATGCGATCTTCGCCCACCCCAATGTCGCGCCCTTCGTCTCGAAGCAGCTCATCCAGCACCTCGTCACCTCGAATCCCGCGCCGGCCTATGTCGCGCGGGTCGCGGCGGTGTTCGAGAATAATGGCAGTGGCGCGAAGGGCGATCTGCGCGCCGTCGTGCGCGCCATCCTGCTTGACGTCGAGGCGCGCAGCGAGGCGATCGCCGCGACCACCACCTTCGGCAAGCTGCGCGCGCCGATCAACCGGCTGGTCGGCTGGGCGCGCGCCTTCGGCGCGGTCTCGGCCTCGGGCCTGTGGAACACGATCGGCGACACCAGCTCCACCTCGAACCGGCTCGGCCAGAGTCCGGGCCGCAGCCCCAGCGTCTTCAATTTCTATCGTCCCGGCTATGTCCCGCCGAACAGCGCGATCGCCACCGCCAGCCTGGTCGCTCCGGAATTCCAGATCGCCAACGAGCCTTCGGTCATCGCCTATATCAACTATATGGCCGGGCTGGTCCCCTCGACCGCCGATTTCCGCGCCAATTATGCCGACATGATCGCGCTTGCCGACAACAGCGCGAACCTCTTGAACGAGGTCGATATCCTGCTCGGCGCGCGGCTGTCCGATGCGACCAAGACGGCGATCCGCGCCGCGATCGATGCGATCTCGTTCACCGCCAATAACGGGCCGACGAACCGCGTTCATACCGCGATCCTGCTCACCCTCGCTTCCCCTGAATATCTCGTCCAGAAATAGGAGGCCGCGATGACCGACCAATCCCGCCGCGCCTTCCTGAAGAGGGCCGCCGCGCTCGGCCTCGTCGGCGGCGCCGGACCGTTCGTGATGAACCTCGCCGCGATCGGCGAGGCCGCCGCCGCGACCGCGACCGATTACAAGGCGTTGGTCTGCATCTTCCTGTTCGGCGGCAACGATTATGCGAACACGGTCGTCCCCTACGATCAGGCCTCCTACAATCTCTACGCGACGCAGCGCGGCACGATCGCGCTCGCCCGCGATACGCTGACCCCGACATTGCTCAATCCCACCGCGCCGCTGGCCGGCGGCCGGCAATATGCGCTCCATCCCAATCTCGCGCCGCTGATCCCGATCTACGACGGCGGCCGGCTCGGCGTCGTGCTCAATGTCGGAACGCTGGTGCAGCCGACCAGCAAGACCAACTACACCAACCGCTCGGTGCCGCTGCCGCCCAAATTGTTCAGCCACAACGATCAGCAGAGTTATTGGCAGGCCTCGAACCCGGAAGGCGCGACCTCGGGCTGGGGCGGTCGGATCGGCGATCTGCTGCAATCCGGCAATGGCGCGGCGGCCCTCACCTGCATCAACGCCTCGGGCAACAGCATCTATCTCTCGGGCCGCACTGCGATCCAATATGCGGTGACCGCGAACGGACCGGTCCCATTGCTCAACAATGCGACGACTTTGTTCGGTTCGGCCGCGGGGATGACCGCGCTGCGCACCCTGGCCACCGCGCCGCGCAGCAATCTCTTCGAAAACGAGCATGCGACGCTCACCAAGCGCTCGCTCGATCTCCAGGCGCAGGTGACGAGCGCGTTGGCCGGGGCGCGGGTCCTGACCACGCCCTTCCCGGCGAACAACAGTCTCGGCGATCAGTTGCGCGTTGTCGCGCGGCTGATCTCGGTCTCGCAGGAGCTAGGCGCGCGGCGGCAGGTCTTCTTCGTCAGCCTGGGCGGCTTCGACAATCACGATTCGATCCTCACCACCCATCCCGTGCTGATGACCCGGCTGGGCGCGGCGATGCGCGCCTTTTACGACGCGACGGTCGAGCTTGGCGTCGCCGACCGGGTCACCGCCTTCACCGGCTCCGATTTCGGGCGGACCCTGACCTCGAACGCCAACGGCTCCGACCATGGCTGGGGCTCGATGCACATGGTGATGGGCGGCGCGGTGAACGGCCGCGCCTTTTACGGTCCGCCGCCGGCGATCGCCAATAACGGCCCGGACGATGTCGGGCAGGGGCGGCTGCTCCCGGCTTTGTCGGTCGATCAATATGCGGCGACAATGGCGAACTGGTTCGGCGTGAGCTCGGGGCAGATGTCCACGGTCCTCCCCAACATCACCAATTTCAACCCGAGCACGTGGAATTTGGGCTTCGTTTGAAAGCTAGCGCCGCGAGCGCCGAGGTCTCCCCTCCCTGGAAGGGAGGGGTTGGGGGTGGGTGCCGCCGAGGCACTCGGCGGCCTTCAGCAGGATCGCCGTGGCCACGCCCTCCGCATTTTCATCCACCTCGCTGTTCCAGAAACGGATGACCGTCCAGTCCTCCCCCTCGAGCTCTCGAGTTCGAATGGGGTCGGACTTCGAGTCGATATGCTGGCTGCCGTCGATTTCGACGATTAACCTGGCCTGGCGGCAGACAAGGTCGCCGATGAATGGATCGATGGACAGCTGTCGCGTGAACTTTGGACGATAGCGAGACAATAGGCGCCAAAGCGAACGCTCCTGCGGCGTCGCTTCATTACGAAGAGCGCGCGCTTTGTCGGTCAGCTTCTTCGGGACGCGGCGGCTTGTCATTCTGTCACCTTAACAGAAATGCGCTTCGCGCACCCACCCCTAACCCCTCCCTTTCAGGGAGGGGGATCAGCCGCAGCGAAGCCCCGCTCCAAATCTTCGATCAAATCCCCCGCCGCTTCCAGTCCCACGCTCAGCCGCAGCAGGTTTGGACCCAGCCCCGCCGCCGCCTGCGCTTCGGGGGGCATGCCGCGATGGGTCATGGTGGCGGGCTTGCAGATCAACGTGGAGACGCCGCCCAGTGAGGAGGCGAGGGTGATCAGATTCAGGCCGTCAAGGAAGCGCGCGGTCGCCGCTTCGCCGCCGGCCAGATCGAACGAGATCATGAAGCCCGGCCCATCCTGCTGGCGCGCGGCAAGGGCGAAATCGGGGTGGGCCTCGAGTCCGGGGTAATGGACGGCGGCGACGTCCGGATGGTCGGCCAGCCATGCCGCGACCGCCTTCGCGCTCGCTTCCTGTCGATCGACGCGCACCGCCATCGTCCGCGCGCCCTTCAGCGTCTGCCAGGCGGACCAGGGCGCGGCGTTGAGCCCCGCCGCGTTCGCCCACCAGTGAATGCGCTCGACCAGGGCCTCCTCCCGCGCCAGCAAAGCGCCGCCGAAGCAATCGCCATGGCCGTTGATCGCCTTGGTCGTCGAGTGAAGGACGAGGTCGCAGCCGAGCTCGAGCGGACGCTGGCGCAGGGGCGTCGGCAACGTGTTGTCGGCGATGCTGAGCGCGCCCGCCTCGCGCGCCAAAGCGGCAATTGCCGCGATGTCGGTGATCCGCAGCAGGGGATTGCTGGGCGTCTCGATCCAGACCAGCGCGCTGGGCTCGGCCAACGCCTGCCGCAGCGCCGCCGGATCGGTCATATCGACGAAATCCGCGCGCAGCCGGTCCTGTTCGGCCAGCCCGCAAAGAAGGCGATAGGTGCCGCCATAGCAATCGTGCGGGGCGATGACCCGCGCTTGCGCCGGCAGCAGGAGCAAGGCGAGCAAGGTCGCCGCCTGGCCGCTCGCCGTCACCGCGCCTCCGTGTGCGCCTTCCAATTCGGCCAGCAAGGCGATGAGCATGTCGCGGTTCGGATTGACCGTGCGGGCATAGTCGTAGGGCGGCTTCGCGTCCGCATCGGGCCAGGCATAGCTGTCCGAGCTCCACAAGGGCGGCGCGACTCCGGCATAAGCTGGGTCGCCTTCCGGACAGGCGGCGGCGAGGATGGTGGCGGGATCGCGGCGGTTCATTCTTCCTCCAGAAACGGGGCGATCGTCGCGCCGAGCGCCTCGGCCTCGACCAGGAACATGTCATGCCCTTGCAGGCAATCGCGCAGGTGCAGCCGCGCGTTGGGCAGGGCGGCGGCGAGCGCCTCCATCTGGGCGGCGGGGACATTGCAATCGCTCGTCGCGCCAATCGCCAGGACGGGGCAGCGCACCGCCGCCGGCTCGACCTGGTGCCGATCGATCGAGGCGGAGAGGCTGAGGAATCGGCCCGGCGACATCACCGCCGGATAGGCCGCGCCGCGCGCGCGCAGGTAGGCGCCGGGCGCGGAGGGCGTGAGTGGGGCTTCGCCGTCGATCCCGCCCGCGAAGCGCGCGCCGAACTCGGCGGCGGTGCGGTAGGTGAGCATCGCCATGCCGCGGGCGATGGCGAGCGCCTCGCCGCCGCGCCCCGCTTCCAGCCCCAGCGCGACCACGCGCCGCTGCAGTTCGCGCTGCGCGGTCGAGAAGGGATGCGGCGCGGCGGCGGCCGAGATCACGACCAGCTTCCGCACGCGCTCCGGATAAAGCGCGGCGAAGGCGAGGGCGATCATCCCGCCATAGGACGCGCCGAGGATCGCGTGCGCCCTGTCGAGCCCCACCGCATCGAGCGCGGCCGCGAGCAGTTCGGCCTGATCCGCGGTCGTCGGCGCCGCATCGCCGCTTTCGTCAGCGGCGAAATCGAGCCCGAGGATGCGCCAGCGCGCAGGATCGATCGCGCGGTCCGGCCCGATCAGGCCGCCCCACCAGCCTGGCCCGCCGGCCCCGTCGTCCGCGGCAAAGCGGTTGGCCGAAATGCCGCCCAAGGCGATCAGCACGGGCGCGCCCGCGGCCCCGACGACACGCGCCTTCGTCGTCCCGCCGAAGCGGGCCAGAGCGCCGGGCAGCGCGACCTCGAAATCCTGTCCTTCGCTCACGCCTCGCTGTCGCGGATTTGGAAGAGGTCCGCAACGATCGCCTCCGCCGTCGCCGCGCCGCCCGCCCCGCGCCCGGTGCAGCGCAGCAGCGCGCCGTCCGCACAGGCGACGTGCGCGACATTCCATTCGTCGGGGAGGGCGGGGAGCCCGTCCGCATCGTCCGCCGGAACCAGCGCGACGCTTGCGCCTTCGCGCGTCAGGCGCGCGAGTTGCACCCAGCGCTTGCGGCTGGTCCGGATCGCGTCCGCGCGCGCTGTGTCGAGCGTCTCGGTGGTCACCGCGACCGACGCGGGATCAACGCCGAACGCCGCGCCGGCGATCAGCTTCAGCTTGGCGGCGGCGTCCGCGCCGCTCAGGTCGCTCGACGAATCCTCTTCGGCGAAACCTGCGGCGCGCGCCTGCGCGAGGGCCTCGTCGAAACCGAAGCCCTTGTGCAGCCGATCGAGGATGTAATTGACGGTGCCGTTGAGCACGGCGCTCACCCGCTCGACGCCGCCATGCGCCCGCGCCGCCGCCACCGTTTCGAGCACCGGCGCGGCGCCGCCGACCGCCGCCGAATGAAGCAGGCTGACGCCACGGGCCTTAGCGGTCGCGCTCAGCGCCGCGCCGTGCGCCGCGATCACCCGCTTGCTCGCGCTCGCGACGTGGCGGCCCCGCTCCAGAGTGGCGACGCTCAATTCCGCCCCCGCCGCCTCACATGACAGAACGTCGATCAGAATGTCCGCGTCGGCCGCCAGGAAGGCGGTGCGGTCGGCGGTCAGTGGGCAGGGCGGGGCCACCGCCCGCCGCCGCTTCGTGTCGCGCACCAGGATGACCACGATCTCGAAATCCGGCTCCGCCGCCAGCCGCTCGGCGAGCGCCTGGCCGACGACGCCATAGCCGGCGAGTGCGATGCGCAGCGGGCGCGGGGCGGCGCGTGCAGCTTCGGCCCAGGGCGCGGCGACGATGGCCAGTTCAGGATCGGGCCTGATCCCGATCCGCTCGCAAGCCAGGCGAAGCCGCGCCGCCTGGTCCGCGCAGCCGACTTCGGCGACGACGCTGCGGCCGTGCCGGCGCTCGCGATAGATGCGCCCGGCGAGCCGCCGCACGGCGCCGCCGTCGCCGTCCGCCTCCAGTGCGAAACGGGGCGGGGATAAGGCGCTTGCGGCGTTGGGAAGGTCTTGGGAGAGATACATGTCATCGTCCTTCTTCGTTCGAAGGGCGATGCGGCTGATGGACCCCGTATCATTGCCGGTCCGGCCGCATCGTCCCGTTGGGGACCGCCACCTTGCCCGGGAGGGCAGGTTGGCGTGGACCGAAAGGCCCACTCTTGATGCACGGACTCGCGTCCGATGACCCGACTTAAGTCGGGCGAGGTTAACAGGTCAAGAAGAACCGCCTATCGTCGGGGTCATGAAGCATGTGCTCGGTCTCCTCGTCGCGGCTTTGCTGCTCCTCGCCACGCCCGCAACCGCCGGTCCGCGCATCGTCGCGGTCGGCGATCTGCATGGCGATCACGCCGCCTTTCGCGCGATCCTCGCCGCCGCCCGGCTGATCGACGGACAGGGGCGCTGGACGGGGGGCGATGCGATCTTCGTGCAGACCGGCGACGTGCCCGATCGCGGACCCGATTCGCTGCGCATCATCCGCGATCTGATGCGCCTCCAGGGGGAAGCGGCGCGCGCCGGCGGCAGGGTCGTGCCGCTCGTCGGCAATCATGAGGCGATGAACATCACCGATGATCTGCGCTACGTCCATCCGGGCGAATATGCCGCCTTCGCCAGTCGCGATTCCGCGCGCCGGCGCATCCGCATCTTCGACGCCAATCGCGCCGCGATCGAGCGCTTCTATCGCGCCCGCGACCCGGCGCTGACCGACAGCGCCATCCGTCGCGCCTGGTTCGAGGAGACGCCGCTCGGCAAGATCGAGCACCAGATCGCCTGGCACCCGACGGGCGAGATCGGCCGCTGGGTGATCGCCAATCCAGCCGTCACGCTGATCGACGGCAATCTCTTCGTCCATGGCGGGATCAGCGCCGGTTATGCGGCGCGGCCGATCGCGGAGATCAACCAAGCCGTCGCGGCCGCTCTCACCGCGCGCGAGACGGGGCCGGACTCGATCATCAACGATCGCCTCGGCCCGCTCTGGTATCGCGGCCTCGTCACCCGGGAAGGCGAGGAGCGGCCTGCGCCGCCCTCGATCGAGGAGGAGCTCGCCACCGTGCTCGCCGCCTATGGCGCGCGGCGCATCATTGTCGGCCACACGCCGAGCCTCGCCGGCATCGTCTTCGCGCATGACGGACGGCTGGTGCGGATCGACAGTGGAATCTCCGCTTACTATTCCGGTCGGCGGAGCTATCTGGAAATCGTGGACGGCGCGGCCACCGCGCATCTCGTTCCTTAGGAACTTTCGGAGGGAGGGGGTATGAAGCGCGGGCTGGCGGCGATCCTGTTTCTGTTCGGCGCGCTGCTGGCGGCCAATGCGGCCGACGCGCAGCGTGCTGAAAAGCCCCTGTTCGCAGAGAGTTCGACGCTCCGCCTCACATTGCGCGGCAATTTCCGCGGGCTGATCCGAAACGCCCCGCGCTCGGAAGCGGCGGTTCCCGGCGCACTCGCCCTCGCCGGGGCGACCCCGGAGAGCCACGCCGTCACCATCGCGCCACGCGGGCTGAGCCGCCGCCGCCGCGATGTCTGCACCTTCCCGCCGCTGCGCATCACCTTCGGCCAGCCGCCGGGCGCGGCATCGCTCTTTCGCGGCCAGCGCCGCCTGCGGCTCGTCACCCACTGCCGCGCGGCCGAGTCATTCAGCAATTTCACCTTGCTCGAATATGCCGCCTATCGCCTGGCGAACGTCGTCGTCCCGCAGAGCAGCCGGGTTCGTCTCGTCATGGTCGATTATGTCGAGGACGGCGAGCAGCGTCCCTTCGCCTCGCGGCTCGGCTTCCTGATCGAGGATGGCGATGATGCGGCCAGGCGCAACGGCCTGACCGAGATCGAAGGCCCGGCGCGCATCCGCATCGCCCAGCTCAGCCCGCGCGAGGCGGGGCGGGCCGCCGTCCTTCAATATATGCTCGGGAATCTCGATTGGGCAATGAACGCGGGGCCGGAGGGCTCCTCCTGCTGTCATAATGTGCGCCTGTTCGGCCCGGCCCGCGCGACCGAAAACCTGATCGCCGTGCCATACGATTTCGATTATTCGGGTTTCGTCAACGCGCCTTATGCGGTGGTGCCGGAGCAGGTTCCGGTCAGCAGCGTTCGCGTCCGCCGCTATCGGGGCTTTTGTGCGCATAACGACGCGGCGCAGGCCGCCGCGGCCGAATTCCGCGCCGCGCGGCCCGCTTTGCTCGCCGCGCTGGCGGAGGTGCCGGAGCTGGACGCGCGGCCCCGCGCCAGCGCCGCCGCCTATCTCGAAGGCTTCTTCCGCGACATCGCGACGCCGGCGGCGGTGCAGGAAAATCTGCTGCGAACCTGCCTCTAGCGCGAATAGACCGTCAGCCGGCCGGGCCGCTCGCGCCCGCCCTCGTCGGCGACGACCACCTCGCCCGACGGCATGATCGCGATTCCCTCCGCCTGCGGGTGGCGGCTCTCGTCGAGCGCGCGGCGCTCGACCTCTCGGCCATTCTCGTCGAGCAGGAGGAGCAGGTGCTGGCGGGCGGCGAGGATGGCGATGCGGCGGCTGCGCGGATCCCAGTCGATCGACGAGGGGGCGAGGGCCGTCCGCGCGTCGCTCAGCGCGTCGATGGCGCCGCTGTCCAGCCAGGGGCTGTCCTCGAGCCGGTTCACCGCGATCGTCCAGCGCAGCACCAGCAGCCGGCCACGATTGCCCCGGCCGCGGATATTCTTGCACAGGATCAGTAATTCGCCGGGGCGCGGAGAGGCTGAGAGCCCTTCCACGTCGCAGCGCGCGCCCGCCCCGCTGTCCTGGACCTCGGCCTGGACCTCGGCGCCGTGGGCGGCGGGCGCGAAGCTGCTGAGGATGCCGTAGCTGGTGATCACGAAGATTCGGCCATCCACGACCGCGACGCCCTCGAAATCGTCGCGCGCGATCGAGCCGAAGGCGAAGCTGCGCAAAACCCGGCCGCTCGCCAGCTCGATCTCGCTGATGCGGGGGCGCTCGTCATTATGGGCGAAGACGCTGGTCGGCGAGGCGACGGCGAGGCCGGAAACCTCGCGCAATTCGCCGGGCAGGTCGAGCGTCCGCGCCCCGCTTTGCGGCTGGGCGG
>SXGS01579559.1_pt1 | contig 10987 bp, 9 predicted proteins | sample 3174681 | NCBI WGS metagenome assembly SXGS01 (sample SAMN11356861, study PRJNA531348) | freshwater metagenome | isolation source: freshwater sample F1-80 | place: China: Fuxian Lake, Yuxi | collected 2017-12-25 | reverse complement strand
TGGCTCAGACCCGCCGGATTGGCGAAGAGCGCGTCCCCGTTGTCCGCCACCGCCACGAAACTGTTCCCCAGAGCCGCCGAGCGAGCGCCGGCGCCCAAATGCTGGATGTTCACCACCGCCTCTGCCGACCACGCCCCGGCGACCAGAAACCCCAGCGCAACTAGACTGCTCACTCTCGGCTGCATGAAGCTCTCCTCCTTGCACGGGTGAAACGAATCGCTGATAATGTAATAAATATACGATACCTGTTCGCCATTTCAAACTACACTGTCCAAACTCGCCCGCCCGGGGTGGCCGGCTGCTGGCACGATCGGGGCATAGTGTGTACTATATAGGTTTACAGCCATGTCGTCCCCTCTGACGGACCTTCGCATCCTTGTTCCCCTTGAGCATCCAGGGGAGGAACTCCCTCTAGTTCGCATGGCAGCGACCCTGGCTGCCTCGCGAAAAGGGGTCCTCCACCTCGCCCATATCCGCACCCCAGATACCGAAACCGTGCCCCACGCGCCGTTGCTGCTCGAGCGCGCAGCCCAGCTGGCCGGCGAGTTCGGCGTCAGCGCCTTCCCCCATCTGGCAGAGAACGACCAGGTGACTGCAGGGGTGCAAGAGGCGGTGAAGCGTTGGGACTGCAACATGATGCTGATGGGCTGGTATCGCTCGCTGGGAAAGGACGCGGTGTTGAGCGCCGAAAATCGGGCCCTCACCAAGGCCGTGGATGTGGACACCCTGATCTACCGTGTCGGCGGTCTCGATCCGGCGCGCCGCATTTTGGTGCCCACCGGCGGCGGCGCCCATTCGGTGGTGGGCCTGCAGATCGCCCACGACCTGAGCCGGGCCTGGAAGGCGGAACTGGAGGTCCTGCGTATTGCCCGCGATCGACAATGCAGGCCCGAGGACCAGGTCCTGCGCAAGTATTGCGAGCAGTTGCGCCAGGAGACCATGCTCCGGATGCAGCTCCTCGATATCGAGGCCCCCCTCACCATCATCCCATCCCAAGACGTCGTTTCCCCTATAGTCCAGCGAGCCCTGCCACACGATCTGGTGGTTCTGGGCGCCTCCAACGACTGGAGGCAGGACGAATACCTCGCCGGCTCCATACCGGATGACATCGCCTCGCAGATCCCCAATCCAGTGCTGATGGTGCGCGCCCACCACAGCCAGGACCTCGAACTCAGCAATGTCTTCTGGGAGCAGACCATTCGCCTGGGAATGCGGCCCCGCGACAAATGGGACGCCATCACCCAGTTGGTCGACACCCTGGTAGAGGAGCGCCAGGTACCCGCTGCCCTCCGCCAGACCGTGCTGGACGCGGCCCTGGCCCGCGAGCACAAATCCTCCACTGCCCTGGGCCATATGACCGCCATCCCCCACGCGCCAATCCCGGACCTCCCGGCCATCATCGGGGCCCTGGCCATCTGCCCCGAAGGAGTGGATTTCGGCAGCCCGGACGGCCATCTGGTCAACTATATCTTTTTGCTTCTCACCCCCCAGCAGAACTACCGAAACTATATCCCCGTGCTGGCCCAAATCGCCTCGCTGATGCGCATCAGCCGGGTGCGGGGCGCTTTCCTCAGCTGCCAGACCCCGGCCGAGGTTAAGGCACTTCTTCGGCACCCCGAGAAACCGCAGCCTAATGTGCTCTGAGGCCGGTCCGGTTCGCGCTGCAATCGACCTGGGCACCAACACCGCATTGATGGTGGTTGGCCGCACCATGCCCGGGGGGCAGATCGAGATCATCGATGACGCCCACGCGGTGGCCAGACTGGGCAAGGGGGTTGACGCGCAGCGACGCATCTCCCCGGAGACAATGGAAAGGGTGTGCCAGATCCTCGCCCGGTACCGGGACCGCGCCCTGAGCCATGGGGCACAACAGGTGCGGGTGTTCGGCACTTCGGCCCTGCGGGATGCAGCCAACAAGGAGGAGTTCCGCGCCAAGGTGGAGCGCGAGGTCGGATTGGAGTTGGTCGAGGTGTCGGGGAGGGAAGAAGCGGACCTGACCTTTCGCGGCGCAGCTTTTGGCCTCGAACTCCCGCCCCGTTATGGCGTGCTGGATATCGGCGGCGGCTCGACGGAACTGGCCGTGGGCCAAGGTGACCAAGTTCAGAGGGCTGTTTCGGTGGATGTAGGCGCCGTGCGGGTCACCGAGCGCTTTTTCACCCAACTGCCACCCGACCCGGCCCAGGTGTCCACCGCGGCAGAGATGGTTCGCACCGCACTGACCGGGTTTTTCGCCTACCCTCCCTCTACCCCGCTGGTAGGGGTGGCAGGTACCGTGACCACCATCGGGGCATTGGACCGCAGGGTTGAACACTTTGACGCCGAGGAGCTAAACGGCCACTTCCTCGCCGCCCCCCGCGTCGGGGCGTGGTGCGACCAGTTATTAGGCCTGCCTGTGGAGGAGATACGCCAGCTGCCCCAGGTTCACGAGCAGCGGGCCGATATCATCGGGGCCGGCGCGCTGATCCTCCACCTGGCCCTGGCCCACCTGGGCGTTCCGGGGCTGATCGTCTCCACCCGCGGAATCAGGTACGGACTGCTGATGAAGGAACTGGCCAAGCCCTAGGCTTCGATGCCGAGGCTGGCCAACACCTCCGCAACATGCCCGTCCACCTTCACCTTGCGCCATTCCGCGAGCATCCGCCCCTGCTCGTCGATCAGGAAGGTGGATCGTTCCACCCCCATATACTTCCTCCCATACATACTTTTTTCCTTCCACACTCCATAGGCTTCGCAAGCCCGGTGTTCCGGGTCGGCGAGCAGGATGAACCGAAAACCGTACTTTTCGCGGAAACGCTGGTGGCTGCGCACAGAGTCGGGGCTGATGCCGACGATCGCGGCGCCGGCCTTGGCCATCACCTCCTGGGCATCCCGGAATTCGCAGGACTCACGGGTGCAGCCCGGGGTATCGTCCTTGGGATAGAAATAGACCACCACCTTCCTCCCGCGAAAGTCGACCAGGCTGACCGTTTTGCCATCGGCATCGGCAAGTGAAAAATCCGGTGCTGCCATACCCATTTCGCCCATCGTCTCGTCCTCCTAAATGGTTCAACACCGCGACCAGCCGACCGCCTCTGGCACTGGCCCCTCAACTAAGTACCGACAGAAAAGTGGTTCCAACCAGCCGGCGCCATAGCGCGCGGCCTGCCGTCTGCGCCGACAACCTCGAGGCGCCCCTCTCCGGCAGTGAGAACCCCTGCGCAATGCACAGACACCTTCCCAAACCCTTCCACACAGGTGACAACCGCCCTGGTCTGCTCTGGGCTGCAAGTGACCACCAACTCGTAGTCATCACTTGGTCCGAGCACCCAGTCTAGAGGGTCTTCCTGGCGGTGGGCGGCGAAGGCCGCCAGTGGTGGGCTCACCGGAAGGCGATCCGCCCATAGCCGCGCCCCGACACCACTGGCCGCACACAGGTGACCTAGATCCCCAAGTAGGCCGTCGCTGGTGTCGATGGCTGCACTCGCCAGGCTACCCTCGGCCAGCGCCAGGCCCTCGGCCACCCGCGCCTGGGGCGCCAGGTACGCGTGAACGAGGAGGTCGTTTTCGCTTACTGGCTCCTCACCTCCAAGCAGGCAGAGACCTGCCGCCGCCTGGCCAGGGTAACCAGTGATCAGTATCGTGTCTCCAGGCCTGGCGCCATCGCGTCGCAGGGCCTGCCCGGGAAGCACCTCCCCCAGCAGGGTTATGGCGATGAACTGCGCACCCTCGACCCGGGTCATATTCCCGCCGGCCACCGCAGCGCCCCAGGGCGCGAGGGCTGCGGCAAAACCGCGGTACCACGCGGCCACCTCGGCTACCGCGGTATCTGCGCGCAGCCCCAGGGAGACAAAGGCGAAGCGCGGTTTACTGCCCATCGCGGCGAGGTCACTGAGGTTCACCTCCATGGCCCGCCGTCCCAGCGGCTCCCCCCGCAGGGAGCGGGGAAGGAAATGGCGCCCTTCGAGCAAGACGTCGCAGGTGACGGCCAGATGGGTACCCGCACTGGGCCGGAGCAGGGCGGCATCGTCGCCAATGCCTAGCTCCAACCCGGCCGCCCGGCCGGTCCCGCCCTCTGTGGTGCGGCTGAGGTATTCGATCAGCCCGAACTCGCCCAATTCTGCTACCGTCTGCATACCCGTCCCCGGTTTTTGCGGCCCAAATATACGATTCGCGCATGGCCGATCCAAGTGCTCCCTGTTGCGCGGTCCTGCAGCAAGGGCGTTTATTACCTGACCAATTTCCGAAAGGACATCGCAGATGAAACTCGGCCTGGTAGGTTTTCCCCAAGTGGGGAAACGAACCCTCTTTCGGCTGCTGACCGGACAGGAACTCAACAAGAGCGGCGTCGGCCTGGCCAGGGTCCGCGACCCGCGTTTCGACTGGCTGGTGGAACTCTACCAACCAGCCAAGGTCACCCCGGCGCTGCTGGAGTTCGCCTTGATACCGGACCTCGAGGAGAACACCATCAGCGAAGCCTTCAAAGGCCTAGAAAAGGTGGATGTGGTGTGCCACCTCGTGCGCGCCTTCGCCGACGATTCCGTTTTCCATCTGGCCGGCTCGGTGGACGCCCAACGCGACCTGCGCCGCCTCGAGGAGGAGATGCATCTGGCAGACCTGATCTTCATCGAGAAACGCCGGGAACGCCTGAACAAGGAAAAAAAACTCAAAGGAGACGCCCAGAAGACCGCCCAAGAGGAGGAACTGCTCAGCCGGTTCCAGATCCACCTCGAAGGGGGAGCGCCCCTGCGCACCCTGGCGCTGACGGAGGATGACGAGAAACTGATCGCCAGTTATCCCTTTCTCACCCTAAAACCCGTCCTGGTGGTGCTGAATCTCGGCGAAGACCAGATGCAGAGCTCTGCCCTGTTGGACGGTCTGCGCGCGTGTTTTGCTGGCCTGGGCTGCGAGTGGGTCGCTGTCTCGGCCCGGATCGAGGAGGAACTCGCCCAGCTCGAAGCCGGGGAACGCCTGGCGTTTTTGGCCGAACTGGGCCAGGATGAGCCCGCCCTGGACCGACTCACCAGGGTCTGTTACCAGGCCCTCGGCCTGATCTCGTTTTTTACCGTCGGGGCAGATGAGGTCCGGGCCTGGACGATCCGCCGCGGGGCTTTGGCCCCTCAGGCGGGAAGGGTCATTCACTCCGATATCGAGCGCGGTTTCATCCGGGCCGAGGTGATGAAGTACGCAGACCTCGCAGCACTGGGGAGCGAGTCGAAGGTGAAGGAGGCTGGCAAGCTCCTGCAAAAAGGCCGCGACTACCTGGTGGAGGATGCGGACATCTTCCACTTCCTCTTCAAGGTGTGAAGCCCTAACGCCCCCACCGGTGCTTGCGCCCCTTCCACTCGAAACAGCCAAGGGCACCGAGTAGGCCGGCCAGCACTAGGTAAAAGGGTTGCACAAATGCCCACATGGGAAAAAGCGGGCGAAGGTCCTGTCTGCCGAAGAACGCCGTAACCCGCCACGACAGCCGGGCTTCGGCCAGCACCTTCCCCACCCAGACCAATACCACGACCTGCCCACCAAGAACGCCGACCAGCGCGAGTACGGGGCTCAGAACCAACAAAAGATTGGCGGCAAAGACCAGGGAGATGTAAGCGAAGAACCCGCGGTTGAGGAAAATCTGGTATGGGGCGTTGGAGGCCCACCGGGCCCGCTGCCTCAACAGTGCGCCCCACGAGGCCGAGGGGGGATGGACGACGTAGGTGCCCGGATCGGTGGAAAAAACAATGCGGCCCTTGCCAAAACGGCGCACCAGCTGCAGCAGGAGCACGTCGTCTCCCGAGGCGCGGTCCTCGACCCGTGAAAAACCCCCAACCTGCCCAAAGACCTCTGCCCGGTAGGCGAGGTTCTGTCCCGACGCCGCGAGCGCTGAACCCTTCGCCGCACTGCCCTGCGCTGCCCCCATAAGGTGCAGAAAGTCGAGGGCCTCGAAGCCCTCGCGCCAGCCCCTGACCTGGCCCGGCTCAGCGATTTGAGAGAAGCCGACGACCATGTCCACCCCGGGGCCGAAACTCGCCGCCATCCCCTGGACCCAGCCCGGGGGCACCCTGCAGTCGGCATCGGTACTGAGAACGATCTCGCCCCGGGCCGCCGCGATCCCCTGACTGAGAGCCGCCTTTGTCCCTGTTCCCCTGGAGGTCAGCAACTGGAGGTGCGGCAGGGCCGGAGACTGGCTCTGCACCCGGCTCGCAGTGCCATCATCGGAGCCGTCGTCGACAACGATCACCTCCCAGTGATCGAAGGGATACTGCTGGCCCGCCAGGCCTTCGAGCAGAACACCGATAGCCGCTGCCTCATTGCGCGCGGCCACCACTACCGAGACAAAAGGTGTGCCGGAGCCGGTCGGCGCCTGTGGCCCAATGCCGCGGGAGAACCACCAAAGCCCAGCCACATAGGCCCCTAAGACCAGGGCCAGGAGGACCTCGAGGCAGAGCTGCCACTCGTTGTGCCCGACCAGCATGGAACCGGCTTCAGCCGCGCAGTTCGTTGACCAGGGAGAACATGCCCCGGTACCCTTCTGAGCAGTTCCGGCACATGTCGATGCCCAGGCGATCGTCGAGGAGGCGTTGCCGGAAGTCCATGTACGCCCGGCCTCGCCAGATCTCTTTGAACTCGTCTCCGTCGAAAGCCCGGCCCAGCTCAAAGTCGACGTCCTTGTCGAAACAGCAGGGCGCCACCGCGCCGTTCCAGTTCACCATGGAGCTGTACCAGAGCACCTTGCAGCCGCGCGCCGGCTGGCCCTTTACCACCAGTTCGTTCTCTTGGGCCTCATAGCGCCGAAACTCCTCGGCAGCGGGCAGGAACTCCTCGGCCTCGCCCTGGCTGTACACCTGTGCGGTTTTGACCAGGAACTTGTCGGCTCCCAGTTCGCGGGCCAGCTCTGTGGCCCGGTGCAGATCCGCCTCATTGTGTTTAAAGACGATGAACTGGAGGTTGATGAGCGGCGTGTCCATGCCCAGGTCCTTCTTGGCCTGCACCAGCAGCCGAACTCCGGAAAAAACCCGCTCGATCCTGCCACCCACCCGGTAGCGCTCGTAGGTCTCCTGGTCCACGCCATCGAGGGACACGAGGACCTCGTCCAGGCCCGCCTCCACCCGGGCCCGGGCCTGGACGTCGGTGCGGATATAGTGCCCGTTGGTGCTGGTCAGGGTGGGGATTCGGCGTTGGCGCGCATATCGAACCATCTCGGTGAAACAGGGGTTGATAAAGGGCTCACCCTGGTTCCACAACATCAAGAGCAGCAGTTTATCCCCGACCTGGTCGATGAGGCGTTTAAAAGCCTCGAGGTCCATCTTGCCCCGCGGTCTGGTCATCTGACCATTGCCCGAGGGACAGAGCGGGCACTTGAGATTGCAGAAGTTGGTCGGCTCGACCATCAGCATAAAGGGCTGTCCCCATACCACCGGGCGCCGCAGCACCCAAGAGAGGCCCATCGAACTGAGCACCTTGGCAAAGTTCCACAGCCGGGTCCAGGAAAAGGCGTAGCCGTAGCGTTCGATGTATCTGGGCAGGGCTCGGGGGTCGATGAGAAAAGCCATTACTCGTCCTAGGTAAAACCTACTTCCACCGGAACCACCCAAACCGGCCAGCCAGGGTGAAGAACAGAATGTATGGAATATACACTAGTTCGAGAATCGGCAAGTAGCGCAGCAACTCCCTTTCGGCTGGACGCACCGCATAACCTGCCACCAGGAGCACGTCCACCAGCCATTTCGCCCCCCACACGCAGGCAAAAACCAGGCTGGGTTCACCCAAAAAGAGCTTGGCCACTCCTAGGCCCAGGAGGAGGTGGAAGAGATAAACGACAGCTCCCAGGACCAATGCCGGCCCTCGGTAGTGGCCCGCCTTGGCCGCGTGGCGCAGTTTCTGTTGCAACGCCGCGCCCCAGGCGGCGGGGGCGGGTCCACAAGCCACTGGCGCGGGGTTGACGACAATGGTCCAGGAGGTGCGGCTGACCAGCCGCATAAAATACACGTCGTCGCCGCCGACGAGGTGGCCGATCTGCCCAAACCCGCCCGCCTCGTCGTACACCCGCCGCAGATAGGCCAGGTTCCGCCCAGTACACGATAGCGGGCGCCCCATACCCGCGCTCCCGGCACCCAGGGCGCCGACAGCGAGATTGTCCAGGGCCAGGATCCGCTGCCGCAGGCTGGGGGCTGGTGTTGGGAAGGCGTGGCCAAGGGCCATGCCAACCCCAGGCCCAAACAGGCTCACGGTGCGCGAAACCCAGTCTGGGGGCGGCTGGCAGTCGGCGTCAGTCAGGAGGAGCAGGTCTCCGCGGCTCTGCTCGATGCCGGCGGCCAGGGCGCTTTTTTTGGGACACCTGAACTGCAGGTCGTGTGGCGCGGTTACCAGGCGCAGTTGGGGCCACGTTTCTGCACCCACCCGCAGCGCAGTTCGATCGGTGGAGCGGTCGTCGACCACCACCGCCTCGAAGGGACCCTGGTAGTCCTGGGCGCGCAGGGCGCCCAGGCAAGCGGCGATGGTCTCCTCCTCATTGCGGGCAGCCACCACCACACTGACGCTGGGCAGCCAATCCCCGGAGGGCCGGCGAGGTTGCCGCAGACCGTAGATCAACCACAGCACCCCCCCCAGATAACACGCCCCCGTCAAGGTCAGGAGGACCTCGTACACCCCCATACCGCTCAACGCCATCCGTAGCGCAGATCGAAACTGAGGTGGCGCTGCCGGCCCCCGCCGTAACCCGTGCGATTGCGCAACGCCACCCCGCCTCCCCACCTGGGCGGAAGGGGCACCCCAGAACCCCACTCGTAGCCATATCCAAGCGCCAGGTGGAGGTGGCTGCGGATCCGCCACCAGCCTTCCGCTTCTAGGAGGGTGCGGCGGCTCACCTGTCCGGCCAAAAAGGTCTTCTGCTCCTGCTCGTCTCCTGGCCGCCACCCGAGGTGCAGATCACCGCCGACATTGAGGATGGTGCCGTCTGGCAGGAGCTGATTGTCCCCGTGCCGGGTTCGGCTCATACGCACCCCAAGACCCCACCCACCCGGGAAACGCCGCCGGACTCCCAGCTGCCAGCGGTCGCTGTTGGGACCCAGACTGTGCCCTAGGGGTGCGTCGAAGTGGCGATAGGTGTTGATCGGGTATTTGTGGGTGTAGATCCACGGCTCAATACGCACGTATTCGGCGCGCAACTCGCTGTCGCGCAATCCCACCGGGTCCACCCAGAGTCCGCCCGCCTGGAAGGAGAACTTGTTGGCAAAGTCGCTGGAGAAGATCCGGGCCTTCTTCAAATCGTCGACCACATACGCAAGATAGGCGCGCACTCCGTGGCCGGGATGCAGATCCGCGTCCAAGCCCATCAACACGTTATCCTTGTCTCCCAGGTAACTCTGTGCCGCCCAGTAAAACATCACGGGGTTCAGATAGCTGAACTCCAGGCCGCGGTCGCCATAGATGACCATCTCCTCGAAGCCAAGGTCCAGCCAGGGCGCCACGGCCACCTCGAGGCGATGGGCGGCCAGGTGTTTGTCCCGTTCGAGCCTGCGGGCAGTGCCATTGACGATATATGAGGCGGCTAAATCCCCGTCCCCCCCGCAGAGCGGGGTATCGGGGCGGTCGGGGCAAGCCCGCAGAAAACCGGTCACACTCACCAGTTTGAAGGCGCCATACATGGCGCGCAGGCGGATCAGATCGAAGGAGGGAGCGTTGGCGCTAAGCCCCAGATTGTCGGTGGGCGCCGGGCCCCAGTTCAGCTGGTCCTTGCCCATCTCCACATCTACAAATCCCCAAGAGAAGGTGAGGTAGGCACTTCCTTCGTGGAAATCGACCACCCCACCTTTGAGTTGGGGAAATTCGAGGCGGCGTTCGTACACGTCATCGCGCAAATAATAGCTGCGGCTGCCCTGTTCGCGGGTCTGGGCGAATGAGATCCGGAAGCCCACCCGATCCATAAAGTCTCCCTGCACCACCCCGCCCACCTGGTTGCGATAGATGCGCTCGCCCCGGGTGCGGCCCCGCCCATCGAACAGATCGCTCTGCTGGCGAAAAAGGCCGTCCACGGCGAACTGCCCCTCCGGGCTGCGGTACTGGTACCAGCCCATTGCCGGGACCGGTGGGGGTTTCTGGTCCGCTGGCCCATCCATCTTCTGGAGTTCGGCTGCGAATTCGGCCTGCAACCGCTTCAAGTCGTCGGCATCCACGACCGTGAGCTCCCGGCCCTGTTCCCTGACCCTTTCGATCTCGCCGAGCAAACGCGCCATTTCGCGCCTGCTCAGCGGCTTAATACCATCCCCGGTACCCCTGAGTATACCCCTGGCCTCGAAACGTTCGACAAACCCATACCCCCAATGATCCAGCGGCACGTTGACCGAGGGATCCGCAGTGACCTGAGAGCACCACAGCAGCAGCCAGGCCCCGCTTGACAGCCAATAGCGCTTCACCGAGTTTTTTTCCTCAAGGAGAAATTGCCATGAGCAAGATAACGCAGATCCTGGCCCGCGAGCTACTGGATTCCCGGGGCAACCCCACCATCGAGGTAGAGGTCTGCCTGGCCAGCGGCCACGGCGGCCGGGCCGCAGTTCCCTCGGGGGCCTCGACCGGTGAACACGAAGCACTCGAGTTGCGCGACCAGGACAAGGCCAGGTACCTGGGCAAGGGGGTGCTCAAGGCCGTACACAACGTCACGACCCAGATCGCCCAGGCCCTTGCCGGGGTCGAGGCCGCCGACCAGGCCCTGGTGGACCAGAAGATGATCGCCCTGGACGGCACCCCGGACAAGAGCCGCCTGGGGGCCAACGCCTTCCTGGGCGTATCCCTCGCCTGTGCCAAGGCGGCAGCGGCCGCCGCCGGCCTGCCCCTCTACCGGTACCTCGGCGGCCCCAAGGCCCGGGTGTTGCCGATGCCCATGATGAATATCCTGAATGGCGGTTCACACTCTGACAACAACGTAGATTTTCAGGAATTCATGGTCATGCCGGTCGGGGCCCCTTCCTTCCGCGAGGCCCTGCGCACCGGCGCCGAGATCTTCCACCAGCTCAAGGCGGTGCTC
>SXGS01139475.1_pt1 | contig 10991 bp, 17 predicted proteins | sample 3174681 | NCBI WGS metagenome assembly SXGS01 (sample SAMN11356861, study PRJNA531348) | freshwater metagenome | isolation source: freshwater sample F1-80 | place: China: Fuxian Lake, Yuxi | collected 2017-12-25 | reverse complement strand
GGGGACTAGAGCGTGTCGCGCCCTAGCCCCCACTCCGGTTCACTTACTCAGGGAACGCGCACATGACGATCTTCGCCGACGCATCAATCGCGTAGGCGCAGATGCTATCGGTCACGAGGGCCGACACATCCAACGTCCCATCGGTCGCCCCAACGGGGGTCAAGGCGTTGCCATCGGCCCCTGCGGTCAAGGCCGTGGTCAGGGTCGCCGCGCCTGAGACCTGCACCCAGCCGTAGAACGCCGTGGTTACGGCAGCTTGCCAGACCCCTGCGCCCACACCCGCCGAGTCAGACAGGTCGGAGGTGACCACCGTGGTGGCCCCTGCCGACACGCCGCCTGGCGCGTAGTAGTAGGCCACGTTGCCCGCGACGGCAGCCACGGCGCCCGCGCCTGAATTGTGCTGCACGTACTTGTACTTCTTCCCGTCCTGGGCTTCAAACACCAGCCCAGGCGTGAACAATGGCGAACTGTCATTCGCCCCCAACAGAACTCCTGCAATGTCACCCATGATATAGACTCCTTTGTGTTCGGACTAGTGGACTACGGGATAATGACAGCCTGTTGCTTCCGGTTTGAGCAGACAAGGTTGCCCATCCACAGAATCGGGATCACGGCTCCATCCTGGTTCACGGGACGGACTTCGTCCATGACTTCCAGGTCCGCTTTCGGATGCGCGACCAACTCCAGGTAGTTCGTGTTCACGAAATACATATGGTTGACCGGAATACCGGAGTTGCCATCGAAGATGACATCGGCATTCTTGTACTTCAGCGAGACGAATCCTGCATCCGCCTTACCTGCATCCATGTACCGCTTGATCGACACCTGGGAGGTCTCGAAGAAGCTGTAATAGTTATTGTCCGCCACGATCAGGTCAGGCTGATCGCCAGGGCCACGATCCACGGCCAACCAGGTCGGGAGCATCAAGCTTCCCTCGATGGTCGTCGCAGACGGCGTGACACCCAAGACCGACGCATCGGTCACGGTGTTCCGCCAGAACGCCCAGGTGCTTGCGTCGATGCCGCCCACCGTGTTGGTGTTGACATCGGCGATGATCGCCTGGAGACCGTTCACCTGGTTGGAGGCCGATCCGTTGGAATACAGGTCAGACGAGAAGCTGTTGTTGAACGTCCGGATGGCGTTCTCAATCCGCTTCTTCGCCAGGTTCATAATACGGCTATCGCCGCTGTTGATCCGCATTTCACGACCGCTGGCGACCACGTTCAAGGCCACCTGCCGCCACTGATATTCAGCCGCCGAAATCACATCGGACGCCGAAATGTTGAGCGTATCCCAATCGGAATACCGCTGATAGGTGCCGTTCGCCGCGTAGTCGAGCGGGGTCACAATGGTGAGACCGCCGTCTTCCTTGCGGTAGTTGCCGCGCTTCATCATGTACTTCAGGAGGGCATTGCGCGTGGACAAGTTGTCCTTAATGTCCTTCCGGTGGTTCCGAAACGTGGTCGAAACCAGTTCGGTAAATGTGCTATTCGGGGATGGCATAGTATAAGCTCCTTAATTTCGTGATTTAATGTCTGCAAGGACTTTCATCATCGTTTCCTCCATAGACCCTACTGGCTCTGTCGGAGCCTGTCGGGACTCTCGGCCTCGCATATTCACGCCGACGGCTTGTCGAGCCTTCGCCGCGTTCTGCTTGGCTTCGTCACGCAGTTTCGCCGTCTGCTCTGTCTGGAGCTTGGCGATCTGCTTCTGTCGCGTCACGGCGTTAGCCCACACAGCCTTGTCATACGCCTCCTGTAGGGGGACGCCTGACTGGATCTGTGCAATAATGTCCCCCGCCGCCTCGTCAAACAAGTCGTGGGCGGGGTCTGCCGCGAACGCTTCCACATCTTTGACAATTTTCTCTCGTGTCTCGTTGTAGGTCTGCTGTTCACGGGCCTGGAGGCCCTGCTGCATCAGCTGCACCTGTTGCTGTAATGCCTGGACCTGGGGGTCCATAGGGGGCGCACCTTGGGCTTGTAGGAACCCTAAGTTCTGGCCCAGTTCGTAGAACGCTTGCTTCCGTGACTGCGGGTCGCCCTGCGTGAGCCGGTAATGGGCATTCAGGAGTGTCTGGACGGCCTGGGTCTCATCCATGCCGCCCGCCGCGAGAATCGGTCGGTACGGGGCCATCACATCGCGCAAGGTTTTGCCGTACGTCGCGTCCGTCTTATACTGGCTCAACCCCTCGTGCATCTGCTGTTCACGCCGCTCGATGTAGTCCTGCGTCTTGGCGTCAATCGTCCCCCATGACCCATGATAGTCTGTCCCCCATGATTTCGGGGGCTTGCGGGCCTCCACAACTGGCGCTGGCTCTCCTTCCACAACAGGCGCAGGGGCGTCCGTCTCATCTGGGGCCTCAGAGACAGGCTCAGGGTCCGCTTTATCGGCGTAGGCGTCTGGGAACAAGTCCCGCCCAATGCTTTCGGACGCTGATTCAATATCGAGACCGGCACCAGTGTCGCTGGCGACGTCATCCATGTGAGGCTCCGTCGGTTGCGGTGAGTTCGGAATAAAGGCGAGCGCGAGTCGTGGTCGGCATCTGCTCGATCGTTCGTTCGACCGTCTCGCTAACTCGCACACTGAGTTGCGCTTCGCTCTCTTTGATGCGACGCGCATAATCGGTTTTCACTTCGGGGTCATAGGGGATACAGTTGTTCCGCTTGAGATCCTCTTGACGGGCCGCGTGGGAGGTTATCACGCGACCGTCAATCGGACTTGCGTACCGCACATCCTCGGCAGTAGTCACAAGGAGCGGGGCGCAAATGACACGGACCGCTACACCGCCACAGTCGCAGTGTTGGGTCTCCTCAAACCGAGCGAGTGGCACCACACGGTCAAATCGGTGCTGGCGCTCACACGCAAATTGGTACAACGGCATTACTCATCCTCCGATTCGATCTCGACCGCAGCCTTGGCACAGGCTTGCAGTTTGGCAATGGCAATCTGCGTTTGCATCTGGATCTCGGCCTTCTTCAACTCGGTCTCCTGCTGGAGCTGGGCCTTCATCTGCTCCGTATGGCGTTCCGCTTGGAGTTCTGAGAGTTTGAGCTGCTTCTCGGCTTCCATCTTCGCCACTTCGATCTGCTGCATAATTTGGAGCTTGGCGGTCTCCATCTGCATCCGGTTCTGCTCGGCCTGGAGTTCCCGCTGGTGCTTGGCGGCGTCGGCTTGCTGGGCTTGCTGCATCTCCGCTTGAGATTGCTGCATCTCCATCTGCATCCTGGCCTGTTCCATCTGCATCTTCATCTGTTCCGCCTGGCCGCTCTGGTCTGGCTCTTCTTGCGGGGCTTGCATCGCCTTAATCTGGTCCTCGATGTCAGGCCCAAACCGGAACCGTCTCGTAATCGTCAGCAACATGGTCTGCGCCACATCGAACGGCAGCACCTTCTGCGCGACGAGCGGCCCGACGCCGTTCAAGAATTGGCCCATCGCGTTCATCAGCTCGGCAATGTTCTTCTGGTCCTCGACGGCCTCTGGCTCGACCGTGGAATTCGTCTCAATATCCACCTTGTACGACCGCTGGAGGTCGTCGCGGAGGAGTCCAAGCACCATCGGCCACGCGGGGACCTGCATCTGCTGCTGCAAGCGCGGGTCCATCGGCTGCCCGCTCATCTGGGACGCCATCACGATCTGTTGGAGCTGCTGGTGTTGCTGCTCGGTGTGGAACGGCAACCCCGTCATCTTCGCCCAGCTCTCCTCGCCCATCTTCATGGCGGCGATTTCGAGCATCATCCGCATCACGTCGCGGGCGTACCGCTGCACCTCACGCTGCATCCGCTTGAGCCGCAGCGACCCCCACTGCGCCTTGATATTCTGCGCGGTGGCCGTCTCGCTCGCTCGTGTAGACCCTCTCAGTATGTCGGAAATTCCGGTGATCTCATAGATGACTTGTTTAGATTGCTCACGGGCGGCATAGAGCTGCACCACGACCTGCACCATTTGTTCAATCGGCATGAACCAGATCGCGTTGCCCAAGCCCTTTTCGGCTGCCAGTGACGAGGATTTATCCGCAGGGATCAGGGCGTTGTCGTCGGCCTTCATAATGTTGCCGAGTTCTTCGCCGAGTTCGGTATCGTAGACGCCACGGGCCTTAATCGCCTCGATGAGCCGATTGATGCGGACCGTGAGCCGATTCACCTCATTCGCCTGGTTCTCGTAGAGCGCGTAGAGCGGGGTCGGGACCAAATCATTCGTTTTCTCAACGAATTGGAGCGGGCGCGGGCAATTGAAGAACCCTGTCAAGCCGAGCGGGTCATCTTCGACCTTCAGAAACCCATGCGGGAACTGTGGGCTGACGTAGCGCACCTTCTTCCCGCCGTCTTTGTCCCAAATCTGGTAGATACAGGCCGTCGTGCGGTCGCCGGTGTCGCGCTCCGTCTCGTTGCCCCACTGCCCCTCCGGCTTTGAGGTATCCTCATTCTTCGCATAGCTAATCTTCGCCGCGATCTCGGCCCCGAACAGCCGCGTCGCTTCTTTCCGGTCGATATATTCTTCGTAGGCGATCCACGGCACTTTCGACCACTTCTTCGCATAGCCGAAATACACGCGGTTCCATGCTTTGGTCTCCAAACAGACGAGTTCGCCGGTCGTGTATGGGGCGGCGTCGGGTTCGGTCGGTTCCTGGATGTCGGCGTCGTACTTGACGACGGTCACGCCACGGCCAGGGAGGAGCGCGTCGAGAGTGGCCCCGCGCATCGCGTCGTCGAACACTTCGTAGCCGTCAAGATTGGTGTCGAGGAAGTATTCTAGTACCCGTTGCGCGGCTGTGCTGGCGTCTTTCCCGAGGACGTCAGCGTCCTTATACCGTCGTTGCACGACGGGACGCGGAATAGCGGAATAGAGCGCAGGGAGCAGCGTTTCGGGGTTGCTGTAGAGGATATTGAACGGCACCTCCAGCGATTTCTCGCCGGTGTAGACGTCGAGAATCTTCTGCCCGACTTTACGATAGTCTTTTTCGCGGCGCTTGGCCGCGTCGATCTCGGTCATCCAGTGTGTGACTGCGTCAGATGTGGTCTTGGTCATGGAACTCCTGTCTTAGCGTTGCAGATAGCGAGGGCAGTGACCCGCTTGCAAAGTGCACCCCACCTTCATCGGCACGTTACGCCACTCCTTCTCTTTGTCTATGGCATAGATGGCATAGGAATTGCAAGTGCATTCTTATGCCGGTCGAGATGTTTCTTCTTTAGCTCGCCAAACGTCAGGGAGGACAGGGAGGTGGGGGCGGTCCGGTCCACAATCGCCCCCTTCGGCTTCGGCTGCTTCCAACTGAGGGAGAGATACCGGAACGCGTCCGCGTCATGTGACGATTGATCGTGCGCGGGACTCGTGAGGAACACCTTATGCTCGGCGTCCCATTCCCGATGATACGACTTCAGCGACTCCAGCCCCTTATGACACTTGTCGGCATGAAAGTGGCAGAGCGGGAACGTGCGTCTCGCCGCCTGGATGCCTTCCTGCTTGTCCAACCGTGGGCCAATCGCAAACCGTCCCAATCCGAGGTCCGCCTTCGCCGCATCGTGGAACTGCTGGAGGATCGACTTCCCTCCTGCCGCTAGGGTCCGAGGCCGAGCATCATGCGGTAACCAATGCGTGGCATAGGTAAGGCCGTATTCCCTGCGTTTCTGCTTCAACAGTTCCACGTAGAACGGAATATCCTTCGTGTTGGAGGCGTGATGGTCGAAAATGTCGATCTGCGCCCCGTTCATCTGATAGAACCAGATCGCCGTATCGTCCGTTCTCCCTAAGTCCCACGCGGTATAGGTCGGCGACCCCTTTGTGGGGGCGACGGTGCCAATCCGGCCTTCCTTCTGGGCGGTATCGACGCAATCGCCCCAAATGCTGCCCATAATCGCCGCGTCAAACGAGACGTTATACTCCTGGTTGAAGAACGACCACCCGTATTGCTCGCCGTGTTGCGCTTGCATTTCGCGCAATTCAGCCCGCATCTGCTCCGGCGTGAACACGTGCGTGTCGTTATTACTGAGCGACTGATGAAACCAGAGTGGGTCTGTCTCGGCGTTTTTATGGAGATCGTAAAAGTGGTTTTTGCCTCGTGGTGTGGAGATGAAGATGGCCCACCCCTTATTTTCCAGCACGATCGGCCTCAGATACGCCCACGACGAGGGGCTGGCGAGCGCATACTCGCTGAATACCAGCCCACAGGGGGACGACCCCACCAAGGCGTTGTAGTTGTCGCTCCCCGCCAGCTGCCAGGTGGACCCGTTCTTGAACTTGATCAGCATCTCGTTCTCGCGGGTGACTTCGCGCATCTCCAGGGGGAATGCTTCGTCGATCCGGCGCTTCCCCGTGTGCGGGTTCACCGCGTCCCAGATGCTCTTTCTGGCTTGCGAGTACTCCGGCAAGAGGTGCCAGATGCCACCCACCCGCTCTTGGCTCGCACACGCGGCATGGTGGAGGCAGAGGTCATCCTTCCCGCTCCGCCGGTGCCACGCAATCGACGCCCTGGTCCCCCCGTTCGAGAGGTATTTCCACAACTCGCGCTGATACGGGCGCGGCGACCAGTTGTTCGGGAGGGTAATCTTCACGGCTTGACCCACCGCCAGATCGCCGGACGCACCGGATCGAAGTACGCCTTCACGACGCACTCTTGCAACTGGTCCGTGGGCTCCATGTACCAGTCTAGCACCAGCCCCGCCCCGCGTCCTGCCCGTTCCATCGCCCCACGGTCGCCGACGGTATAGTCCAGCTCGACGAGCTTCGACCCGTCCCCCACCATGTCGTAGACGAACGCCACGCCACCAGGGGCGAGCAGTCTGGCCATCTCGCGGTACACCTCTCCGGCGTCCTCATGCCCGATTGCAAAGCAGCACACCACCGCATCGAACGATCCGTCCCCCTCTGGCACACTCCGCATATCGCAGCACCGTTGTCGCATGGCGTCCGGTGCGTAGGCGAGCTGCAAGGGACTCAGATTGACCAGCACCCAGTCGAGGTCAGGGCGCAGCGCGGCCCACTGCCGTGCCATCTCGCCCGTTCCGCAGCCCATGTCCATGACCCGCGCCCCCTGTGGCAGCTCCGCCCAGTGGAGGAGCCTCGCCAGATGCCCCGCATCCGTGGGCGCAAACCGATGGACATGGAGCAGCCGGACCCCGCCGCCTAGGAGCACCCGACTCGCGTCCTCAACGCGTTGGAGGTTCATCGTTTCTGCTGTGTGGCGAGGGCGTCGGCCACCTGCCGACGGACGAGGCCCATCGTGTTCATCAGGTACTCCTGCTCCTGGGGGCTGGCCCCTGCGAGCGCCCGCTTCCCCATCGTGGAGTCCTGCCACTCCTCCGAGTCCTTGAGCAGCTCTTGCTCGGCGGCGAGCCGCGCCATCGCCCGCAACTCCCTGGCCTGGTCCGGCCCACGGTCCCTGGGCATCCGCTGCCCCAGACTCGTCAGCCCCTGCTGGTACAGTGGGGAGGTGATCATATACCCCATCGCCATCTGCTGCCGTGCGTTGATCTCGTCTTCGGTCATGGTCGTTTCCCCTTCATTGCCGCCTCGATCACCGCGAGGGCCTTGGTCGCCCCCCCGCGTGGCCCGTGAGGTCTGCGTACTCCGTCGGATGCGCTCCGGACTCCCAAACTTCTGTAACTCCTTCCACTTCGGCGGCGGAACCCGCTCGTCGTCGTACCGCGCTCGCCCCATCACCCACGGATACGTTTGCTCAACCATCCTTCGCCTCCCGCTGCACGATCACCTGCACCGCTTGGGTCGGGCCGGAGGCCGCCTGGACCCCATACCGGTCCCGCGCATGGGCCGCCGCCACCTTGAACCGCGTCTCGATCCGCAGCCGGTCCCGCTGCGTGTCGTCCCCCTCGTCCGCAATCGCCACCACCTCCGCGATCAGGGCATGGGCCGCCGCCTCCTGCGCCTGTTTGTAGGCCACCGTCCGGTCAGGGTCACTCAGCACCCACCGCACCATCCGCCCCGTCGGCACCGCCCATGCCTTCGCAATCGCTTGCAACGTCTCCCCGTCCGCAATCCTCGACCAGAGGACCTCCTCCGTCCCTGGCTGCTCCGCTATCTCCGCCCATCGCTGTAACTCACTCATACTCTACCGCTAGCATAGATCACAGGGCGTGTCAAGCGTGACGCATTGCGTTCTTTGACACCCTGCTCGCCGCGTGGGGAAGAGCTGTTACCGTCGGGTTCCCTTTGATGGTAGGGTACCACCGCCGAGACCGGCGGGGGGGCCTCAGCCTTGGCACAGGTTCGAGCCTCGAAGCCTTGTATGCAAGCAAGCAAAGCATGAAGCCTTGCGTGCAAGCAAGCAAAGCTCCATGCCTGTCTACCGGCGACCAGGCCTATGCAAGTTCCGCGCCTGGCAACCGGCATGCGATATGCCATAGCAAGTTCCATGCCGGACAGGTATGACACATTGGACGGATTATTCCGGCATGACGGATGGCACGATTCTTGTCCACGGACAGGTATGACACGTTTGACACATTTTCCCGGCATGACGATTGCCGATAGTGAGGGTGTACTTGACACATTGGACACATTGGACACATTGGATGTTTTCGAATGCGAAAATGGAACTACGCGAAATCGTTGAGATAGTTAGGGAAACTTGACACATATGACACATGTGACACATTTTTCCGGTATAGCAGTGTATATATATACGTGTACGCATTGCATATACATAGGATGCCTTAATGTCTGATAACCTCACAAATGTGTCAAACCTGTCAAATGCGGCAAAGTCAAGAAAAAAAATATAACGAAATAAAAAAAATAACGAAAATAGTTCTTGACATTTTCATACGCATATCGTATACTCACAATCGTAGGGAGTGAGCAGCGAACCTAAAACCGGAGGGGCAACATGAGAGACATCAACCTGGAGCAAGAGGCAAAAACTTTCGGATCGATCCAGCTGGAAAACGGCGAGCGATGCGAGCTATTTCTGGCGGCCGAAGCGCTCGACGATGAGCCTACTACCTGGCACATCGTGAATGAGAGCGGCGATAACATCGGCGGCTATGCGTTCAAAACGCCGCAGGCCGCCATGGGTGCAGCTGAGATCATCTGGGGCGGCATGGATTTCCAGTGGGCGTAGTCGCAAAAAAAACCGGAGGGCATCATGAGCAACCTGGAGCAGGCAGTGCAAGAGTTTTCTGATCGCAAATCGCGCCGCTCGCACCCCGATGGCCGCTTCGATTCGCGCATGAGATGGTACCCAAGCGCGGAGGAACGCTGCACCTGCTGTGCGGGTATCCGCTCCCCCTCCGGTGCGTATCCCTACTCGCTCATGTTGCACTGCCGGACAGCCGTGCATCTGGCGGAAAAATTTGGAGTCGATGCCCTCGACATCAAGCGGGGAGCCAAGGCAGTCGCAATTTAGTCGCACCATAACCGCCCCCGCCGGAGCGGGGGCAGAACGGAGGACATATGCACATCGAAACGGATCAGTCCGCCATCGCCACTGTGCTCAGCGAGGGAGAGTGCGAAGACAATTTTTTCACGAGGATAGACGAGAAGCTGTGCGTCATTGCGCTCGTGAGGCACAAGTGGCGGCGTTATGTGGTCAACTTGCAACCCAGCCACGCCTTTGCACTCGTCGGCACCACCGCGGACGTGCATGCGGCGTACCTTGATGCGAAGGCACGGAGGGTTCTATGCACGATCTAATCCAGGTCGAGAAATTGGGCCAGACGAGCAAAATGCCGTGCCCGTCTTATAGCACGAGCGCGCGCGACTGCAAAACCGGAAGCAAGCTCCGAAAAATCCCTGGCTCCGTCTGCCACGGTTGCTACGCGTACAAAGGCAGGTATAACAGCAGAAACGTCAAGGCCTCGCACGCGCGCAATTTGGAATCGTGTTCCCCACGCGAGTGGGGATGAACCTCAGCTACGAAAAGCACTAGGCCACCATATGTAGTAGGTCAGCCGGACAGGGGTACAACCTGTCTGGTTGACAGGCTAACGAGTTGGGTGTACTGTGCGCGAACAATTTAACGGGAGGGGGCATATGGATTACGCAAAATACATCGATCTCTGCGAGGAATCGTGCGGGTTCAGCCGAGACTCGCAAAATCCCAACAGTAAAGGCTGGCGCGACATCCTGGAGTGGCTCTGCGAGGATGAGGGATGCAAAGTCGCACTGGTCGCGCGGTTTCGGGCGAGGCTGGAGGGGGATGTAGAGGAAGCCGAGCGATACCCCGCATGCTGGGAGGATCTGAAACAGATTGCCAGGGCGGGAGCGGGGTTGGAATTTCTCAACAAAAAGGAGGGGCTATAATGCAAGTGAGAGTCTGTGGGAATGAAAAATGTGCAAAGGAGTTCGAGCCGAACACCACGTTCCAAAAATTTTGCAAGACGAACTGCAGGATCGCCGTCTTTCTGCGATCCAGGCGGAGAGCCAAGAAGGAGGCCACAGCATGATCGAGCACAACCGTGTGCCGGTGTATCAGATTTTGCGAGATGCCGAGGAGGAGCGAAGGCGGCGGTTCGTGCGCCAGCAGCAATGGTCGAGCGGATGGGCCTGGGGGCTGCTCTTCGCCCTCGAACTGGCGTTGGTGGCGTGGATCATCGCATATCTATAAAAAAAGGAGGGGAACATCATGGAGAAAACGATCACAGTAGAGGCAGGGTCGGTGAAGGTCGGCGACACGATCAACGGCGGGGTAGTGGCGCGGCTGGGGCGGGTGCAGACGATCCGCGTGACCGACGACAACTCGTGCGCGTACGGGCTAGAGCCGGGACTCGATCGGTACCCCACGATTCGGGAGCAGGACGTGACGGTGCGATCGTGAGCTGCCGAGTGTGCGGAGACGAGTGCGTCTGCGGGAGGGCGGAGCAGCCACAGCCGAGCTATGTGCTCGACGATTGGATGGTCGATGCGCGGAATGAAGAAAAACAGGAGGAGGAGGCATGATCACGGAAAAACAACGAGAGCAACGCTATAACGGCATCGGCTCATCGGATATCCCGATTCTGCTGGACCTGTATGCAAAATATGGCAAAGACAAAGAGTGG
>SXGS01334231.1_pt1 | contig 10993 bp, 10 predicted proteins | sample 3174681 | NCBI WGS metagenome assembly SXGS01 (sample SAMN11356861, study PRJNA531348) | freshwater metagenome | isolation source: freshwater sample F1-80 | place: China: Fuxian Lake, Yuxi | collected 2017-12-25 | reverse complement strand
GGCGCGATCCGCGCGCCGCCGAATCGTTCCCCGACGACGTTCTCGAACTCCGCGCGTTCCTCGACATCAAGGGTGCGGTCGGCGGCGTCCGCGCGATACCTGGCCGCGGCACACGAGTACCCCTCTACATCCTCGGCTCGTCGACGTACGGTGCCCAACTCGCCGCGGTGCTCGGCCTGCCCTACGCATTCGCGTCGCATTTCGCGCCGCCCGCGCTGCAGGCCGCAGCCCGCATCTACCGCGCGCAGTTCCGGCCGTCGGAGCAGCTGGAGCGCCCCCACGTGATCGCGGCGGTGAACGTCATCGCGGCTGACACCGAAGCCGAGGCAACGGCACAGTTCCAGGCAACGAGTCGCGCTCGAGTCGGGCGATTCCTCGGCGGCGATCGCGACCTCACTCCGGCCGAGATCGATGCATTGCTCGCGTCACCGCAAGGACAGCACGTACTTGCCATGATGCGTCACCGAGCGGTCGGCACTCCCGATCAGGTCAATCGACAACTCGACGAGTTCGCGACGTTTGCTGATGCCGACGAGCTGATGGTCGTGTGCGCCTCACCGTCGATCGAAGCCCGCCTGCGCAGCGCCGAGTTGATCGCCCCACACGCCTGAGTCGCCTCAACGCGATTCGAGGATCGTTCGCAACTTCGCGAGGTCCTTGCGGTTCGCCCGTCGCATTGCCGGCACCATGATCGCAGCGGCAAACCGACCGAACCCCTTCGGGGCACCTTGGTTGCGCAGCGTCATCCGAGTCCCGCCGTCGACCGGTTGCCAGGTGTAGGTCGTCGCCATCGGAAACGGGCCTTGCGCGGTACGCATGACGAGCCGAACCCCAGGGTCGAATTCGACGATTTCGTAGGTGTACGCGAGCTCACGTCGGAGAAAGCGGGCGACAAACGCGACTCGGGTTCCGACGGCAAGGGGTGGGTCGGTCTCCCAACGCACGCTGCGGATGTTGTCGTACCACTCGGGCGCGTTCGTCGGATCGGCCGAGAAGCGCGACACCATGTCGATCGGGGCCGCGATCGCGGCTTCGGTGACGACATCGACGCTCATCGCATGGCCTCCGGCCGCCGGGCTGCCATGGCAGCAATGACCGGCAGGAAGCGCCACCACCACTGCGCCGTTCGGTCCGCGTCGACCCAGCACTGCCACACGGTTTCGCTTCGTGGGTCGATGAACGACTCGATCGCGACGTGCGGTGCCTCGGTCACCGGTCCTCCCCGACGCTCGTGGACTGCTTGGGCTGCATGGTTGCTCGTTCGTGCGCTTCGCCAGGGCGTTGGAGGCACTGCGGCGAGCCGCACCACATGGTTTCGATGAAATCCCTCGCGGCTGCGAGGCGCTCGGGCCGGGCGAGGTAGAGGCGACGGTTTCCCTCGGCGCGCACCGTCACCAACTCGGCCGCCTCGAGCACACGGAGGTGCTGTGACACGGCGGGTCGGCTGATGTCCGCAAAGCGCCGCGCAATGGCACCCGCCGCAATCTCGTGGTCCCGGACCGACACGAGGATCTGGCGGCGGATGGGATCGCTCAACGCACGCAACACGACGTCGAGCCCCTGAGCAATGGACGACCTCGACCGCACTTCTGTAAGGTACTTCTTACAGATACGCACCGCCCACTTCATCGATGGCGCACGATCGGGACGCCGGAGTTCGACCGATCACCTCCTCGATCTCGTCCACCGATTCCGCAGCGAAACGGATCGAAGTGGATGCGGCCCGGCTGGCACCGACGGCACTGGAGCGTTAGACACACGCGGTGACCGCGCTCGGACTCGACATCGGTACGACCAACGTCAAGGCGGTCTTGGTCGACGATGCGGGCGAAATCGTCGCGTGCGCGGCCCAACCGCTCGTAACCACGCTGGTCGATGGAACGGCCGAACAGGATCCGCGAGCGATCTGGGACGCCGTGCTCTCAGCGATTGGCGCGATCCGAGCGGCCGCCTCCCTCGGATCGGTGACCGCCATCGGGATCGACAGCCAGTACTCGTCGACCATCCCCGTCGATATCAACGGCGAACCGGTCGGGCCGTGCGTGTTGTACCTGGATCATCGCGGTACCGACCACTCCCATGCAATCTTCGGGCGCCACGACGAAGCATTCATGACGTGGATCGAACGCCATGGGATTCCACCCGTCGGCGGCGGACTCTCCCTCGCGCACATGCTCTACTTCCAGTTCGATCAACCCGAGATCCACAACCAAACGCACGCGTACGTCGAAGTCATGGACTACGTCGCGGCGCGTCTCACGGGCGTCGTGGCCGCAACGCAGTGCACAATGTTCACTTCGCAACTCTGCGACAACCGCTCGATCGGCACCGTCGACTACGACGCCGACCTCGTTGCGATGAGCGGCATCGACGCCTCGCGGCTTCCGCCGCTCGCACCCAACACCGCACCGCGCGGTCGGGTGCGATCCGTTCTCGCGGCCGAGCTCGGACTCCGAGACGATGTCCTGGTCGTCGCACCGCTCAACGACAGTCATGCCGGCGCAGTCGCGACCAGCTGCTTCGAGGCTGGCGTCACCGGCGTGATGATCGGAACCACGGCGGTCATCCTCGACACCGTCACCGAGATGAGCGCCGATTACGACCGCGAACTCCTCACGATGCCGACGCCCGAGGTCGGCCACTACCTCGTGTGGGCCGAGAACGGATTGGCCGGCCGAGTCGTCGCGCGCGTCCTCGAATCGATCCTGCACGCCGACGACGCACTCGGCGACCACTCGACCGACGACGCATTCGTCAACCTCGACGCTGCCCTCACCGCGAGCCGCCCAGGGGCCGATGGCGTGCTGTTTCTTCCGTGGCTGTCTGGCTCGATGTCGCCGGCCGTCGACCACAACATGCGCGGAGGATTCCTCGGGCTCTCGTTGACGACCGATCGAGTCGACCTCGTGCGGGCGATGGTCGAAGGCACGGCACACAACCTTGCGTGGCTGCTCAGCGCGGTCGAACGATTCACTGGTCAGTCGACCGATGTCATCGTCTTCGGCGGTGGCGCGGCCCGTTCGAGCGGGTGGGGACAAACGCTGGCCGACGTCCTTGATCGCCCGGTCGAGCCGGTTGCCGATCCTGAATTCGCCGTCGCTCGCGCGGTCGGGGCGCTGGCCCACAATCGAGTACACGCCGAGCCGGTCCCGAGCGCTCGACGCCGAGGCACGCGATTCGATCCCAACCCCCGACACCGCGACCGTTACGCCGAACACCAGTCCCGATTCGAGGCCGTCTTCGAGGCGCTCCGCCCGATCTGGCAGGCTGCAACTCACGCGCGGTCATGAACACGCAACGACCGCGAACGACACCACGAGGACATCGACCATGAGCCAGTACCACCCCTACGCCGAGCGCTTTCCGGTCAACCGGTCGCTCCCCGCACACGGCCGCGACCGTGCCGAGATCGTCGCCGAGCTCGCCCAGCTTGCCGCGGAAGAAGACAAGAGCTGGGAAGCGGGCACTGTTTCGGGGTCGTACTACTGCGGAGACCACGACAACTACGCGTTCCTGGGTGAGGTGTTCGCCAAGTTCGCCCACGTCAACGCGCTGCAACGCGACGTGTGCCCGAGCGCGACCCGATTCGAGGGCGAGATCATCGCGATGACCCTCGATCTGTTCCACGCCGACGCGGTCACCGACACCGAACCTGCGGGCATCGTGACCTCGGGCGGCACCGGCAGCATCCTGCACGGCGTCCTCGCACACCGCGAGTGGGCGGCCAGCGTTCGGGGCGTCACGCGCCCCAACCTGGTACGTCCCGAAACGGCGCACCCTGCGTTCACGAAAGCCGCGCATCTGTTCGGCGTCGAAGTGCGAACCGCGCCGATCGATCCAACAACGACACTGGTCGATGTCGACGCGATGGCCGGACTGATCGACGACCAGACCATCATGCTGATCGGTTCGGCCGGCAACTACGGCTACGGCACGATCGACCCGATCGATCGTCTGTCCGATCTCGCGCTCGCCCGAGGTGTCGGGCTCCACGTCGATGGCTGTCTCGGAGGCTTCATCCTGCCGTGGGGCGAGCAACTCGGATACGACATTCCCCCGTTCGATTTCCGTCATCCGGGTGTCACGTCGATCTCGGCCGACACACACAAGTACGGCTACGGCTTCAAGGGCTCGTCGGTGTGCGCGTTTCGCGACAAAGCGATGCGCAACAGCCTCTACTTCTTCCAGACCGACTGGTCCGGCGGTAAGTACTTCTCGCCGGGCATCGACGGATCACGGTCGAACGGACTGCTCGCGTCAACCTGGGCGGCAATGGTCAGCTACGGACAAGACGGGTATCGAGAGCACGCGAAGGCGATCTTCGAAACGGCATTCGCGATGCAAGACGCGGTGCGCTCGCACCCCGAGTTGATCATGATGGGGACGCCGACGTTCTGTTTCAGCTTCCGCAGCGACGAGTTCGACATCTACCACGTCAACGACTTCATGCGAACTCGAGGATGGCGGTTCAACGGACAGCAGTACCCGAACTCGATCCACATGGCGGTGACCGGCCCGCAAACCCAGCCGGGCGTGGTCGATCGCTTCCGAACGGACCTGGCCGACGCGGTTCCGTACGCGATCGAACATCGCGACCAGCAACCGAGGTCGGCGGCGATCTACGGCGGGGTACCCGGTGGACTCACGCCTGACGCCGACGAGTTCATCCAGTCGATGATGGGCACCATGCTCGATCAGCACCAGTCGATTCCCAAACTCGCCGACCCCGTCTGACTCGCTCTCGCGCGTCCGACCCCGACCGGACTGTTTCGAGCGGGTCGATCACCGCTGACGGCACGTCTGCGGAACACAACGATTCTTGGATTCGGGATTCACGCGCCGTGGAGGGCGCGAGGAACTGCGGGAGCACGAAACGCGACGCCGTCGAGTTGCGCTCGCACGGTCTCGACCATTGCCAAGCCGAAGCGCAACGCGCCCGACGAGTGGGCCGGACACGGCGCCGTGACGCCGCGCACGGGCGGCGCGACCGGTATTGCACACCCGAAGTGCGCGCGATCCGGCGCGTACAGAGCATTGTGTTCCGCGACCGGATATCCCAGGCACGGTTCGATCTCGAGACAAGGCAACGTTTCGACGCGACTCCCGTCGGGATTCGCAACGGCCAACCGGGGCGCATCCATGTAGGTCGCACCTTCGTCGGACGCGATCGAGCGGTAGAGATCGTCGAGCCGTCCCCAGCCGTTGGTCGCGTCGGCGAAGTCCGGGGTCGGTGGCGCCGCCGAAATGAACATCGGCACGCGACGCGCCCGCGCCATTCGGGCAAAGGCTCGCGTGTCTTGCTCGTATTGGTCGTAGTAGGGCTCAGGGTCGGGATTCGATCCGTCCATCGGCATGAGGGCATCGCGCGCCTCGGTCATGCACGACGTGAGCAGGTTTCCCGAGAACTGAAAGATCATGGCAACGGGCGCGTATCGACTGATGTCCGAGCGCACCTTGCGAAGCCAGTCGCACGGCGCGGTACCGCCCAGGGTGCGCGACGCAACCATGAAATCCGATCGAACCTCGAAGTAGTGCTCGACGTACGGCGCAGCTTGGGACGACAACGAGTCTCCGTACAACAGCACGACCCGTTTCCAAGCCCGTCGGCCGCGCTCGCACACGCCATACCGATGACGCGGACGATCGACCTGCACACTGCTGCTGGCGCACGGGACACCCGACGGTTCAGGTCGACCGGCCGCAGGGTCGAGCGGCGACACAGCCGCCGCAGGAACGGCGACGGCCAACGAGAGCGTGACGGCCCCGACAACGAGGCGACCCACCGTGCGCGGGTCGCGCGCGCTGGGTCGTGCTGCGTCTCCCCACCTCGCCATGCAGGGAGGTTTCGTCGCTCTGCGTGGCGAGCTTGAGCCATTTCGACCACGCCGAGCGTTCGAGCCGGAGCCTCACACCTGGGAAACCAACCAGGTCCAGGTCGCCCGCAACCCCTCCGCGGTAAGCGACGCACCCTCGAACATCGGACCGTCGATCAGATCTCGCGGCTGACCCCCAGGACACTGGAACTCTCGCGGATGGACAACCCTCGCATCCCGCTCGGTCGCGTAACGATCGAGCACGCGACCAACCCACGCCAACCGTGCATCGAGGTCCGCGTTGGACACCGGCATGCACGGCGGTGACGCAACGACGAAAACGTCGGTTCCTTGAGCGGTCCGCAGCCGGATCTCGTCGAGCCGATCGTGCAGCGCTTCCTCGAGTTCGTCGGTCTCGTACAGGAGCCGGCGTCCTTGGACAATCCGGTCGGCTCCGAAACTCGGCCCGACCATGACGACGGTCGCATCGGGCTCGAACGCGCCGGCCGCGGCCTCGAACGAATCCAACAAGACCCGGCACTCCGCGAGTGCGGGTACTGCGTTGTCCCCGATCAGGGCGCGGCCAGGACCGATGTTGCACGAGTAGGAACCGATCGCGGCTGCCCAGGTGTCATCGATGGCTATCGGCGCGACCTGGTCCATCACCAGCACCGGCTGATCGCCAACCAGCAACATCCGTCGTGCGTCGGAGGGCCCATCCTCTCGCACCGATGCGAATGCGACACCGAGTCGCCCGAGTTGTTGGGCGTTTCCTCGGGTCGGCGTTGCGGCCACGATTGCGACCACGGCGAGGAGCACCGCAACGGGCATGCCAATCGCAAACGCCTTGCCCGAGATCGTGGCCCGCGCCGGACGCTCGACAAGGAAATACGAAACCCCCGCGACGACGAAGGTGACGCTGAGCCGCAGCGCCAGTAAGGCGATCCCGCCGTATCCGACACGCGATTCACGCAGCCACCAAAAGATCGGCCAGTGGTACAAGTACAGGCCGTAGGAGATCTTGCCGAGGGCCGGAAGCGGGGCGACGCCGAGGATCCGGCGCATCCCGCCCGCACCGTGCAGACCTGCGGTGATGACAACCAACACCAGCACCGCCAGCAGGGTCAGACCCCCGCGGTACACGAAAGCCGATTCGAGGTCGACGAACCAAAACATGGCGATGAGCCCGACCAACGCAATGTAGGCAAGGGGGTCGAGAAGCCTCACGAGCCGCGTGTCCGGAGGGCGACGCAAACGCGCCAACCCGACAGCAAGCAGAGCCCCCAACAACAATGATTGGGAGCGCGTGTCGGTGCCGAAGTACACCCGGCCATTGGACTCCGGCTCGTACAGCCACTGCATCAGCACGACGCTGACGATCCAAAGCCCCGCAACTGCAAACAGCATCCGATCGAGTTGCGCGCGTCCGAACCGCAGCATCGCGACGACGGCGATGGGCCACACGAGGTACCACTGCTCTTCGACGGCGAGCGACCACGTATGCGCAACCGCGGTCGTACCGTTCTCGATGTGGGTCCAGTTCTCGATGTAGAACAGCGCCGCAAGCGATTCGACCCGCAGCCGCGAGTACTCGTACTCCGGCAATACGAGCCACGCGAGCAGCGCAACCAAGCCGATCATCACGACGAGGGCTGGCAGTAATCGCCGTGCCCGACGAAGCCAGAAACCGCCGAGGGAGATCCGACCTTCTCGGCCGTGCTCGACGAGTAACAGCGTGGTGATCAGGTAGCCAGACAGCACGAAGAAGACATCGACTCCCAGAAACCCACCCGCCCATGGCCCACCATTGGTCGGGCGGAACTGGGAGTGATGAAACAACAACACGCCGGCCACGGCGACGGTTCGCAGGCCGTCGAGCCAGGGCTGATAGGCGTAGCGCTCAGAAAGCACGCACGATCGTACCGAGAACCCAGAATTGGCTCGAAAGTCCGGGACTGACTCGGTCGACACAACCGCATGGAGGGCAGCCAACGACTCGCGTACGTGATGGTGGGGCGTATTTACAAGGTTGCCCGTATCCTCTCCGAACGCGACGGCGTCTACATCGTTGCGATCGACGACGATCGCGGGAACACGCACCAGTTCGAAGCACCTCGGATCGTCGACCCCCATTGCGGTCTCCCCCTCGTGCTCGAAGCGGGGCCGCGGTTGCCCGAACTCACGGCGTAACCACCTCGGGACCCTCCCAACGCGCGCAGCAGTTCGGCGGCTGAGCGCGTGACAACGCCACTCGGGTGGCGGTCTCGACGGCCGACTGGGCAGGATGCACCCATGAACGACGAGCATCCTGTGCCCGCGCCGGCCCAGACCGAACCGACCCGCACTCGCCGGGTCGCAGTGTGGGGAACTGGCAACGCCGGCATGCCGGCCTTGCGTCAAGTGATCCGTCATCCGCACCTCGACCTCGTCGGTGTCATCGTCCATGGCGATGCCAAAGCTGGTCTCGACGCCGGTGAACTCGCCGGCCTCGAACCGTGCAGGATCGTCACGACCCAGGACGCGTCAAGCGTGTTGGACCTCGCACCCGACTGCGTCGTCTACTGCGCGACCGCCGACCTGCGACCTTTCGAAGCCCGTAACGATCTCGTGAGCATCCTCGAACGCGGCATCAACGTCGTGTCCACGAGCATCGTGCCGCTGGTCTACCCACCGGCTGCCCACCCGGGGCTGACCGCGAAGCTCGAAGCGGCATGTGCACGCGGCAACGCCACGTGCTTCACGAGCGGGATCGACCCCGGATTCGCGAACGACCTGTTTCCGCTCGCGCTCACAGGTGTGTGCGAACGCGTCGACTCGATTCGCGTCCTCGAGATCTTGAACTACGACACCTACGACCAAGCCACAGTGCTGTTCGACACCATGGGCTTCGGCCAGCCGCTCGACGAATCGCCACTGATGTACATGCCCGGCGCGCTGACGTTCGCCTGGGGCCCGGTCGTGCATCAACTCGCCGCGGGATGTGGACTCGAACTCGACCGGGTCGAGGAGGTCGTCGACAAGCGACCCGCGCCTCGCGACATCGTCGGACCGGTTGGCACGATCCGAGCGGGCACGATGGGGGCGGTCCGTTTCGAGATTCGGGGCATCGTCGACGGCGAGGCTCGCATCGTGATCGAGCACGTCACCCGCATGGCCGACGACCTCGAACCCGACTGGCCCCAACCACCCGGACACGGCGGGTACCGCATCGAAATCGAGGGCTCGCCGCGCTACGTGCTCGAACTCCAGATGGAAGGCGAAGACGGCGACCACAACACCGCCGGGCTGATCGCCACCGCCGCCCGAGTTGTCAACGCGATTCCGGCGGTCTGCGACCATCGCGCCGGACTCGTGAGCACGCTCGAACTCGCCTTGGTAACCGGCGACGGCCTGATGTCGAACGCACGAACAGGAGCCCCCGCATGACCGTCTTCGACCGCGCCGAGATCGAGGCCGCGTACCACGCGATCGTTGCCGCGGGTGACGCAGCCGATTGGGATCGCTGGAGCGATCTGCATACGGACGATTGCGTCTGGGAAGAGCACCACTACGGCACCATCGTGGGCCGGGACAAGATCCGCGAGACCATCACCACGGTCATGGCGATGGTGCCGATGATGTCGTTTCCGGTCGAGTGGTACATGATCGACGGCAACCGCGTCGTGTACTACCCGTGGCAGGTGCTTCCCGACCCGACCGGTGGAGATGAGCAGTATCGCTTCGGGTGCGTGACCATCTTGACCTACGCGGGTAACGGCGAGTTTTCGCGGCAGGAGGACCTCTACAACCCGAACGAAGCTACGGATCTGTTCGGTCGTTGGCTCGCGGCGGGCGGGCAACTCCCCGGCGAACTCCCGACGTCGATCTGAGCCAGACGAGCCCCGTCGTCGACGTCACAGTTCGGCGAAGTTCCGCGACTGCGGGTCAAGCGACCCGTTTCGCCGGTCGATGCAGTAGGCGGGCCCGGGCTGGGCCGCCATCCTGGGACCAACACGCGTGATCAACCGACGTTCGACGGCACGAGTTCTTCTCCTCGTATCACTCAGCCTCACCGGCATCGCCGCGACGTCTGCCGCGACGGCTGCCGCAGGACCGCGAGGCGATCGCGCCGCATCCGCCGGCGACGGCGAGCACCATCCACGATTCGATCGTTGGCAGGATCGCTGTATGGCCGGCCTCGAGCGTCGGGGCGAGCGCTCCGTCGCCAAGCTGTCGCAACGGCTCGCCGCCGCGGTGTGGATCACCGACCAACACCGAGCGATGCTCGATGCCAAGATCGAATCATTCGCAACCGCCGTTGACGACGCGATCGCCGCGGCTTCGGTTGCGACGAAGCGTCGCGAACTGCGTTCGGCATGCCGAGACAACGGGCTCGGACGCCACTTCCAACTGCTCCGGGCCCAGATCCGCACCACCCGCGTCGCTGACGGCGTCGACGCCACGCTCATCGACCTCCAGGATCAACTCGACGAGATCGGCGCGCTGCTTGCGGACGCCGAAATCGTCGACGCCGACCTGTTGGTGACCGCGGCGCAGGACCGGCTCGACAACATCGATGTCGCCGGGGTTGCCGACGGCGTCTTGGCGCTCGAGCCGACCGACGACCGCGATGCGATCGATGCGGTCCTGGTCGAGGCCCGCCAGATACTCGACGCCACGCTGACAGAACTCGATGGTGCGGAGGAGGACATCGCCGCATTGACCGAACTCCTTCCCGATGCCGCCGACGATCCGGGCGACGACGAGGGCGGGCCTGAACCCGTCTGAACCCGGCTGGGCTCGCCTGAACCCGGCTGGGCTCGTCTGAACCCGTCTGGGGGCCGCTGGGGGCGCCTGCCCAACGCCGGACCGACTCCGATCGACGCGTGCGCGATCAGACCGATTCGACGGCGGCGACCGCGAGCGCGGTCGTTCGATCGGTACCGGTATCACGCACCTCGACGCGGACGAGCACGTCGCCCGCCCGCCGCGCGATCACTTCACCGGTCGCGACCAAGGGACCGACCTTCGAGGGGGCCACGTAGTGCACCGTTGCGTCGAGCACGCCGCGCGTCCCAGGTACGACGTGCTCGGCCGCAGCATCGATCAACGATGCGGTCACGCCACCGTGCACGATGCCCCACGGGTTGCGCATGTCGTCTCGAACAGACAGGGTCACACGATCGTCCTCGCGCTCGATG
>SXGS01314542.1_pt1 | contig 10993 bp, 11 predicted proteins | sample 3174681 | NCBI WGS metagenome assembly SXGS01 (sample SAMN11356861, study PRJNA531348) | freshwater metagenome | isolation source: freshwater sample F1-80 | place: China: Fuxian Lake, Yuxi | collected 2017-12-25 | reverse complement strand
TGGTGACGGTGATATTCCTAACCATTGTGCTGGCCTATACCGCCTGGGTCTTCAAGGTCCTCTGGGGCCGGGTGACCCTGGACAGCCTGCGCACCAATCCCGACCTCTACTGACGGCTGAAGGAACCTCGACATGTGGTATTTCGCCTGGATCCTGGGCATAGGCCTGGCGGTGGCCTTCGGCATTCTCAATGGCCTCTGGCACGAACTGAGCCTGCCCATCGACGATGACGAGGATCAGGCCCCATTCGCCTAGATGTCCGTCTGACCCTGAGTCTGAAGGAGGCCGCGACGCCCTGGCGTAGCGGCCTTTCGTCGTTTTGATCTGCGTCACGGCGGCTCGCCACAGCCTGGCGATGATGGGCCATGACCGTGCTTTACAATCCCCACGCCCCCGCCGACGCGCACCTGATCGCCAAGTACGATGGCCGCGCGCCCCGCTACACCAGCTACCCCACAGCGGTGCAGTTCACCCCTGAGGTGACCGACGCCACCTACCGGGCCTGGCTGGCCGATCTGCCGGTGACAACGCCGGTTTCGGTCTATCTGCACATTCCCTTTTGCGCGCGGCTCTGCTGGTACTGCGGCTGCAACACCCGCGCCGTCAGCCGCCATGAACCGGTGCGCGACTATGTCGCCCTGTTGATGACCGAGCTCTCGCTGCTGGAGCAGGCCCTGCCCGGCAAGATGACCGTGGGCGACATCCATCTGGGGGGCGGCACCCCCAACATGCTCAATGCCGAGGAGCTGGCGACGATCTTTGGTGGCCTGCGCCATGTCTTCCGGGTGACCCCGGATGCTGAGATCGCCGCTGAGCTGGACCCTGCCGTGCTGTCGCGGGACTGGATCAAGGCTGCGGCCTATCACGGCCTTTCCCGGGCGAGCCTCGGGGTTCAGAACCTGTCCCCGGAGGTCCAGGGCGCGGTCAACCGGCAGGAGCGGTTCGAGGACATCGCCGAGTGCGTCAATGACCTGCGCCAGGCCGGCGTCGGCTCAATCAATCTCGACCTGATGTACGGCCTGCCCCTCCAGACCACCCGTAACACCCTGGCCACCCTGGATGCGGTGCTGACCTTGAAGCCCGAGCGCCTGGCCCTGTTCGGCTATGCCCATGTGCCCTGGATGAAGGCCCACCAGCAGCTGATCGACGAGGCCGCCCTGCCCGGCCCCGCCGAGCGGCTGGAGCAGAGCCAGGCTGCCGCAGAACGCCTGAAGGCTGAGGGCTACATCCAGATCGGCCTCGACCATTTCGCCCTGCCCGAAGACTCCCTGGCCAAGGCCGCCGCCAGCGGGAACCTGCATCGGAACTTCCAGGGCTACACCACCGACCTGGCCGGGACCCTGCTGGGCCTGGGCGCCTCGGCCATCGGCACGACGCCGGGGGGCTTTGTGCAGAACATCACCCAGGAACTGGGCTGGCGCCATGCGGTGGCCGACGGCAAGCTGCCGATCGCCAGGGGCGTCGCGGTCACAGATGACGACCGCTTCCGGGCCGACATTATCGAGCGCCTGATGTGCGACTTCGGCGTCGATCTGGCCGCGGCCTGTGCGCGGCATGGCCGCACGCTGGCTGATGTGGAAAACGCCATCGCCCGCCTGCAGGACTTCCGACAGGACGGCTTGGCCACCTGGGATGGCCAGCGCCTGACGGTGACACCCCGAGGCCGCATGCTGGTCCGCTCAATCTGCGCCCTGTTTGACGCCTATCTGGCGCCGGACGCCCAGCGTCACGCCAAGGCGATCTGAACGGCCCTAGGCTGACCCCGCCTCGCCCCCAGCGCTCAGGAACTTGCCCTGACTGTAGATCAGGGGCTCGCCCGGGATCACCTGCATCTGCAGCCCCAGGCCGATCAACAGCTCATGATCGCCGGCCTCATGGTGGGCGTGAAGGCGGCAGTCGATGCTGGCCAGCACCCCGGAGAGTCTGGGCGCGCCGGTGGCGCCTGAGGTGAACGGCACATCCTTGAACCGGTCCATGGCCAGGGGGTTGGCGAACAATCGCGCCAGCTCGCCCTGACCCGCCGACAGGATGTTGATGCAGAACACGCCCGACCAGCGCACCGCCGCAAGGGTGCGGCTCCTCTGGTCCAGGCAGACCAGCAGCAGGGGGGGCGTCAGGGAGACCGACGAAAAGGCGCTGACGGTCGTGCCCAAGGGGCGGCCAGAATCGTCCGGCGTGGTCACGATCACAACGCCGCTTGCAAAACGCCCCATGGCGCGACGCCAGGCCTGTGGGTCGAGGCCGGGTGGGTCGAGCATGGTCATACTGGCTTCTGAACCTCTTCGCCCGCAATTGGATGGCTTGTGGGTAAGCCCTGGGCGTCATCCTTGACAAGGCTGGTCTGTGACAATGGGCTCGAGATCACAAGGGGCTGGTGCTGTGGCGGACGCATGAAGAGCGTGGCGACAAACACCAGGGCGGCGGCGACGCCAAACAGCTGAAAGGTGGGGGCAAAACTGCCAAGCCCGTCGCGCATGTATCCGCCGATCAGGGGGCCAAGGGCTGAAAGCGCGCCCACCAGACAGACCGTGGAGAAGATCTCCAGATTGTTCTGTCGCCCAAAATAGTTGAGCAGCAGGATGGTCACCGCCAGGGCCGTCAGGCCGAACCCGATTCCCGTGCCCACCGCATAGATGACCATCAGCAGGTAGGTGTCGGCCACGCTGAGGGCCATTGAGCCGACCCCCAGAACGCCGATGGCGAACGCCAGCAGCCATTTGGGATCGATCCGGTCGCCGATGACGCCGCCGCCCAGGCGCGCCACCGTGGCCATCAGACCCTCAAGACTCAGCATGCCTGCGGCCACGCCCGCCGCCACGCCGCGCTCCGACAGGTGGGCCACCGAGAGGCTGGACACCGTCACACCGCTCAGCAGGTGAATGAAATAGGCCAGGACCAGGACGTAGAACTGCGGCGTGGCCATGGCCTGCCGCAAGGTCCAGTCGTGGACTGTGCGATAGACCGCCAGGGGCGCCTGGCGCGGCGCGGCGGCGGCAGCCTCGGCCTCAGCCTTGACCGCGCGATCGATCCGCTCCGAAGAGTCCTTCAGCCAGGCGCTATTGGGGATCAGCAGGGAACAGATCACGCCGATGGTGAGCGCCGCCACCGCCTGCACGGCCCAGAACGGCCGCCAGGCGCCGCCGGCGGCCTCCATCACGCCGATCGCCATCCAGGGGCCCGCCACGCCGCCTAGGCCGCCCAGGGTGAAATAGAGGCCAAAGGCCATGGCGCGCTTCTGGAAAACCGCCGCCAGAACGTGAGTGCCCGGGATCAGGGCCATCAGCTGGTAGGCCACCCCACACAGCGCCGTGCCGAGGAAGTAGATCCAGACCCCGGGGGTCAGGTAGAGGCAGACAAAGCCTGCCGCCATGACCCCTGTGCCCAGCAGCAGGGCGGCCCGAACCCCGAACCGGCGAATGATCAGCGGCGGCAGCCAGGCCGAGCCGCCACAGAAGGCGCCCAGCAGGGTGAAGCCCAGGCCTGCCTGCGCCCAGCTCCACTGCTGATCAGCCACCATGGCCGGCAGGACCACCCCCAGGGAGGAGAAGGTCGCCGCCGAGATCAGGAACAAGAGCAGGCTGAAGACGCCCAGAAGCCCCCAGGGGCGCCATTCGCTCAGGCGCATGCCGTACATCCTTGCGCAGACCGGGCTCATCAGCGGCCGGCCGCCGGGACAAAAGCATAGCCGGATGCCCCTGTCATAGGGCCCGTGCGATGCGGGCTGAGCCAGGACTCAGCTGATCTTTAGTCTCAGCGCTGGGGATGGGGGCGGCGTGGCGAACCCGGTCCTAATGCAAGGCCGCGCCCCTAGGCCGGCGACAGGGGGATGACGCCCCCCCTTCAAGCCTCGCCGGCAGGCCAAAACCCTCATGGGCCAGGACCATGTTCAAGGCCCGGGCAAAGATCGCCACCGGTTCTGGCTGAAGGACTAGAGGCGCCAGCAGGGCGCGGGCGATCCCCATGTCCACCCGCGACACCCCACAGGCCACGATCAGTCTCTGCTCGTCCTCGCCATAGCCGGCGCAGCCGCCACACGCGATCTGCAGGGGCCGTCGGGTCTGACGCTCCAAGGCCTCCATCAGGGCTACGAAGATCGCCCCGGCCCGGTCGCTCACCTGCTCAGCCATCAGCTGGCGTACGCAGGCCTGTGGCGCTTCCCCCGACAGGCGCAGCCCGGCCCAGAGCCTGAGCCCGGCCAGGATCACCTGCTCGCCGCTGGTAAGATCAGAAGGCGCCAGGACCCTGTCGACCTCCATCCGCCCCCCTGCATCATCGGCCATGACATACGCCTCATTATTGCGACTAGTTCTTATTAGCGTTATCCCGCTCTGACCGCCCCGTCAAACCTCCTTTGAGGTCATCTCCCGCCCGGCGCGTTCTTGCGCTATCGTGGATACGCTCCAAGGGAAGATCGACCATGAAGATGACCAAGCGCGGGCCTAGGCGCCCTTTGAAAACCCTGGCCCTGGCGGCCGCCCTGTCGATTCCCCTGGGCCTTACCGCCTGTTCCTACAGCGAAGAACTGGGCCGCCAGCAGGTCCTGCTGGTGGATCCCGCCGCCCTGTCTCAGCAGGGCGCGCAGGCCTGGTCGCAGATGAAGCAGACCTCGAAGCTGTCCAATGACGCCGCGGCCAATGCCCGGCTGCGTCGGATTGGCGCCCAGATCGTCGCCGCCACCAACCTGGGAAGTCAGGCCTGGGAGTATGCCGTCTTCGAGGACAAATCGATCAACGCCTTCGTCCTGCCCGGCGGCAAGGTGGGCGTCACCACAGGCATGATGGCCTTTGTGGCCAATGATGATGAACTGGCCGCCGTGCTGGGCCATGAGGTGGCCCACGTCATGGCCAATCACGCCGCGGAGCGTTACTCCCAGTCCACCCTGGCCCAGGTCGGCGCCGGGGTGATCGGTGCTGTGACCCAGAACGCCGAGAGCGAGCTGGCTCAGACCCTCGGCCGCTATGCCGCCCCGGCCCTGCAGGTCGCCGTCCTGATGCCCTATTCCCGCCAGCACGAACTGGAGGCCGACCGCATCGGCCTGGATCTGATGGTGCGAGCGGGCTTCAGCGCCAAACGGGGGGTCAACCTCTGGCGCCGGATGGCCGCGCGCGGGGGATCGGCCACCCCCGCCATCCTGTCGACCCACCCCTCGGACGCCGCGCGCGTCCAGCAGCTGGACGCCTACATCGCCGCGCGCGGCTATTCCTGAGGCGCCCGTAAGGCGACCTCAGGCTTTGCGATCAAAATACTAGAACTCGGCTGAGCCCCCGTCACAGGGCACCACCGCCCCGGTGGTGTAGGCCGAGGCCCGACTGCTGAGGAAGATCGCCACGCCGGCGATGTCCTCAGGCTGGCCGATCCGGCCCCGAGGGTTATTCTTGGCGATGGCGTCGCCGGCCTGGGCCAGCGTCGCGGCCATCATCTTCGACGGGAAGGGCCCCGGCGCAATGGCGTTGACCAGGATGTGCTCGGGCGCCAGGCGCTTGGCCAGGTGGCGGGTCAGCATGATGCAGCCGGCCTTGGAGGTGGAATAGGCGTAGGTCTCCAGGGTCGGCGGCGCGATGCCGTTGACCGAGGCGATATTGATGACCCGCGAGGGCTCCTCGGCGGTGGCGGCCGCCCGCAGCTGGGGCAGCAGCTTCTGGGTCAGGAAGAAGATCGACTTGACGTTCAGGTCGACGGTCTTGTCCCAGCCGTCTTCCGGATACTCATCAATGGGCGCGCCCCAGGTGGCGCCGGCATTGTTCACCAGCACGTCCAGGCGGGTCTCACGTTCCTTGATGGCGTCAGCCAGGCCCTCGATGCCGGCCATGCCGCCCAGGTCGAAGGGCAGCGAGATACAGGTCCCGTAGTCCGACAGCTCGTCGGCCACCCGGTCGCAGACCTCGGCCTTGCGCGACGAGATATAGACCTTGGCGCCATTCTCCACATAGCCACGGGCGATCATCTCGCCGATACCCCGGCTGCCGCCGGTCACGAGGACGACCTTGCCCTCGACGCTGAACAGGTTCTTCAAAGCCTCAACTCCTGGAAAACTTCAGTTGAAATGGGGTCAGCCAATGCGGCTGGACATGCCGCCGTCCACCGGCAGCAGAACCCCGGTGATAAACGCACTCTCGTCGCTGGCCAGGAACAGGGCCGCATAGGCGGTGTCCCAGGCCGTGCCCATCTGGGCCCCCAGGGGCACCCGGGCGCCCCGGGCCGCACGGACGGCTTCCTGATCCTGGCCCGTGGCCTGGGCGATGCCGGCCACGGCCATGGGGGTGTCCATCAGGCCCGGCAGGATGGCATTGCAGCGGACCCTGTACTTGGCGTTGGACTGGGCGATGCTGGTGGTCAGGCGGTTCATGGCCGCCTTGGACACCTCATAGGCCACCTGGGTCCCGCCGGCGATCGAGGCCAGGGACGAGATGTTGATGATGGCCCCGCCCCCCTGGGCCCGCATGCCCGGAAGGGCGGCCTTGCTGGTCAGCCAGGCGCTCTTCAGATTGACCGCCAGAATACGGTCAAAGGCGTCTTCATCGACCAGATGGGCCGGTCCATCCCCGCCGCCGATCCCCACATTGTTCACCAAGATGTCGAGGCGGCCGAGGCGCGCCTCAGCCTCGGCGATCACGGCGGCCGCGCCCTCGGCCCTGGCGACATTGGCGGCGAAGGCATAGGCCGCTCCGCCTTCGCCCGCGATCAGGTCCGCCGTCTCCTGGGCGCGCTCGGCGACCTTGTCGACGCAGAGGACGCGAGCCCCCTCGCGGGCGAACAGCAGCGCCATGGCGCGGCCATTGCCGATGGTCTGCCCCGGCGTCTGGCCCGCGCCGCAGACCAGGGCGGTCTTCCCCTCAAGCCGTCCCATCAGAAGCCCTTGAGATCGGGATCGAGGGTCTGGCCCTCGTCCAGCTGCACCCCGAAGGTGTTCAGCATCATCGAAACCTGGGTGTACTGACCGGCGGAAAACACCACGTCCATCTTCTGCTTGTCGCTGAAATGGGCGTCCAGGGCCTTCCAGGTCGGCTCGGTGATGAACTGGTCATGGTGCAGTTCGTCGGCGGCGCGGACCAGGGCCGCGTCAGCCGCGCTCCAGCCGGGCGCGTCGGGGCCTAGCTTGATCCGGGCCACCTCGTCGTCGGTAAGGCCCGCCTGCTTGCCGATTGGCACATGCTGGGTCCACTCATAGCCCGAACGGCAGAGGTAGCCGATACGCAGGATGACGATCTCGCGCTCCCGGGCCGGCAGGCCGTTTCTGCGCGACAGGATGTAGTTGCCCCACCCCATGAAGCCCTTCATGGCCTTGGGTTCCCGGGCCAGGGTGCGGAAGATGTTCAGCACCCGGCCACGCTCGGCCATGGGGGCCAGAAGCTCCCGCTGATCAGCGTCCATATCCTTGTCGGCGAGGGGTTCTATCCGGGGTTTGGCCAGGCGCATGGGTCGTCCTCCACTGTTCTGATCGGCGACCCGCTTCACCCTCGCCAGCTCGAATTCTAGGAACGAGTCTGGTGGGGTGACCGGTGAGGGGCGCCGCTGTGCGCCCCTCTCATGGGCCTGACCCAACGGCCCCGTCAATCTCAACTCGGCCGAGCCTGCGGTCTAGACACCCTCCGCTGACGCCGGGGCGCGCTCGCGCTGATCACGGGATACAGGCGTGGCGAGCTCGGCCGGCGCCTTGTGGCTAAGCCCAAAGGCGATCAGCGTCGGGATGAGAATTCCAGGCAGACCTTCGTAAACCTGCTCATGCCAGCCCTGCATTCGCCAGAGGAAGGCAATGGCCACGCCCCCGAGCATCAGGGCGATCGCATAGGGCTCTGTCAGCCGCCGGCCCAAGGCCTGGATAATCATCAGCGGTCCGAAGGCACAGGCCAGTGTCGACCAGGCCAAAATCACCAGGCTGAACACACTGCGTGATCCGCTGAGCGCAAACCCAAGCGCCAACAAGGTCACCGCCGCCGTCACCAGCTTCATGACCCAGGCCTTCTGGACCTTGTCGCCCGCCAGATCGCTGGTGATCGCCGCCGAGCAGGCCAGCACCAGGGAGTCGGCCGTCGACATGGTGGCGGCGAAGATGCCCGCCAAAATCACGCCGACCAGCGCGGCTGGCAGCAGTTCAACCGCCATGGTGGGCAGGGCGAGCTCGGGGTCCAGGGCGCCAAGGTCGGGCAGATAGAGCCGCGACATCAGGCCAACGCCGGTGGCCAGCAGATAGAACAGGGTGAAATAGCCGTAGTACCAGCCCCGGGCGGCCGCCATGTCCTCGGGGTTCTTCAGCGCCATGAACCGCACCATCACATGCGGCTGGCCGATGACGCTGAGGCCGGCGAACATCCAGCCGAGGACAAACAGCGCCATGCCCAGCAGGCCTGGGAACAGCAGATCATCGGGGAACAGATTGAGGAATCCCGGCAGCGCCGCCATTTCCAGATAGGTGGCGTCCAGCCCGCCCCGCTCTACCACGGCCACGATCAAGAGCAGGCTCATGGCGAAGATCATGACGATCGACTGGGCCGCGTCGGTCCAGATTGAGGCGCGGATCCCGCCAAAGGCGCTGTAGGCCAGGATGAGGGCCGCAGAGATCAGGGCGCCGGTCTGCGGGCTCCAGCCCAGAACCCCCTGCAAGGCCTTGCCGCCTGCTGCGATCTGGGCGGCGGCGTAGGCCCCCAGGAAGACCACGGCGATGACGGCGGCAATCTTGCGCCAGATCTCGAAATCCTGCCCTGACCACTTGGCGATCACCGCGCCGAAGGACACCTGGCCCGAACGCTCCGTCACCTCCCGCAGACGGCGATGGATGAACAGGGAGGCCAGGAAATCACCCAGGATCCAGCCCACCATCAGCCAGATCGCCGCCAGCCCGGTGGTGTAGGTGAACCCGATCACCCCGATGAACATGTAGCCGGAATTGTTGGTGGCCACCGCCGACAACCCCGCCATGGCGGGCCGGACGCTGCGGCTGGCCAGGTAGTAGTCCTGTTTGGAGGCCTTGGCCTTGCGCACCGAGGCCAGGCCAATGGCGACAAAGGCGGCCAGACAGAACAGAAACACAATCATCGTCATGGCGGAGCCTCACGGTCGCTCGCGGGGTGGTCTCAGGTTTCAGGCCGCGCTGAGCAGCGACTGAGCCTTCGGCCGGGCAAGGGGCTGGGACTGGGCCCTGTCATCCTCCACCAGCCGGCGATGCAGGGCTGTGACCGCAGCGGCATAGGCGTCCTCGGCAATGACGAACTGGATATCCACCCGGCGGGACAGCTGCTGCAGGCCCAGCACCTCGACGCCACTTTCAACAAGGGCCAGGGTGGCCCGGCTGGTCAGTCCAGGCACGTTCAAATCGCTGCCAATAACCGCCACAATGGCCACGTTTCGGGTCGAAATGGCCGCATTTGGGAACATCTCTTCCAGGTCGGCGATGACCCGCTTCACCTGTTTGGGATTGGCGTCCAGGTGGTGGGTGATGGTGTTGGCGTTGGACGCCTTGGAGACGATCCGCACGTCGTGGCGCGTCAGCACGTCCAGGATCCCGGCGTCGTAACCCTTCACCCCCACCATGTCCTGTTCCAGCAGCTCCAGGGTGGTGACCCCCTTCATGCCGGCGATGATCTCCACCCGGGGGGTCTCGGAGACAAAGGCGCCGCAGATCGAAGTGCCCTGGTCCTGCGGCTCGAAGGTGTTCTTGACGATCAGAGGGATGCCGGCGTGGCGCAGGCCCCGGGCGGCCCGGGGATGGATGGCCTCCATGCCCAGATTGGCCAGCTGGTCGGCCACGTCGTAATTGGTCCGGCCGATCTTGCGCACCGCCTCAGCGCCCACCAGGTTCGGGTCGGCGCTGGAGAGGTGGAACTCCTTGTGGATGATGGCCTCGCGGGCCCCGGTCAGGACGGCGATGCGGCTGAACACCACCTCGCTATAGCCCCTGCCGAACTCCTTCATCAGGCCTTCGCGACGCTGGGCAAAGCCGGTGGCGATGGGCAGCTCGGCGGTCACGTCCACATCGGCGAAGGCGTCCTGGATCCGTTCGTCGAGGGTCAGGGCGCGCTTGTCGTGCCAGGCGGTGAGGTCGACAAACCGGGCGTTCACGCCGCGCCGCCGCAACTCCAGGGTCAGGTTGTGGGCGCTGTGAGCCTCGCCGAGGGAGGCCAGCATCTCGCGCGCCGCGCCCAGCTGGGTGTCCAGGCGGAAGTGACCGTGGGCGCAGAGGCGCTGCAGGTCGCTGAGCGCCGAGCGAGCGTCCTCGATCCGGGCCAGGATGAAGGCGTCGGTGGTCTGCCGGTCCTCGCCGTCTGCGAAGCGGTCGGCGTTGATCTTCAGCATCTCGGCCTGAACCCGCGTCATGGCGTCGAGCCAGGCCGAGGCCTCAATCGCTGAGGCCCCGGCGAACAGGGCGTAGACCCCGGGCGTCCCGGTCTTCTTGTGTTCCAAGAGCTGGTTGGTGATGCCGGCATAGGCCGAGACCACGAAGATGCGGCCATAGAGCTCGGCGCCCTTCCGCGAGCCCACCAGGATGTTGTCCATCACCGCATCGGTGTTGGAGATCGAGGTGCCGCCGATTTTCTCGACTGTGTGTCGGTTCATCAGGCCGCCCTCACCTGTTGGGCCAGGCTCCCGGACACGGGAACCAGCCGTTCCACCTGCTCCCGCGCGGCGATGAATTCCGGCCGCGGGCGCTCGGCCCCGAAGGGCTTTGCCAGGCGGTTGGCCCAGGCGTTGTAGACCATGAAGGCGTTGGCCCGCGGGTACGGCGTAATGTTGCCGTTGGACCCGTGCATGGTGTTGCAGTCAAAGATCACCACCGAGCCCGCCGGACCCGTGGGCGCCACGATGCCGTGCTGCTCCGCCAGCCTGGTCAGGCTGTCACGGTCGGGCACGCCATACTCCTGCTTGCGCAGGGACTGCTTGTAATGGTCCTCCGGGGTCTCGCCGACGCAGGTGACAAAGGTCCTGTGCGAGCCAGGCATCAGCATCAGCGGCCCGTTGAACGCGAAATTGTCGACGAGCTGGACCGACATGGAGATGG
>SXGS01244034.1_pt1 | contig 10998 bp, 9 predicted proteins | sample 3174681 | NCBI WGS metagenome assembly SXGS01 (sample SAMN11356861, study PRJNA531348) | freshwater metagenome | isolation source: freshwater sample F1-80 | place: China: Fuxian Lake, Yuxi | collected 2017-12-25 | reverse complement strand
TGCCCGCGTCGCGATCGCCGCCCGCGCCGAACACGCACCAGAGGCGGCCACCGCGGGCGCAGGCGACGGGCCGCAGCGCGGCAAGGGTCTGGGTGAGCGCATCTGGGGTATGCGCATAGTCAACCACCACACACGGCTGCTGCAGAGCGTCCGGCGCCGGGACTGTGCTATCGGTTAAACGCACGCGCTCGAGTCGCCCGGGAACTGGTTTGAGTTCAGCCAGTCGCCCGATCGCCTCGTCAAACGTCACGCCGGACGCGAGCCATGCCCCCGCCACCGCGAGCGCATTGAAGGCGTTGAAGCGGCCAAGAAGCGGCATATCCACCTGGGCACGACCGAAGTCGCCCCCTACCGTGAGGGTTAGCCCTTCGGTATGTTCAATGATCTGTTCGGCAAGCAGCTGCTCGACACCCCGCAGGCGTAACGGCGCCTCGCCGTAGCCGATGACGCGACAGCCGACGGGCAGTGCCGCGTGGGCCTTGACCGAGAGCGAATCGCCCGCGTTCAGCACCGCAGCAGCCAGGCCTGGCATGCGGAAGAGCCGTAGCTTCGCCTGCGCGTAACCCTCCAGACTGCCGTGATAGTCGAGATGGTCGCGACTCAGATTGGTGAAGACAGCAATCGCTGGCTGGGTGCCCGACAACCGGGACTGATCAAGCCCGATCGACGAGGCTTCCATCACAACGCTGTCGGCACCCTGCGCCACAAACGCGGCGAGCAGGGCATGCAGTGTGAGCGCATCCGGCGTCGTGAGCCCAAACGAATCGAGCCCTGCCTCCCCGCGGGCATCCAACAGGCCGCTGCCAAGGGTGCCGATCAACGCCGCCCGCCGCCCACCCCGGGCCAGCCCCTGCGCGATCCACTGTGAGCAACTGGTCTTGCCGTTGGTGCCGGTGACCGCGATCAAGTCGACTTGCGCGGCGGGTTCGCCGTGCCACGAGGCAGCGACCTCACCTGCGAGTTCGCGCAGTCCGTTGACACACCGCAAATCCGGCGCAGGCGATAGCGCAGGCGGTGCGTCATCAACGACGAGCGCAGCCGCGCCGCGCGCGCGCGCATCCCCCAGGTAGGCGCGGCCATCTGATACATGGCCCGGCCACGCAAAAAACGCATCGCCTGGCCTCACCCGCCGGCTGTCAGCGCAAAGCCGGGCCTGCGGCGCGATTCGTGAGCGCAGCCAGCTGGCGATATCAAGCGCCTCACGCGACAGCTCTGGCCGCGCGCCGGCGCGGATAGCGGCGCGACTCACATGCGTCCCCGGGTCACGGCCGACGCATCGGCAAAACCCGCGCCGGGGACGTCAGGTGGCACACGCAGGGTTCGCAGCGTCTCGCCCATCACGCGGGAAAACAGCGGCCCTGCCACCTGTCCGCCGTAGTGTTTACCGGCCGATGGCTCGTCGATCATCACGGCCACGACAAAGCGCGGTTCAGACACAGGCGCAAAGCCCACAAACGACGATATGTATTTGTTCACGTACCGCCCGTTTTCAATCTTGTGCGCGGTGCCGGTCTTGCCCGCTACCCGGTAGCCCGCGACCTGCGCCTGGGGGGCGGTACCTCCCGGCCCGGCCGCAAGTTCGAGCATGCGACGAACAATCAGCGTGGTTTCAGGCGTAAACACCTGAGTGCGCTGGATTTCGCCCTCATGCTTGAAGATCGATGCCGGAATGATGTCGCCGTCGCGGGCGAACACCAGATAGGCACGCGCAAGCTGAATGAGCGAGACCGAAAGCCCGTGCCCGTACGACATCACTGCCTGGTCGATCTGCTTCCAGTTCCGGTGGGGGCGTAGCCGCCCCGCCACCGCGCCTGGAAACCCCAACTGCGGCGCCTGACCCAGCCCGATCGCGGCGAAGGTCTCCCACATGTCCTTGGGCGCCATCTTCAGTGCCATCTGAACCGTGCCGACGTTGGAGGACTTCTGGATGATCTGCTCAACAGTCATCGAAGCGTGGCCCTTCACGTCGGACAGCGTGTGGGTACCTATCGTGATACGGCCGCCGTAAGTGGGGAGCACGGTCTGCGCGGTGACCTTGCCGAGTTCGAGCGCAAGCGCCGCGGTAAAGGGCTTCATGGTCGAACCGGGCTCGAAGGTATCGGTGAGCACGCGATTACGCAGCTGCGCACCGCTCAATTCACCGCGCTGGTTGGGGTCGTAGGTGGGCAGGTTCACCAGCGCGAGCACTTCGCCAGTGCGGACATCGAGCACCACCGCGCCGCCCGCCTGGGCACGGTGCTCGGCGACCGCATCGCGCAGCGCCGAGTAAACGTGGTATTGAACCTTGGCGTCGATCGATAGCGCAATGTTATTGCCGTTCAATGGCTCGCGAATTGCCTCGACCTGTTCGATAACGCGCCCCAGCCGGTCACGAATCACCCGACGGCTACCCAGGCGGCCGGCAAGGAGCTTGTTCTGCGCGAGCTCGATCCCCTCCTGCCCACTGTCCTCGACGTTGGTGAAGCCCACGATGTGCGCCAGGCGATCACCCTCGGGATAGCGGCGTTTGTACTCGGGCTGGCTGTGTACGCCCGGTACCTTGAGGTCCAGCACCTGCCGCGCGTCATCGGGATCGATCTGACGACGCAGGAAAATGAAGGTTCGCTCGGTGCCACTGATCCGCTGACGCAGGTCCGATTCATCGAGGCTCAGGCGGCGTGCGAGCTCGCCAAAGCGCGGATGATTGACATCAACCTCACCCGGCACAGCAAAGATCGCGCGGGCGGGCAGACTGGAAGCCAGAACAACGCCGTTCCGGTCGTGGATTTCGCCACGCGAGGCGGGTAAGTCGAGCGTACGCGCATAGCGAGACTCACCCTGGCGCTGCAGGAAGTCCTGTGAAAACACCTGCAGATACACCGCTCGGCCCGCCAGCGCCAGGAAAGCCAGCGCAACCAGCGCCATCAGGAGATGCGAACGATAAGCGGGCAGTGTGACCCGCAGAAGCGGGTTCGATGAGAACGGTACGTTGCGGCGACTGCGCGAGGCCATCACCGCGCTCCGTCGGGCCGGCGCGGCGGCTGCTGCTGAGAACCGGGCTTGCGCGCGAGCACCGCCGGCAGCGCCCCGATCTGCAGCACACGGGTTTCCGGATCGCGCAGCAGATGCAGCGTGCGGTCGGCGCTCACCGACTCCATCCCTAGGTCGCGTCGGGCCTTGGCGTCAATCAACGCGGCGGTGGCAAGCGACGTCTGCTGCACGCGCAGCTGGTTCCAGTCGACCTCGAGGCTTCGGCTTTGCGCCTGTGCACGCTCCAGTTCAACGAACAGCCGGCGGGCGTGGTGCTGCGATGTGATGAGTGCGATCGCGCAGGCAGCGAGCAGAGCAATGAGTACGATGTTGAGACGGCGCATGGCTTGGCTCAGCGGCTCAGCATTTCTCAGCCGCACGCAACACCGCCGAGCGGGCGCGCGCGTTACCGGCGATTTCGGCTTCGCTTGCGAGCCAGCGGCCGAGCGGGCGTAGCGTCGGTGCATGGTCGACTACCGCGCCCGTCACCGGGTCGCGCGGCGCATCGCGCCCTGCCTTGTGCGCGATGAAGCGCTTCACGATCCGGTCCTCAAGCGAATGAAAGCTGATCACCGCGAGCCGTCCCGCAGGCGTAAGGCGATCGCACGCTGCGGCGAGCCCGTGCGTGAGCTCATCAAGCTCCTGATTGATGAAAATCCGTAGAGCTTGAAAGGTCCGGGTAGCCGGGTCGCGTCCGGGAACCGTCGCGCCGCGCCGACCGCGCAGGACAGTCGCAACGAGCCGGGCAAGCTCGGTGGTCGTTGCGAGCGCACCCTCGCCGTCGCGACGCACGCAAGCTGCAATCGCTTTTGCAATCGGAACAGCAAACCGTTCTTCCCCATATTCTGCAAGCACCTCTGCGATCGTCTGCTCACTCGCCTCGCCCAACCACTGCCGTACTGAAGTTCCGCTGCCGGGGTCCATCCGCATGTCGAGTGGCCCTTCGGCGCGAAAGCTGAAACCGCGCGCGGTATCGTCGAGTTGCGGAGACGACACACCGAGGTCGAGCAGCACGCCATCGAGCAGCGGCACCGCCCGCTGGTCGAGCACCGCCGCTAGCGTCGAAAACCGCGCCTGCGCGATCGAAAATCGAGGATCGGTTATGGCCTGTCCAGCCGACACCGCCTGCGGGTCGCGATCGAGCGCGATCAGCCGTCCGACAGGACCCAGCCGCGCCAGGATGGCGCGACTGTGTCCGCCCCGACCGAAGGTGCAGTCGAGGTAGCAGCCATCGCGTCGGGGCGCGAGTGCCGCCAGCGTCTCGGCCAGCATGACCGGCTGGTGACCGTTCAGGGGAAACCCGTCCACGGCCTGCGCTGAGTCGGTCAATTCGCACCGGTCTAAAAGGAAAAATTGGATAACGCATCGGGTAGCCCGGCTGCGATCGCCTGCTGATCACGCTCAACCAGCGTGGGCGCATCCCAGACTTCGAAGTGGCTGCCCATTCCCAGGAGCATCACATCCTTGTCGAGCCGCGCCGCCTGGCGCAGCTCCGGTGCAATCAGGATCCGGCCGGTGGTGTCCATGTCGACATCGCAGGCGCTGCCGAGAAAGATCCGGGTCCAGGCGCGGGCGTTCATGGGCAGTGCCGCAATCCGTTCACGGTGCACCTCCCAGACCGGCCTGGGAAATAACAGCAGGCAGCCGTCCGGCGAGCGAGTGAGCGTCAGCCGCCCCTCGCATTGAATGGCGAGCGCATCACGATGCCGGCTGGGAACGGTCATCCGTCCCTTTGCATCGAGCAACAGCGCTGAACTTCCCTGGAACATACCCGGTCCACCTGCCTGCTGAAATTCGACCCATCACGGATCTAAATCCCATTAAAAAACACTTTGATGCACTTTTTCCCACTATACGCAACCTGGGATGGCAAGGTCAAGGAGATCGAGAATTTCTTTCGTCAGGTCAAGGACTTAGCGCTGTAGTTGCATTCAAATACGAACGAAATAACCCGTTAAATTAGTTACTTAGCCGGCCTTCCTACAATTCACATGAAAATCAGGCCAGGTCTTGCGGTGATTCCGCCGCAGGGGGCCCGGCGAGCCCGATCGGAAGCGCACCGGATGCGCTACCATCTATGGGCGAACCAGGCTGGGCGGTCGCTGGTCGGCATGTGCGCATGCCGGCTGGAGGAAGGTCCGGACTCCGCAGGACAGGGTGCTGGCTAACGGCCAGGCGCCGGGGCGCCGCAAGGCGTCTTGACGACGGAAAGTGGAACAGAAAGCACACCGCCCAAGCGCAACCGGGTAACCGGTGGCGACGGTAAGGTTGAAATGGCGAGGTAAGAGCTCACCGCGGCCCTGGCAACAGGGCTGGCACGCTAAACCCCACCCGGAGCAACATCAAATAGGCACACGCAGGGCCCCAGGCCCCGACGGGCGGTCCGCTCGAGTGTGCGGGTAGATGGCTAGAGCGCACGGGTAACCGCGCGCCCAGAGGAATGATCGCCAGCCGGCTTGCCGGCCCACAGAATCCGGCCTACAGGCCTGGTTCGCAATATTTCGGCTCGACCCCGCCCTTCAGGCGGGAGGGTGGTCGGCTGCGTGAGCCCGCACGATCGCTTCGAAATCTGGATCAGCGACAAAGCCCATAGCCTGCGCGCGCGTCGTATTGAACCGGTCCGGCCACGTGCGAACCAGTCGGATGATGGCCGGATCATGCGCCTCAAGCACCCGTGCGCGAGCCGCAGCGCCACCCACTTTTTCGAGCGCGGCCAGCGCCTCGCCCATGCTCGCGCTCAAGCCGGGCAGATTGAGCGCCCGGTTCCAGCCCCATGCCGAGGTCGGTGTCGATGCCGCATGCAGCAGGTTGGCGACTGCGCTTCGGGGCGACGTGATCCACATCCGGGTATTGACTGGAACAGGCAGCACGGCCTCACGCCCGGCCAGCGGTTCACGAATGACGTTCGATGCAAATCCGGACGCTGCGCCATTGGGCTTGCCCGGCCGGACCACCACGGTGGGAATGCGAACACTGCGGCCGTCGATGAACCCCTTCCGGGTGTAGTCATGAACCAGCCACTCGCCGATCAGCTTCTGCACGCCGTACGACCCCTGCGGTGTGGGCGCCACAGCGTCATCGACCACCGCGGGCAGATCGCCGCCAAATACCGCCACCGAGCTTGAGAAGACCACACGCGGGTACGATCCAGTGCGCCGGCAGGCTTCGAGCATCGCCCGCGTACCATCGACGTTGACCCGCATACCAAGATCGAAATCAGCCTCTGCGGTGCCGCTCACCACGGCTGCCAGATGAATCACCGCGCCCGTCTCCGCGTTGATAAGCGATGACACCGTGCCTGGATCAGCGATATCGCCCGCCACATTGCGTACGCGCGCATCAGCCACTTCACCCTCGATCTGATCAAAGCAGGTGATACGGGTGATCGGCCGCGCGGCGCCTTCATCAGACACGGCCAACTCACCGCGGGCCAGTAGTGCACGGATCAGCTGCTGGCCAAGAAAGCCCGCGCCACCGGTAATCAGCAGATTCATCTTTGCCGTCCTGTTCGAAAGACCTGTGGATCATTGTAGAACGCCGGGTCATGATTGGCCGGTGACCAGCCTGGAATACCCATGATCGGAAGCGGCGTGAGCGACTGTAGCGCTGCCGGGCACAGCGCACACGCAGCGAGCGTATCGATTGCGTCGGGTAAGGTGGCGGGCGAGGCGTGCAGCACCATTGCCTGAGCACAGATTGATTTGTAGGGCGCGCAAAGCTTCTCGATCAGCGCGTGGCCAGTGATCACCACACGGATACGATCAGGCCAGGCATCGCGACATTCGACGAAGAGCCCCGACCAGCGGAATTCACGCAAGCGCTCGGCTAGCGCCTCATCGTCGGTCAGCACCAGCGCACCGCTCTCATCGAACAGGGTGGCGCGATCACGAAGCCCGCCACGCCGCCCTGATCCGCCGCCCACCCGCAGCGCCTCGACATGAAGCACATTAAGACGGGCTTTCAGTTGCGGAAAGCCGAGCCACGCGAGCGCGTTGGCAAAGTCATGCTGGCCACCCCGGCCCGTCGTGCGCGTGGGCACCTGGCCCTGCTCAAAGATGATCGTCTCGTACCCCAGGGGAGACCCGGAGAGCGGCTGCGGGGGCACGAATCGAAGCGATTGGCCCGACCCGGACAGGCAGTCACGCGCAGCGGCAAACGCGTTTGCGCGATCGAGGTCAAGGGCGCCGGCCGCGGGCCAGCCCAGGGCATGCGCCCAGGGCTGCCAGCCCAGGAGCCACGGCGGGGACTGGCCTTCAGGCTGCAAGCCGCCAGCCCAGCGTCTCGCCACCCGCGAGCGGAACGATAGTCTCGGTTCCAAAGGGCAGCCGCTCGGGAATTTGCCAGGACTCGCGCACCAGCATGACCTTTGAAATATTTCGCGGCAGACGGTAGAAATCGGGGCCGTGAAAGCTTGCGAAAGCCTCCAGCCGGTGCAATGCACCCGCGCGCTCAAAGGCTGTGGCGTAAAGCTCAAGAGCATGTGGCGCCGTGTAGCAGCCGGCGCACGCCGCAGCATGCTCCTTCAGCCGTGCCGCATGGGGCGCGCTGTCGGTGCCCAGAAAAAACTTCGGGCTTCCTGAGGTGGCGGCCATCACCAGCGCCTCGCGATGCACCTCGCGTTTGAGCACCGGCAGGCAGTACCAATGCGGGCGTAATCCCCCCGTGAAGATGGCATTCCGATTCCAAAGCAGGTGATGCGCAGTGATGGTAGCTGCCACCGGCCCAGCAGCCTCGGTGACATACTGCGCGGCCTCACGGGTGGTGATGTGCTCGAGCACCACCCGCAGGTCTGGGAAGCGCCGGCGAAGCGGCTCGAGCACGGTGTCGATGAACACCGCCTCGCGATCGAAGACGTCAACCCCCGGGTCGGTGACTTCGCCGTGAACCAGAAGGGGCATGCCGCAGGCCTGCATCGCTTCCAGCGCGGCGTGAGTGTGCGCAATATCTGTCACCCCGGCATCCGAATGGGTGGTTGCGCCGGCGGGATACAGCTTGACCGCATGCACGACGCCGCTCTGCGCGGCCCGTCGGATCTCGTCCGGGTGGGTACGATCGGTGAGATAAAGCGTCATGAGCGGTGTGAAATCAGCGCCCTCCGGTAGCGCCGCTGCAATCCGAGATCGGTAGCCGAGCGCCTCATCGAGGGTGGTGACAGGCGGCTTGAGGTTGGGCATGACGATGGCCCGCGCAAACTGGCGTGCGCTCGCACCCACCACGGCGCCCAACGCCTCACCATCTCGCAGGTGCAGGTGCCAGGCGTCGGGCCTGGTCAGGGTGAGGGTGTTGTCGGCGGAACTCAAGCGGGTCTCCAGAAAGATCGCGAGAAGTGTCTGAGGCGAGCGTGCGGTCAACTCGCTTACCGCAAGCTCTCGCGTGGCGCATGCAGGGTGGCAGTGGCTCAGGCGAGCAACACCACCCTATAGTCATTGACGTTGGTGAGCGTGGGGCCGGTCATCACGAGGTCGCCAAGCCGCGAAAAGAATTCATAAGCGTCATTGTCTTCGAGCATGCGCCGCGAATCCAGGCCGAGCGCCCGCGCGCGCACGAGACTGTCGGGGGTAAGCCTGGCCCCGGCGTTGTCTTCCACACCGTCGATGCCATCGGTATCGGCGGCAAGCGCCCAGAGTCGCTCGATACCGACACTTGCCTGACCCAGCGCGAGCAGAAACTCGCTGCAGCGCCCGCCGCGCCCACGGCCTCGAACCGTGACCGTGCATTCGCCGCCAGAAATAAGCGCGACCGGTCGCTGGAAGGGTGCCTGGTGAGCCGCGATTTCACGCGCGATCGCAGCCATCACCTGGGCCACATCCCGCGCCTCGCCGGTGATCGTGTCGCCAAGAATAACCGGCTGGATTCCCGCCCCGCGAAACACCTCGGCGGCGGCCTCCAGACTGCGATGGGCGCTCGCGATCAGCCGGTTCTCGACCCGCGAAAACAGCGAATTACCCGGCTTGGGGGTTTCAGCGATGCCCCCGTCAATACCCCGCTCGAGAAAGCCAGAGACCGCGGCGGGCACTTTCACCTCCCACTGCGATAGCAGCGCGCGCGCATCGCCGTAAGTGCTCGGATCGGGCGCACAAGGGCCACTCGCGATAGCCGACAGATCGTCACCCGCCACATCGGAAATCACCAGCGCAAGCACCCGAGCCGGGGTGGCCTGCGCGAGCCGCCCGCCCTGTATCTGCGACAGGTGCTTGCGAACCACATTGATGTCCTGGATGGGCGCCCCGCTTGATAGAAGCTGCCGGGTAACCGATCGGAGGTCGGCCATGGGCACCTCCGCTACTGGCAGACTAAGCAGGCTTGACCCGCCCCCGGAGACCAGCACCAGGAGCAGATCGTTTTCGCTGAGCGACTGCGCCGCCTGGAGAATCTGTCGCGCGGCCGCCTCGCCCGCCTCGTCGGGAACCGGGTGACCCGCCTCCACGACGCGGATCCGCTCGCAGGCAGCGCCATGTCCATAGCGCGTCACCACCACACCCGACAGCGGACAATCGGCTGGCCAGTGCGATTCGACCGCGCGCGCCATGTTGGCCGCAGCTTTTCCGGCGCCCACGACCAACGTGCGACCAAAATGCAGCAGTTGCTGCGGACCAGGCAGGTGCGCTGGCAGCACCTTTCCCGGGTCGGCGGCCGCAACCGCTGCGGCAAAGCTTGCCGCAAGCAGCGCTGAAGGATCGGCCGCGCTCAATCCGCGTAAATACCGGCCTGTTTGATTAGCGGCGCCCACTTGGTGATCTCGGCAGCCAGATGCGCACGAAGTGCATCGGGCGCGGCCTTGGCCTCAGAAACAGGCTCGGTTCCGAGCTCGGCGAAGCGCTTGACGATAACCGGATCCTTGAGCGCCTGCCTGAGCCCCGCAACCAACCGGTCGACCACTGCCTTGGGCGTTCCCTTGGGCGCATAGAGACCATGCCAGACCGAGACGTCGAAGTCCTTGAGGCCGCTCTCGGCGAGCGTGGGCAGCTCCGGAAGGATGGAGAGCCGCGTAGGCGATGTCACAGCCAGCGCACGCACTTTGCCCGCCTTGATCTGCGGCACGGTGTTGGTGGTCTGGTCACACAGCATATCGACCTGACCGCCCAGCAGATCTGCGAGCGCGGGCGCCGTGCCCTTGTAAGGCACCGTGGTGAGGTCGGTGGCGATCGCGCTCATGAACAGGAGACCGCACAGATGCGAAGCCGACCCGATCCCCGCGTTCGCCAGGCTCACCTTGCCGGCGTTTTGCCTCAGATAGGGTATCAACTCCTTCACGTCTTTCACCGGCAGCGCGGTCTTCACGAGAAGGGTCATCGCGACTTCATTGATGAGCCCCACGTATTCGAAATCCTTGAGGGGGTCGAAGGCGAGCTTGCGATAGAGCGTGGGCGCAGTCGCCATGCCGATGTGATGCACCAGCAAGGTGTAGCCATCCGGGGCAGCGCGGGCAACCTTGGCAACGCCAATGGTGCCGCCCGCACCCGCTGCGTTGTCGACCACGAAGTTGGCACCCTGCATCGATCGGCCCATGGCATCGCCCATGCTGCGGGCCACGATGTCGGTGGGTCCCCCTGCCGCAAACGGCACGACGATACTGACCGGGCGCGCGGGGTACTGCTGAGCCCACGCGCCCCCGCTGGCCAGGGCCAGCGTTGCGACTGCACTCAGGGACACGAAAAACTGACGAACCATGTCATGCTCCTTGATTGAAACCACCCTGAGTATGCCAAAGCCTTGCCGACGGACAGGCGCGGTGCCGCAACGCGTTGCCGGACGACCTTGCGCCCAATCAGGCGCCGCGGCGCCGCCCCACCGATGACGGCGGCCCCTGTCCTCAGCCCCGCAATGCCGCTTCAACCGCGCGGCCCACGTCCACAGTTCCGGCGGTGCCACCCATGTCGGGCGTACGAGGGCCGCCCTCGGTGACGGTTTCGATTGCACGCACAATTGCGTCATGCGCCGCCGGATAGCCCAGATGATCGAGCATCATCGCACCGCACCAGATCTGGC
>SXGS01059747.1_pt1 | contig 10999 bp, 7 predicted proteins | sample 3174681 | NCBI WGS metagenome assembly SXGS01 (sample SAMN11356861, study PRJNA531348) | freshwater metagenome | isolation source: freshwater sample F1-80 | place: China: Fuxian Lake, Yuxi | collected 2017-12-25 | reverse complement strand
GGGCGTCCGATCTGGCCGGTCATCAGCGCGAGATTGATCACCGCCTGAGCGGTGCGGGTGGATTCATGGCCCTGATTCACGCCCATCGTCCACCAGAAGCTGACGGCTTTGCCGAGGCGGATGGTTTCGGTGCAACGGAACAATTCGCCGACGGTCAGGCCGGTCTCGGACGCGACCTTGTCCGGCGTGAATTGTCGGACAAAATCCGCGAAATCCTCGAAGCCCGTGGTGTTGCGCTCAATGAATGCGCGGTCGATGCCGTCGTTCTGGATGAGCAGATTCGCGAGACCGTAGAGCAGGACGAGATCGGACTTGGGCTTGAGTGCGAGGTGCTGGGTCGCGTTCATCGCAGTCTCGGTCTTGCGCGGATCAATGACGATGATCTCCGGCCGGTTCGGATTCCGCAGCACGCGCTGCCACATGATGGGATGCGCGATGCAGGGATTCGATCCGATGAAGAGCAGCACGTCGGACTGCTCGAAGTCCGCGTAGGTGTAGGGCGGCGCGTCGAAGCCGAAGCTCTGCTTGTAGGCGACGTGCGAGGTGGCCATGCACTGGCGCGTGTTCGAGTCGCCGTGGAGCGCGCCCATGCCGAACTTCCATAGCGCCCCGAGGAACGCCATCTCCTCGGTGCAAATCTGGCCGGTGCTGAGGAACGCGACGCTCTCGGGGCCGTGCTGATCGATGATGGCTTTGAACTTCAGCGCGAAGACTTGCAGCGCGTGATCCCAGTCGGTGGGCGCGAATTCGTCCTTAGATGAACCGCGCAGCAGCGGCGTGGTGGCCCGGTCGGGCGCGGCGAGTGGAGCGAGGGCTTCCCAGCCTTTCGGACAGGCCATGCCGAGGTTCACGGGGTAATTGGTGTCGGCGGTGAGATTGATGGCCGCGCCGTCCTTGAGATGCGCGTTGAGTCCACAGCCGGTCGAGCAGAAGCCGCAGACGGTCGTGGTAGTGGCCTCGGGCGCGAGACGCGCGGGCACGTTTCCGAGGCCGAACTGGCCGGGGCGTTGCACGAGGTCGGCGGTGAGCGGGCCGGTAAATTCGCGGAGCGAAGGAAGCGCCGGCAGCTTACGGGCGGGTTTGGGATCGGGTGTGGTTGTCTTCATAGGCCGGGCATCTTCGGGGTGACGACGGCGCGGAAGAACGAGTGGCGCTCGGCCAGCTCCGCGAACGCACAGCAGAACAACGCGATGACCGAAGCCGGCACGGCTGTGAAGCCCGGCAAAAACGTCAGGATCGGGAGAAGAATTCCGCCAACGAACAGCGCGGCGATGCGGCTGCGCGTGAGCAGGCCGAGTTCAACGACGAGCAATCGTGCGTGGCGCGCGAGAACCCAGGCGTGCGTGTCGCCGTTCCTCGGCCAGGCTTCGTCGGCGAGATCGGATTCGGCGGGACGCAAGGCGCGGAGTTCGCCGGTGAGTTTCAGAATCGTGGCGAGGGCGAGCAGCGCGGGAAGCCACGGTGAGTTCGATGAAGCGGTGACCGCCCACAGCGCGGCGAGTCCGAGGACAGCAGTGGTGCCGAAGAATCTTCCGATGCTGCGGATGCCGCGCCAGCAAGCGCGATGGGTGTCGTGGTAAATCATCGCGGAGCAGAAGACGGAGAGCAGGCCGGTGAGAGCGGTTGCGAGTTCGAGGATCGGAAGCACGGAGCGCTGAGCATTGCTCGGCACGGCGGTCGGCTGAGTGTCACTGCCGAGCGATGCTCGGCGCTCCGATTGCGGCACCGCGCCGGACCCGGCGTTCCCACTCGGCGGGAGATTCAACGCAAGAGTGACGGTGAGGGCGAGCGGGGCGAAGAGGTTGAAGGCGAGAATCTCGCGGCTCATCCAAGATTTGCGCCAGCCGAGGAACGCGCGCCAGGCTTTGAGCGGTCGGCCCAGATGAAACACGCTGGCACCGAGTCCCGCCAGCAGGCTCACCGTTCCCACGATAGCGGCGAGGGGCTGAACATTCGTCGGCAGCGCTGCGAGGAACACGAACATGCCGACGCTGAGTTGCGTGAGCACGAGCATGAGAATGAGCGGCCAGTGCGCGGGTTGCAGAACCGGAGCAGTGCTCGCTGCCGGCACGAGTCGCTCGGGAAGTCCGCGCTTGCTGAGGAAGCGCGTGGTGGGCTGAGTGATCGAGGCGTCTGGGGAGGCGGGGAGCCAGGCCGAAGGGGGAGTGAGCGCGCGCAATTCGACAGCAGCATCGACTCGCTCCCTCACTGCCTCACTCCCCCGCTCCCCAGCTCTGCTGCCCTCGCCAACGAGCGTGATGCGGATGGCCTCATTCGGGCACGCCTGCACACACGCCGGGGCTTCGCCGACGGCGAGGCGTTGCGAACACATGTCGCACTTGCGGACGATGCCGCGCTTCTCCGAGTACTTGGGAACCTCGTACGGACACTTGAGCACGCAGTACTGGCAGCCAATGCACTGGTCGTCGAGATGGCGCACGATGCCGGTGACAGGATCTTTCTCGTAGGCGAGAACGGGGCAGCCGTTCAAGCAGCCGGGGTCAGCGCAGTGATGGCAGGCGGTGGTGACCGTTTGCGTGAAAGGCTTGCGCCAGTCGTCGCTGACGAGACCGCCGATGTCGCGCCAGGATTCGCCGTCGTCGAGACCGTTGAGCGAATGACACGCGGTGACGCACGCCTTGCAGCCGCTGCATTGATCAAGATCCACCTCGAAGGCGTATTGCTGTCCAGTGGACGGCGGCGTGGCGGGAAGAAGGTCGCGATAACGCGCGGAGGAGAGCGCATGACCGTCGTGGGCACGGGAGAATTTCTCCACCGCGGTAAGTTGCCGCTGCTCAGCCAGCAGTTCGTCCACGAGCGTGAGGGGCTCAGAGGCTGAATCGTTGGTGGAAGAACGTTTCATTTGCCGAGGAGCCGGAGCACGACCAGCGTGAGCGTCACGGCGAGCAGGAAGAAGAATCCGGCTTTGTAGAACAGCAGCGGATTGCGTTCCAGCAACGGAGTGCCGAGACGGTGGAACGGGCGAACCTTCGCCGGGTTCTCCAACTCAAAGATCATCTCGCTGTAGCTCTCGTAGCGTCGCTCGGGATCGGGCGTGATGGCGCGGGCGAGGATGGCTTCGAGCCACGGCGGGACGTGGGGATTGTGCGCGGACAGCGGACGCGCGGGATGGAAGACGGGTTGTTGAAACGGCTCCACTTCGCCGTAGGGCAGCTTGCCGGTGAGCGCCTCGTAGAGCGTGACGCCGAGCGAGAAAATTTCCGTGCGCTCGGTCATCGCCGCGCCGCTGAAGCGTTCGGGGGCTAGATAGCTGGGCGTGCCGGCGCGGCCTTGCATGCTGAAGACTTCCGCGACGCTGCCGAGGTCGATGAGCCGGAAGGTCAGGCCGCCGTCCTTCTCCAGCACGAGGATGTTCTCGGGCTTCAGATCGCCGTGGACAAAATCGTGGCCGAGCAGGAATTGCCCGGCGCGCAGGAGGAGCCGGGCGAGTTCGATGGCGTCGGCGGGCGCGAGCGGGCCGTGCTCAGCGACGTATTGCTTGAGCGTGGGCGCGCGCAGGTATTCGAGCGCGTAGTAGCGCGCGGTCGCGTCGTCCGGCACGAAGGCATCAGGACAGAACTCGGACTTGAGCTGAGTCGCATTCCAAACTTCACGGATGAAGGCGGTGAGGGCGGATTCGTTGGTCGCGGCCTCGCGAGGGGCGAACTTGAGCACGAAGGGTTCGCCGGCGCGGGCGGCGAGCCAGATGCGGTCGCTGGCGCGGAAGCTTTGCCGGAGCGTGAAGCCGTCGATGATGTCACCGGCCTTGAGCGTTTCAGGCACGAGCAGCGCCTTCTCGGCGGAGCGACGGTCAGGCCCGGTTTCGAGGATGCGCAGCGTGATGACGGATACGTCATCACGCGTCTCGTCGGTGGCGCGGCGGCGGACCTCGGCGGCAATGCCCGTGGCGCGTGTGCCGGCGGCCAGCAACCGGCGCAACGCCTCGTCATCAAGCACGTCGCTCACGCCGTCCGTGCAAAGCAGCACGACATCGCCGGCCAGCAATGGAAGCTCCATTCGCGCAGGAGCGAACTCCTCGCTCAAACCCATCGCCCGCGTGAGCACGTGGGAACGTCCGGGATGCGGCTCGCGGTGATCCGTGGAAAGCTGGCGCAAAACCCCCTCTCGCCACAGATAGACGCGCGAATCACCGAGGTTGAGCGCGTGAAGCCGGTCGCCTTCGACTGCCACGGCAGCGCACGTGGTGGCCAGTTCGGTGGCTTCAAAGCGCGCCATGCCCTCCTGATGAAACCGCCCGTTGAGGTGGCGCATGATTTCCTCGACCGCCTTGCCTGCCGGCCAGGCCCGCGGGCGCGCGGGAAAGTTGCGCGCAAGCGTCTCAACGACCCGGCCCGCCGCCTCGCCACCTTTCTTCGCGGAACCGAGGCCGTCGGCCACCACCGCGACGTACACACCGTCGAACTCCTTCACCAACGAAGCGTCCTGCGAGGGCTGTTCCTCGTGGCCGGCGCAGGCGAACGATTCCGTGGCGACCCGCAGCGAGCCGCCGGAAGTCCGGGAGGATTCCACGCTGGCGGATTTTGGAGGCACGCTGCTCACGAGATCAGATGCGCGCGGCGGCCAGCGCGCCCCAGGTGGTGCGCCAGCGCCTCTTCACCAGCGTCAGCCCGCACAGCGCCACGACGCAGAAGCCGGCGAACACCGTCAAACCAAGCGAGTACGAGCCGGTCTGCTGCTTCGACCAGCCCAGGGCGGTCGCCAGCGCAAAGGCGCCCAGGCCGCCGCCCGCGCCGACCAGCCCGGTCATGAGACCGAGTTCCTTGCCGAAGCGCTGCGGCAGCAATTGATAAACCGCACCGTTGCCGGAGCCCAACGCCGCGAGCGCGATGATGAAAACCACGAGGCACGGTGCAAGGCCGTTGATGCGACCCGCCACCGCCAGCGCCACTGCGGCAATGGAGTAACAGAACGTCAGCGTCCGGATGCCGCCGATGCGATCCGCCAGCATCCCGCCGAGGGGACGTGCCATCACGGCGACAAATGTGCAAAGCGCGGCCCAGTCGCCCGCCTGCACATTGGGAAGGTTGTGGACGGATTTCAGGTACAGGACGAGCGACGCAGCCAGCCCCGCGAAACCGCCGAAGGTGATCGTGTAGAAGAAACAAAACCAGTGCGTGTCCTTGTCGCGAAACAAATCCCAGTAGTCGCGCAAACGCTTGGGCTTTACCTTCAGCGGCGCCTCCTTGGAGAACACGGCATAAACCACAAACACCAGCACCGCCGGAATAAGAGCCAGCCCGAACACCGCCTGCCAGCCGTAGGCGTTGGCGATACGCGGCGCGAGCAGCGAATCGATGACCACGCCGATGTTCCCCGCGCCAGCCAGCCCGAGCACGGTGCCTTGCAGATGCGGCGGGTACCAGCGACCGGATTGCGGCAGCGCCACTGCGAAGCTCGCCCCGGCGAAGCCGAGCATGAAGCCCATCAACAGCAGCGCGGAATAGTTTTCCAATCCGGCCAGCCACGCCCAGGCGAGCCCGGCGATGACGATGCTTTGTGCGAGCATCCCGGTGTTCTTCGCGCCGATGCGATCCACCAGCAGGCCGAGCGCAATGCGCAGGACAGCGCCGCCAAGGCTCGGGATTGCCACCATCAAGCCCGTCTGTGAGTCCGTCAGGTGCAGCGCCTCCTTGATGTGCGCGCTCAGGGGGCCGAGCACCGTCCACACCATGAAGCTGAAGTCGAAGTAGATGAACGCCGTGACCAGCGTCGGCCAGTGCCCCGTGTTCCAAATCGTTTCGCCGCTCGAATTGCCTTTTTGCATTCAAGCAGCTCATCGCAGGAGAAATACCAATCCCTGCACGGCGCGGATGAATAATTCTGTGACGCAGCATGAGCGGATTTCTGATGATGGCTGCAACCTTTGAATGAAAGGCTCCAATGAGGAAATGCTTTCATCTGTTTCATTTAGCTATTTCCAATTGGCGGCATTTTCATCGTCACCTGGCAGGTGTTTCCACGAACAATCCCTGTCCGTTCTTGCTCAGGGTGGATGAATTAAAGCTGGCGAGACGAGCATCATTTCAACGCGGGCATCGCTCTTTCGCAACAGCTTCAGGCCGGTTCTTCCGCGACTAGAACCGAATCACTGTCTGGAGATAAAACCAGTCTGCATCCTGCGAACCACCGACATTCTGCCAGGTCTGGTCGATGTATTTTCCGGCGAAGAAATGCCCGTAGCCGCCTTCAATGGCGGTAAACTTGTTCAGCGCGTAGCCGGCGACGACATCAATCTCGCCACCCACGAAGCTGTCGTAGGTGGGATTGCGGCCGAAGCCGTTCGCGTTCGCGCCCGCGCCACGCCCAGCCCCGCCGACGTTGTAGAGATTGTCCGCCGTGTCGGCCATCCAGAAGAGGTGACCCTCGACAGCGAAGGTGAACTGCGGATGCGGCTTCATCTGGAAGATGGCGCGCACGTCGTGGAGGTTCTGCCAGGAGAGGAAATCCATGTATCCATAGAACTTGTGGTTCGTGGGATACAGGTTGTCGAAGGTGTTATGCTCGTCGTCCGTCGGATCGCCGTCGCCGCTGGCGTAGGCGTATTCAAGCGCGACGCGCGGTTTGCCAAATACTTCCTCGAACGTGTAGCCGACATTCGCCATGAACGCGTAGGCGTCGTGGTCGATGCGATCGCCAGTGAGCGTGCCCTTCCAGTTGCCAAACTGATACGCGCCTTCCACCGTGAAATCGAAACCGCCGAATTCGTTTGTGCCGGACTTCATCCGCCCTCCGAGCGTGTAGATGTCACGGGCGACGGGCGCGGCCATTTGGAACGGCGGGAATGAGACCGGGTCCTGGGCGCTCGCGCTGCCGACGCCGTCATTGCGCGCGAAGAAGTAAAGCTCGGTCAATGTCTTCGGAATCTTCTTCGTCGTGAGATGCACGCCGGAGAACAGGTTGTAGTCGTTCCAGGTGTTGAAGCTGTTGTCGTCGGGCAGAACGATTTTGCTCGTGAAGGCTTCCGCTGCGAAGAGCGAGTTCTGCCAGCGAAGCTTTGCGCCATCGAACACGCGGCCAATGTTGTTCCACGCAAACGCGCCGACGAGCCGTTCATCGCCGTAGCTGAGTTCCTGCCGCCCTAGCTTGAGCGAGACAGGAAACTCCTTGTGATTCCCGACGGTGAAATATGCCTGATGCAGGTCCGCCGGCCCATCGGATTCCGGTCCAGCGCCGCCGGGTCCGGGATTCGTCGCGTTCCATGAACGATCGTCTCCGCTGGTGCCGCTGCTCCGGCCCTGCACGTAGATGCTCCACCACTTCGCGGTGTAGCCGACTTGCGCGAGTATCTTTTGGCTGAAATAGCTGTTGTCGTTGTCCACCGTCGTGCCGCTCGTGTCACGCCAGTCATTCACCGGCGGCAGGCCGAGGCCGTTTTCCTTCAGCTCATAGCGCAGGCGAACCGATCCGCCGATGTCCCATTGCGAGTAGTAGGGATCTTTGTTGCGCAGAAAATCGTTGATGAAGCCTGGGAACGGCTGCGGCGGAGGCGGCGGAGCATACTGGGCGATGACGGGCGAGACGTATCCGAGAGCGAGCGCAGAAGAGGTCAGAGCGAGGAGGGATCGTTTCATACAGGGGCAGTTTCGGACTTCAGCGGTTTGCCGAGTTGATCTGAATCAGGGGTTGATAGTTTTGACGGGGAGACAGGCGAAGGAGGAGAACCGGGTGAGACGACAGCGGGTGCGGCAGGCTTGGCGTGTTTCTTGTGGGCGTGAACTTCGAGGAATTCGATCAAATGTTCGCGGAGCTTGTAGTAATCCGGATGCTCCATCACGGCTTTGCGTTCGCGCGGGCGCGGGAAGTTCACTTCGAGAATGTCACCGACTTCCGCCTCGGGGCCGTCCGTCATGCAGATGACGCGGTCGGAGAGGAAGAGCGCTTCATCCACATCGTGCGTGACCATGAGCGCGGTTATCTTGTTCTTGCGCCAGAGTTCGATGAGCACCTGTTGCAGCTCGTAGCGCGTGAGCGAATCCAACATGCCGAACGGCTCGTCGAGCAGGAGCATCTTCGGCTTCAGCGCGAACGCCCGCGCGATGCCAACCCGTTGCCGCATGCCTTGCGACAACTCAGCCGGCTTCTTGTGCATCGAATCGCCGAGGCCGACGACGGTGAGGTAATACTCCACAATCTGCCGGCGCTCTTCTTTGCTCGCGGTGAAGAAGACCTGATCGACGCCGACCATGACGTTCTCGAAGGCCGTCATCCAGGGCAACAGGCATGGCGATTGGAAGACGATACCGCGATCGGGTCCCGGCCCATCGAGTTCGCGCCCGTCGAGGACGATGCCGCCGCCGGTAATTTCATTGAGGCCCGCCAACATGGAGAGCACGGTGGACTTGCCGCAGCCAGAGTGGCCGATGAGCGTGACGAACTCGCCTTTCTTGATGCGGAGATTGAAGTCCTTGACGATGATCGCCGGGCCATTTGGCGTCGGGTAGGACTTGGTCAGGTTGGATAGCTCGACGTAATCACTCATGAGTATGTGGGTAGCAACGGCTCTTCAGACTTCGATCTTCTCCTCCTGGATTTCGCGCGCGCGCTTCGGCCGCGAACGCTGGGCGCCCATCGGCAGCAGAACCGACAAATCTTCCGGCTCAATGTCCGGCAACACCAGCCTGCGCGTCAGCGTGGTCTTCTGCTCGTGTTTGGAGGCAAGCAGGAATTCAGTGACGTCGCGGCGCAGTTGTTTGAAGTGCGCGTCGTGGTTCATCCCCTTGCGGTCGCGCGGTCGCGGGATATCGACGGTGAAGGAGTGCCCAAGCGTAGCGCCCGGGCCGGCGGTTAGCGGGATGATGCGGTCAGCGAGATAGATGCCTTCATCGGGATCGTTCGTGATGAGCACGACGGTCTTGTGGGTCTCCTCGCGGATGCGCGAAATTTCGTCCTGCAACGTCGCCCGCGTGAGCGCGTCGAGCGCGGAGAGGGGTTCGTCGAGCAGCAGAATCTCCGGCTCCATCGCCAGGGCACGCGCGACGCTAACGCGTTGCCTCATGCCGCCGGAAAGTTCGGACGGCAGCTTCCCGCGCGCCGGAGTGAGATTCACCATCTTGATGTAACGCTCGACGTGTTCGCGACGCTTAGCCGCGTCCCAGTCGCTGAAGACCTGATCCACCGCGAGCGCGATGTTCTCGAAGACCGTCAGCCACGGCAGCAGCGAGTAGTTCTGGAAGACGATGCCGCGGTCGGGGCCGGGGCCGGTCACTGGCTTCTCATTGAGCGTCACGCTGCCCGAGTCCGGCTTGAGCAAACCCGCGATGAGACTGATGAGCGTCGTCTTACCCGCGCCGGAGAACCCGACGACGGCGACGAACTCGCCTTTCGCGATGCTGAGATTCACATCCTTGAGCACACAAGTGCCGCCGAAGGATTTGGAGACGTTGTTGAGTTCCAGAAGTGACATGACGCTTAGGCAGTCTTGAACCGGCGTTCCACTACACTCATCAGCCGGTCGAGGATGAAGCCAACGATGCCGACGGTCAGGATGCAGAGGATGATTTGCTCGTAGATGAGCGCATTGTATTGCTGCCAGAGGAAGCCGCCGACGCCGGGCCGGCCCGTGAGCATCTCCGCTGCAACGATGACGAGCCACGCGATGCCGAGGCTCAGGCGGAAGCCGGTGAACATGTAGGGCAGCGTCGCCGGAATCATCACCTTCGTGAGCGTCTTCCAGCGCGAAAGCTTCAACACCTTGGCGACGTTCAGGTAATCCTGCGGAATCGCCCGAACGCCGACGGCGGTGTTCAGCACCGTGGGCCACATCGCGCAGACGGCGATGGTGAAAAGTGCGGCCAGTTCGCTCGCGTTCTTGCCCGCGCCGAGGAACAGGATCATCCCGAGCGGCAGCCACGCCAACGGCGACACGGGCCGCAGCACCTGGATGATCGGGTCGGCCATCTTCGTGAAGAACTTCGAGAGGCCGAGCAGGAATCCCAGCGGCGTGCCCAGCAGCAGCGCGATGAAGTAGCCTTTCGCGACGAGCACCAGCGAAAGCCATGTGAAGCGCAGGATGCCTTGGTCGAGTTCGCCACGCTTTGCGAACGGCTCGACGATGTAGGGTTTGCTGGACTCCCACGTCTCCACCACGTTCGGCAGTGCGGGGATCGCACCGTTCCGCTCCTCGGTGGCGACGTTGCCGTCCGCGTCCTTGGTGACGACTTTCTTGCCGGCGAGGATGTGCCAGCCCGCGAGCACGAGAATCACGCCGAGCAGTGGGAGGATGATCCAGTCGAGTTTGAATGATTTCATAGGGAGCGGACCTCACGCGAAGGGCGGGAAGGCCGAAAAGGGTTTTCAGAGTTTGTCGTGGGCTTCATTTCGTTCGGATTCAGTTCAGTTCGTTGCGTCCTTTGCGTGAGTCATTAGTGTTCAGCCCTTCACACTGCCCACCGCGAAGCCCTTGGCGTATGCCTCCAGGTCGCCCTTGGGATCGAACTTCACGCCGTCAAACATCTCCCAGCCGGACTCGTCCGCCGCGCGATCCGTCACACCGATCTCCTTCATCGCCTCGGCGTAGAGGTCGCCACGCATGACGTTCCTGGCCACGCCATCGTAGTCCGGCTTGCCCGTGACCATGCCCCAGCGGCGGAACTGCGTGAGCCACCACTTCGCGTAGGAGGCCTGCGGGTAGTTGCAGTTCCTTTTGCTGAAGTGCATGTAGAATTCGTCCTGCACCACACGGCCGTCGCCGTAGTCGAGCTTGCCCTGCAGGCGCCCAAGGATGATCTCCTTCTGGCAGTTGATGAAGTTCGGCTTGCTCACGATGTCGCATTGCTCCGGCCGATTGCTCAGGTCATCGAGCCACACGCTGGCTTCGTGCAAGCCCTTGAGCACCGCCTTCATTGTCTTGGGATTCTTCTCTGCGAACTCGGCCGTGAACGCACAGACCTTCTCGGGATGATCCTTCCAGATGTCCTGCGTGGTGACGGAGGTGAATCCGATCTTGTCCGCGATGGCGCGCGCGTTCCACGGCTCGCCG
>SXGS01730766.1_pt1 | contig 11000 bp, 6 predicted proteins | sample 3174681 | NCBI WGS metagenome assembly SXGS01 (sample SAMN11356861, study PRJNA531348) | freshwater metagenome | isolation source: freshwater sample F1-80 | place: China: Fuxian Lake, Yuxi | collected 2017-12-25 | reverse complement strand
GGCTGCGGGTTAAACGCAATACCGTTCAACGAACGTGGGATAAGCTTCCAGCTTGTCAACCTGTAGCGGAGTTTCGCCATTGCTTGCACAAGATATTGACAAGCTGGAAGCTTATCCCACGTTCGTTGAACGGTATTGGGTTAAACGACGAAATGGCTAGGACCGAAAGCCATACCTTGCACACAAAATGGCGCTGTCCAACTAATCTGTCGCCTTGTCACGACGCTCCAGATGCGACGGGACCGGAGGAGCATTCCGACCCGAGTGCGTCAATACACTACAAAACCCCTTTATTCGATCACCTGCAAATCGAAGTCTGCCGAATTGCCAACCAGTTCCGGTGCGTACATGCCGGTGATGGTCGCTGGCAATGCAGTGAAGCGGCCTGGAGCCTCGGCGCGTAATCGATAACGCAGCGAGTGTTTTCCGGTGGCTAACCGCTCTATAAAAAACGTCACTTTCTGTTCACGCAGTTCACGATAGACACTAATGCCGCCGACGTAATAGTAACCGCTTTGTGTATCGATCGGCTCTAGTCCCGCGGGTTTGGCGTCTTGCAACATGATGTATTCATAGTCGTTTTTGCTATCGACCAACAACTCGACTTCCACCTGCGAGCCGCTGGGGAGCGCTTGCAAGTCTTCGAGCGTAACGCGTTCCAAACCGGCTCGCTGTGCGTCGACGACTTGACCACGATCGCCTGCTAGTGCGAGATCCTTCTTAACGGGATCGAGCCGATAGAAGCGACGTTCCACTTTGACTTCCAAGCCTGCCGCCGCGATCTCTTCTTCCAGCGTGAAATTGGTGGAATAAACATTCCAGTAAAGCGGTCCGGAACCTGTCCTACGAATTTCCAGCCTACGCTCGCCAGCGGGTACCGCATTACCAAAAATCTCGATCGTATTTTCGACGTCGAATAAATTCTCTGGAGTGAACTCGACAGTCCCAAGTCGCTTGCCATCGAGTAGAACTTCGGCGGTCACATTGGCTTTGGTTTCGCCGGTCGCATGTAGATAATCGCCGAAGGCTTCGACAACCAGCGCTGTATCGCGGGTACTGGACCAATAGGTCGCGTGCTTGCGATTATTGAGCAGATACTTGACCACACGCGGAGCAGTTGGCCCTTTGGGTTCGACTGCCGCAAGCAACTTCAAATATATTGCCGTCGCCTCAATCTCGCTGCCGTACCAATACCACCAGGCAGATCGATCTCTTAGGTAAGCTGTCTCGTTTTCGGCGTCTTCCACCAGAAACTGCTCGATATTGCGACGCAGCATCGCTGTCTGCTCGGCATTACCCAGTTTATTCGTGGCAATTGCGAACAGCGCTTTGCCATACACGCTCAGATGCTCACGTTTTTCGTAGAGAATCGTTTGCATTTGGGGATTGGGCATGTCTGATATCGACAGAATATGGAACACCAGTGCATCCAAATTGTCGGGCGCCGATTTATACGCGTTTGCGTTCTTGGGACCGGCCATCAATTTCGCCAGCTCTTGTTGCTGGTACTGTTGCAACCAAGCCAAGCCTCGTTGGATAACGTCGGGCACAATGGCTGCGTCGTTTTGCTGGGCGATCAACAATCCGCGCACGACGACCGCTGTCGTATGAGCGCCGCTGTGCGCATGCACTCCGGAAAACCAACCCCAGCCTCCATCGGCATTTTGCATATCGGTCAATCGTCCAACACCAGAGTCGACCATCCGTTTGACTTCTTCAGGGTCGTAAACCGGATTATGCTCAAAGCGTTTCCATTGGCTTGCTCGCTGGTTGGCGGCGCCAAGTTCCTGCGCGTTCAAGTTGTTGGCACGATTCTTCAATCGCGCGAGGTCGACTTGCATGTCGCGCAAGACCTTTTGTGTAATCACCGTGGGTAGAAAGCGGTTGAGCGTTTGTTCAGTACAACCATAGGGATAGTCAGCCAAATAGGGCAATGCGTCGATCATCGCAGCAGCCAGCGACGGGCTCAGGCGAATCGTCAGTTTCGAATGCTCGACGCGGCGCTGATTTGGAACGCGAATCGTAATTTCTGATTTTGGTTGGTTGGGTCGAACCGTACCGGCGTAGCTATCCGTTTTTAGGATGCCGTTGACAATGATGGGTGTCTTCAGTTGCATCGCGTCCGATTCGACATCTGTCTGCGCGATGGCTCGCAATGTCACCGTTCCTTCGGCAACGGCTCGGCAGCGCCAGTCAACGCGGGCTTGTTCGTGGGAAGCAATGCGCACCGATTGTTCGGCGCTGACACCTGGCATCATTTCAAGCTGAATTTCTCCGTCGATTTCTAACTTGACTTTGACATCTTTGGCTGTTGGCAAGTCGTTGTGCACGATCGCGGACAGCACTACCTCATCGCGTTCAACCAAAAATCGCGGAGTCTGCAAACGCACCAGCAAGTTCTTGCGAGTTACCGCCTCGGCTTGCCCCGAACCGACTCGAACGCCCGAACCAACGATCCAGCTCTTCATTTGCCAGCTCGTCAGATTTTCCGGCATCTTGAATTTCGCTGTCGCTTTACCTTCATGATCAGTTTCGATTCTTGCCAACCACAATGCTGCATCGGCGAAATCTTTGCGCACGGTCGTGGCAGCGGCAGGCGCGCCTGTGTCTTGAAGCGCCTCGGCTGCGGGTGCAGCGCTCTTCATCATCGCACCTCCCATCGCTGCCATTGGCGCCATCTGGACCGCATCAGCAGACATAGCCATGCTTGTTTCGGCCTCGCCACGCATCATTCCTCTCATGCCGCCCAATCCGCGAGGCGCACGCCCACCCAACCGGCCGCCAAGATTTCTGGCACTTAGTCGTTGATCAGACTTGCTCATCGAGTCTAAGTCGTCTGCCAACATTGCGCCAAAAATTCCGATCGGCTGCAACTGCGGCAGTCCATTGATTTGCACCGGATATGTTTCCCAAGAGAGATTCTCGGTTCGTTGCGGATGGTGTTGGCGCTGCCATTTCCAAAAGAATGCACGGATATCGCCTGGTAGCGTGTCGGGAGAGATTTGTTCCAGCGATCGATCATAGACGGCAACGACGACTGAACCTGCGACGGGTTGCCCTTCGGGATCGGTGGCCGTGATACGCACCTCGGCTTGTTCGCCTGGCCGATATTCTTGTTTGTCGCTGGTCAGCTTGACGTCGACTACTCGCTTGGCAGGCGGCACAAAAATCTCGCGCGTGGCCGAGTGGACTTTGCCATCGTAGATCGTCACGGCCTCGATAAAGAAGTTGGGCTGGTCGGCCTCGCGGATGTCCACTTGCACGGTAAAACTCTTGCCTTGCAATTGAAAGTACTGAGGGGCGCGGTAGACGCCACCCGAGGGCCTGACAAATAACATCACCACCGCATCATCGCGATCAGCGTTAATCTGCAGTAACATTTTTTCGCCCGGCGCGTATTGCTTTTGATTGGGAATCAGTTCGAGCGAACTGAAGCGAAAATCCTTGCCCGAATCGCCCGCACCGCGCACGGTGAATAGGTAAGCACCTTCAACAGAGTGACCGGCAGCGTCCTTTAACGTCAGTCGCAGTCGATATTGTCCGGCCCGCTGCGATTGGAGTCGATGTTCCAGTTTCCCATCGGCGCCAGTCTTCACCTCGAACGACTGCACCAAAGCCTCGTTGGGTTGTCGGTCTTCATCATAGGTGATCCGCAGTAAATCGAGCTTGCCGACAGCCTCAATCGGCGCACCGTCCAAGGTTCGCGCATGAAAGCTGGCGGTAATCGGTTCTCCCACTCGATAAAAACCACGATCGAGCCATGAGTAGATCTTGAACGCCTCGCGAGCGGCGATGACCTGGCCGTCCGCGGTGATGGTACGGCGAGATGAATCGCGAACTTCGACACTGATCGAATACTTGTGGTCCTGATTTCCGTGCACTTGCTTGGCGACTGCCGTGTCGATCTTGATCGTCGCTTCGCCTTGGGCGTCCAGGTTCACTTCTTGCTCAAGCACCAGTTCCGGCGGCTCGGCACCCCAACGCGGCCACCACGGTGGAGTTGGCATCATGCAACCATGCCAGCGATGCCAGCCCGGATACCAAGTGTACTCGTAACCGCACCACCAGTAGCCTGGGCCATAACACCAATCGTAGGGTTGGACCGGATAGTAGTGATCCGTATAACTTTCGCGAGTCACTTTGACCTTGACGGTCGCGTCGGTGACCGGAGTGCCAAAGTAATACTTGGCTTGAATCTTGGCGGCGATCTCCTCGCCTAGCGATACGGGTTTTTCGGGCGCGACAATCTTCACCTCGAACTCTGGCTTGCGATATTCTTCAACGCGAACTCGCAAATCCGTGGCCATCCAACCGTCGCGGTTCGAATTTACTTGGAATTGATACAACCCGAGTGTGGCGGTTTTCGGCAAATCAATATCGACGACCAAGCCACCGAATTTGTCGGTGGTTGCCGATCCTCGCCAAAATTCTTTTCCATGAGGATCCACGACGCTGATATCGCAGGGGCTGCCTTCGATCGGCGTCGACGGAATATCGGGAGCGTAATTTGCTTTGGCAACCCAGAATTTGACTTGGATCTTGTCGCCGGGACGGTAGACCGGACGATCGCTGACACCAAATGCTTTTGTCTGCTGCAAATCTTGATGCGCATATTGAGCAAACCACGCATGTTCTAGACCGAGGATGCCCAATCGTCCGTCGTTGCTGCGCGCGATCGCCATCCATTGATAGTTTTCAAGGAACTCATCGCGGCTAATGATCACTTGGCCTTTGGCATCGGATCGCTTGGCAAAGTTGCGAGTGACGACGCGGCCGCCGCGAACATCTTGGACATGGCCGACGCCGAAGAACTCAACATTTAGATTGGGCAGCGGCCGACCGGTATTTGCATCCGCGATGTTATACAGCACGCTTTGGTCCAGTGGATGCCGCACCAGCGCGGTGTCTTGAATCCACACCAAGCCACGAGTCGTGTGCGCTGAGTCGTCCAATGATGCGGTGACTACGTACAAGCCCGCTTTCTGCAGAGGCGTGGCAACTTCAATTCGGCGATCCCAGTGGTTCTCGCGAGGCTGCAGTTCCATTTCCCAAGCAGCAGACTCGGGCTTAACATACCGATCCAAGTCCGGTCGCTGGAACAACTGATTGGGAGATTGAATAGGTGGTGGATAACTATTGGGCTCGCCTCCAAAACCTGCATTGCGATTGGTTTGCTGATTGCGATAAAATTCCTTGGTATCGGCCAGCAATTTTTCGAGATCCACGGGTCGCGCCGAGAAACGAACTTGTTTGGCATTGCGATACAGCAGCGAGATCTTGGCACCGCGGCCGGCTGGCTGAGTCGGCACAGAATCGAACGCGCCACGTGCTTGAATGATGTTATCGAGATGAGCCCGTTTGCCTTGCCCCCGGTCACCAAAGCGTTCCAGCGATTGCTTGAGCAGCTCAACTGCTCTTGGATATTGGCGACGGTTCTCGAAAGTGGAAATCAGGCGTGACAGCGCTTGCTCGGCTTGTGCGGAGGATGAGTCTGCGGCCAGTCCTTGAAAGACTCGAATAGGATTAAACTCATCGGCCAGTTCAAATCGCTTGATGCCAGTTGCGAGTTTGGATATGGTCTCATTTTCGGCCAATGTATGAACTGCAAATACGCCAGCCGCTGGTTGGTCGGCGTCCTCTGGCGACTGCGTTTCACTATTAAATCCCGTGTCTCGAAAAATCCACAGATCTTCCTGCAGTGTATCGACAGAAAACTGCGAATGTAAAAACTGAGCCCACACCATTTTGGCCAAGTCGCCAGTTGTCTTGTCGAATTCCATAGCTTGAGATAGCGCCCATCGAAAACGCTCGCCGTCCGATTTGGCTGCAATCCACGAGGTTGGCACTTGGTACAGCACAGGATTGCCGTCAGCGCCTACGCTGGCTCGTCGCGCTGATTGCCCGCCTTGAGATTCGAGATCCAAATAATCGGGGCTAGCCGCCAGGTCAGTCTTAGCCTGAAGGCCCCAGGCAAATTGGTCCGAGCGTTGCGATTGCACAGCAGTAGCAAGCTGCAAAAAGAACTTGGCCTTCTCAGCCGGACTAGCCTGAGTTTCAAGCGATGGTAGAGCCAGTTCCATCCACTTGAGCGACTGCAATCGATCTTGTTCGACGACCTGTACATGTTGTCCAGTTACTTGGCGATTCGGATTTCGAATAAATTTCTGATCGGCGACAATGCCGTAGTGAGGCGCGGCTTGCAGAATTTCTGCCGCGTGCGCGAGCACTTTCCAGTGCTTGCCGTGTAACTGAATTGTGGACAGCAATAACGCATCAACTTTCTCGTGCAGTCCCAGACGATTCTGACATTCCCTAGCGGCGCGTAAATCTGCGACCACGTTATCGGGTTCCGATTTTGGGTCGGCCAGCAATCGCTCGCGCAACTCTAGCGAGTCTTTCCAATTTCCTTGTTGTTGCAACTGCCGCGATTGTCGACGCAGTTCCGCGGGCTCTTGAATCTGCGACCACGCCATCATTGCTAATCCCGTAATGAAGAGCCCTGCCAAAATCGTTCGCAAATTTATCATTTTAGACGCTTTCAATTCTTGCCTTGGACGATTACCGTTGAAATCGTTCAGCCCAACCGCCTACATTCATCAAAGTGTCAGTATCAACGATCTCGAATCGGCCCAAACCATGGCCCGAGAATGCAATTGCAATACGCATTGGCGAACGCCAGTTAGCACGAACCATGCTGCGTATTATCAATTGCCTGTGGAAGCTTGAACTATTTCCTAATTGTTTCATGGTCGAAGAGTTCCGACGAGCGGGGTAGACGCTGGTCGCCAGAGACTAGTTCCACGATTTTGGGAATCAGCCTATTCTTGATAGTCTGCTGGATCGGTAATCGAGGTCTCGGCAAAGCCTCGCAATCTCAATAGACAGGCGTCGCAATGCCCGCAAGCTCTGCCGATTGCATCCGGATCATAACAACTGGTGGTCATCGAATAATCCACTCCCAACTCAATACCTTGCGATATGATTTGCGATTTCGTGAGATGGATGAGTGGCGCGTGGATTTGCAGACGCCGTATTCCTGAAACAGTGGCTTTGGTAGCCAGATTGGCCAGCGCCTGAAAAGACTGAATAAATTCCGGGCGACAATCTGGATAGCCACTGTAATCGAGGGCGTTAACGCCGATGAAAATATCGAAGCAGTCAAGACTCTCCGCGTATGCAAGTGCCAATGCTAAGAACACAGTATTACGAGCCGGTACGTAGGTGATTGGGATCTGATTTCCAATTTCCTCCACCGACTGATGTTTGGGAACCGCAGACGATGTCGTCAGCGCCGATCCGCCGAACTGTGCCAAATCGATCTCTACGACGATATGGTGTGAAACGCCAAACGAATTGGCGATTGCAGTTGCCCGCTCCAATTCGATCTGATGTCGCTGGCCATAGCGAAAGCTGAGGGCATAGACGTCGAACCCCTGACGCAGCGCCAACGCAAGCACAGTAGTCGAATCCAAACCGCCGCTGAGCAAGACAACCGCTTTTTTTTGTGCCGTTTCCATGGGTTCCTATCGAAAGGCAGCGTGATTTAGAATGGGGGCGGTTACTAAATTGCCAAGCGGTTGAAGAGCCGTTTCGGCAAATATAATTGCCCCTTTTTACCGTGCCAAAGTGCGCCTGAGAAGAGCTAGCATTGCGGCGGCTGACATAGGTATCAACAACCTCGAACGAATTGGCAACGTCGGCGGATTGTCCCAACGTGACAGTAATCAACCCGCGATGCAGCCATAATGGGGCTTGCAACATCAACTGGCCTTTCACTTACGCTATATTTCATGGACGGTCAACCTTGGCCAACCATGGTATAATCGCTATGCAGTTTGTGGTTCGTTCTGTCAGGGCCGAATAAGGCGAGCGGCAGATGGGAATTTACCAAGGCCTAAGCGAATACTAGCCCGATGCGCAAGCGAGTGCGTCAATCCTGGCATACACTCGCTTGCGCTTCGGGCTTGGTTTGGTAAGAAACTATCTGCCGCTCGCCTAAGAACTTTCTGTGGATGACCACTTCAAAACAGTTTTCTTGGTAGCAGTGAATGAACATTAACAAGAAATCGGCCGCTTCGGTAATTATGGGTGTACTTGTTTCTGTGGCGCTACTATCGGCATCTTTTGCGCAATTTGGTGGAGGTAGGGGCGGGAGAAGAGCGCCTGATCGGAGCGAATTCCCGATCTGGCAAATTGACAAAGAATTCAAGAGCGACGTGTTCACCTTTGCGCGAGCTGAATTTGATTCAACGCGCGGAGGATACGGAAACCGATGGTCGAACGACTTTCCTGATAGCGATTGGAATTTTTCTTTCCGACTCCAGGAATTAACATCGCTGCAAGTGGATCCGAACGGAGTTCATATGCGATTGACCGACCCGCGCTTGTACGACTATCCGTTTTTGTTTATGAACGGCGTCGGTTCGCTGCTGTTCAGTCAAGAAGAAGCAGATTGCTTACGCAAATATCTGCTGAATGGAGGCTTTTTGATGGTCGACGATTTTTGGTGTGATGGGGAATGGGCCAACATGAAGCAGGAAATGAAGAAGGTGTTTCCCGATCGGCACCCCACGGAACTGCCACTCAGCCACGAAATTTTTCACTTGGTTTACGATCTCAAACAGAAGCCGCAAGTTCCGGACATTCGGACATGGAACAGAGGTTCAGATTTTGAATACGACCATTTTGGTTCTCCTGGAGATGAAAAGCCCCACTTCCAGGCCTACCACGATGATCAAGGTCGCATGGTCGCCCTAATGTGCCACAACAATGATCTCGGCGACGGCTGGGAACGGGAAGGCGCCAATGAAGACTACTTTGCCAAGTACTCCGTTCCCTTTTCGTACCCCATGGGTATCAACATCATCACTTACGCGATGACCCACTGATTGGTTTTTCCACACATTATAACCAATCTTCAAGTACACCTGCTGCAGCCAACCGCTGACGCAGCCGAGTCATGCGCACACAAACATTCACCGATGATAGCCCAATTTGCGTGGCTATTTCTGGTGCGGCAAATCCATGCAATCGCAAATCTAGGATACTTCGTTCGACATCGTCCATCTGCTCCGTGCATTTCAATAGTTACCAAAGAATTTCGAGAGCCGCGATGGCAAAAATGTTGTGAGCGCCAATGGCGCCCATGGGGCTGAGTGGAGGGGGTAGTGCTGGCTGGCGACTAGGCACGGCGAGTGAGGGCGGCTTGGTCGCGGCGGCGAGCGGCGCGGCGGGTTTGCTTGCGGTCGGCGGCGTAACGCGATTCTTCGACTCGGTACTGACGCACCTGCTCGGGATGGGACACGGCCCAGTTCTCGGCGCGCAATGAGGCGTAGTCTTGATTGCCGGCCAGCAGTTGATCGGCGACCTGCTTCATGTAGCTGTACACGTCCAAGTGATGCCGATGAGCCGTCGAGCAAATCGTGGTCAGAATCGCGGCTCGGTAGCCGGCCTCGAGGCTGCCTAGGAACAGCCAATTCTTTCTGCCGGTGGCGGTGTGCTTGACGATTGAGCCACAATACCCTCCTTGTTTTGTTTGTTCGTCACTATGCGTTGACGGAGAATTCCGGCATTTTGCTTTTCGGATGAGTTAGATCATCGGGTTTCTCAACGCCTGCAGGAAAAGATGCAAGCTGTTGCAGTCGCGGCAAATCATCTGCATCAGCCCAGAATATCCATCGGCTGCCGACCTGCTTCGTCTGAACCCAACCTCGGTGACGCCAGCCAGTGAGCGTCGGGGGTTTGATTCCAAGCTTACGTGAGAGTGCTCTCGACCGCCACCAAGGCCCGATCGAATTCGGTTTCGAGCCGATCATCCCCTTGCGTCTGAGAACCAGGAACAACGCGTTGATGCTCGTATCTGTAAATTGATCTTGTCGCGCAGATCGGTAGCCTTCTGCGTTCAACTGTCGAATCATCTCGGCTCGTGGGCAGCCGGAGTTGTAAAGTTCCGTTGCTCGCGAGAGGAGTTCCGCTCCGTTTTTGAGGTCATCGAAGCGCATAACCGTTCGACGCGTTTCATGTTGGCTGATATACCCTCCGGACCAATGAACCGTGACTGCCAGACATTCGGACTGAGCGATCACTTGGACAACGATTTGATCAAAGAGAATCCGCACGAGGTCTTGGCGATCCTTGGCAGACGTTGCATCATTGTTCCAAAGTTCGCGGAAGTTGTTGGACAAGTCTTTGATCGTCTCTCGTTGTTGAGGTGTCAGCTTGCTTGGCCGCTCATGCACAAAACGATTCAGCTCCTCTTCGCGTTTGCGTTGTGATATAAGAGCCTCTTCCCATCGTTTCTCAAGTTCAGCCGCAACCAACCGATTGCTAGGATCGACCTCTTCGTAACGACGACGAGCAAGGTCCGCTTGGTACTTCGCGCGCTCGACAGTCTGTTGATGGAGCTTCTCTAATCGCGCCCGATCTTGTTCGATATCTTCTGCGGCTATCAGGCTCATTTCTACAGCAGTGGGTTCCATCGCTTTCAGGACGAGTTCCGCGACAAGCGGCTCAAGCCAACGACCGTTGAACGTCTGACAAACAGGTTCGCCAAACTGCATGCTGGCTTTCGTGCAATCAAAGCTCGGGATACCATCGCGGTAGTGAACCGACATTCTAGCGCCACACTTACCACACACGACTCGACCGGCCAGCAGCGTTGAGCCACGGGACACACCAAAACCGAATTTCGTGCTATTTTCCCGAAGTTTTCGTTGGTTTTGCTCCCAATGTTCCCAAGAGATGTAGGCTGGCACCTTGTCCCGTGTCCAAAGCGCCCTGAAACTGTACCCGTCTTCAAAGGTATGTGTCCCCATACACTCCCGCATACACGCCGCCTTCATCGGCGCGCGGTGGACGTGGCATAATCGGCTCCTCAAATCAGAATATCGTGACGCCACCAAAATACACGATGTCAGATGATTCACATACCCCCTATGTTACCAAATCGGCTATCGCGGTAGGGACGGCCATTACTGGCGCCATTACTGGCTGCCCCCCGC
>SXGS01347233.1_pt1 | contig 11002 bp, 8 predicted proteins | sample 3174681 | NCBI WGS metagenome assembly SXGS01 (sample SAMN11356861, study PRJNA531348) | freshwater metagenome | isolation source: freshwater sample F1-80 | place: China: Fuxian Lake, Yuxi | collected 2017-12-25 | reverse complement strand
CGGACAACTGCTCGCGTTCGTCTGGTGTGAGCGTCACGCGGTATTTCTTGGGCACAGGGATTACCTCCACACCAAGTGAATCACATCTTCGTCCGAGGCTCCGGTGAAGAATCAACTCCGCCCTGACAGACCACTAGTCCTTGCCTCCCCGGTCCCAAACTGCTTCGCACAACTTGCTTACGACCGGCATTTGTTGGTCAAGGTGTGTACGGAAGGGTAAGATACCGCTGCCTGCTTGCGCAAGCTTGACCGGTTGCGTCATTGCGAAAGGCAAGACTTCCGGAAGACGCCGCTGCGCCGTTCAAACTTCACCCGCACGAACACTCCCCATCGTGAAGCACTTTCTCTCTCCTACCATTCTTAGCCTGGCCCTCTGTGCCGCGGCGGGTTCGATGGCCAGTGCACCGACGATCGACTATCGCGGTGCAGCGCAGTCCGGCATCGTTCAGTTTTCCGACATTCGGGTCGGTGTTGACGCCCTCCGGCGGGAGGGCAGCACCCATCTCACCCGAGTTTTCCCCCGGCTCGGAATGGCAGAAGTCACCGGGCGCTTGGAAGACCTTCACCTGCTGACCGGCCTACCCGGTATTCGGCATATTTCGGTAGATGCTCCACTGTCGAAGACGCTGGACACGGCGGCGCCGGTGATCGGCGCCGATCTGGCACAGCGCTCCGGCCTCACCGGCGCCGCCGTCACCGTGGCTCTTCTCGACTCTGGAATTGACAACCACCGCGATATTCATCTGGATGGGCAGGAGCAGGACCGGGTCCTCGCCGGCTACGACTTTGTGCGACAGACTCCCACCCGCATCGGGAACGATGAGAACGGCCACGGCACGTTTCTCGCCGGCGTCATCGCCGGCGACGGAACTGCCAGCAGCACCACGGGGCCTGAACGCTACAATACGCGAACCTTCCGCGGGATCGCGCCTCGAGCCAACCTCGTCAACCTGCGGGTTCTGGATGCGCACGGTCGTGGTCTCGTGTCGGACGCGGTTGCGGCGTGCGAATGGATCCTGGCGCATCGGGCTGAGTTGAACATCCGGGTGGCTAATCTGTCCGTCGGGTACACCCCCCGAGAGAGTTTCCGGAGCGATCCGCTCTGTCAGGCCACCGAGGCGCTCTGGAAGAGTGGAGTCGTGGTTGTTTGCGCCGCCGGAAACGGCGGCCGGTCGATTGATTCCGACCCGAACAGCAGGACCCGCTACGGATCCATTAACAGTCCCGGCATCGACCCGTACGTGATCACGGTCGGAGCCACCAAGTCGCTTGGCACAGTGAGCCGGAGCGACGACGGTATCGCCAGTTACAGCGGCCGCGGACCGACCCTGCCCGATCACCTGCTGAAGCCGGATCTGGTCGCGCCGGGCAACCGGATTGTCTCGCTTCGGGGGCACGGCCGCGCAATCGATCTGGTTGCAGAAAGCACCAACGCGGTGCCTCTCTCCGCCTACTGGAATCAGGCTCCGGCTGGGACCAGTCGGGCCTATTTCGAGCTTTCCGGCACCAGCATGTCCGCTGCCGCCGTCACCGGCGCTGTGGCCTTGATGCTGGAACGGCAACCGGGGCTGACGCCGGATACCATCAAGGCCCGCCTGATGCTGTCTGCCCGCAAGAACTGGCGCTCGGATGGTCAGAGCTTCGACGTCTTCAGCCGGGGCGCGGGGCTCATCGACGTATCGAGAGCGATCCGCTGCCCCATCGTCGCGTCTAAGCCCGCCCTGAGTCCATGGATGTCGTCATCCCCCTCCGGGGTCACCATTCATCTCCAACAGGCGCTGTGGGGCGATCAGGCACTCTGGGGCGATCAAGCCCTCTGGGGGGATCAGGCACTCTGGGGAGATCAAGCCCTCTGGGGGGATCAGGCACTCTGGGGCGATCAAGCGCTCTGGGGCGATGGGGTGCTCGCATCAGACCAGGCCCTCTGGGGAGATGGTCGGGTTCGGGCGGATCAAGCTCTGTGGGGAGATCAAGCCCTCTGGGGCGATCAAGCCCTCTGGGGCGATCAGGCTCTCTGGGGCGATCAGGCTCTCTGGGGCGATCAGGCCCTCTGGGGCGATCAGGCCCTCTGGGGAGACAACGCCCTCTGGAGCGATCAGGCTCTCTGGGTGAGGAAGTCGAACTGGGCAGATCCTGCCGTGTTTTCCAGGCAGGCACTCTGGGGTGATCTGTCTCGGACGATTCTGAAGGGCGACGAGAACTGATTGCGCCGCGCCCCCGGCTTCGGCGGCCGGAGGTACAATTCGCTGTAGCTCCGCCTGACTCCCGGGGTTCCCTGCGCTAGAGTAGGGAAGCCGTTTTCCGGGAGGATGGGCGCCGTTGGATGTTGTTTCGCAGTGGTTCGGGGAGATCGTATCCCAGCTCCCGGGCTACGAGCCACGTCCACAACAGGTGGAAATGGCTCGGGTGATCCACCGCGCCATCACCGAGCGCCGCCATGCTCTCATAGAAGCGGGGACCGGCAGCGGCAAGTCCTTCGCCTACCTGATCCCCCTCCTGCAATCCAACAAGCGCGTCGTCGTCTCAACGGGCACCATCGCGCTCCAGGAGCAGCTCCTCCACAAGGACATTCCGTTTCTGCTGCAGGCCATCGGACGGCCCGTGAATGTGGCGCTCGCCAAAGGTCGGGGGAACTACCTGTGCCTTCGAAAGCTCGAAGAAGCCGAGCGCGCGGTGCGTCCCGGCAGCAGCGACCTGCTTCAGATCCGGATGGTCCGAGAGCACGCGATGGAGACGCACTGGCAGGGAGATCGATCCGAGCTGCCGTTCTCCGTCCCTAACTCTCTCTGGCGGGACCTCCTGGCGTCGGATCCCCAGGATTGCCTGGGACCACGCTGTCCGAACTTCACCCACAGCCCGCACAAGGTGGCCCGCGACCACGTCGAGTCAGCTCAACTCATCGTCTCCAACCACGCCTTGTATTTCTCCGATCTGGCCATGGGAGGAGGGCTGCTTCCGGAGCACGACATCGTGGTCTTCGACGAGGCCCACCACCTGGACCGCGCGGCAGCGTCGGCACTCACCATTCAGGTGGACCGCTGGCTCTCGAATCGACTGCTTCAGCGGGTTCAGCGACGATTCAAGTCGGTGCCCCCAGCACTCATCGACGAGATCATGCGGTCCGAGTCCGACCTGCTCGACTATCTGTTTTCCCGCGGCCGGGGCCAGTTCAAGCTGGAGCCCGATGCCGCGTTTCGTGAACGGGTGTTGGAGCTGTGGAACCGACTGAACCAACTCGCCCAGTGGCTGGATAAGTCCTCCTCCGAACAGATGGTGTTGCTGGAGGGGGAAACCGACGCCGAACGCGGACGCGCGGAGCTGATGCGGGAGCAAATGCAGGCGGTTGCCACAGGGATAGCGTCGCGATGGAAACACTTCGCCGAGTTGGAGTTTGATGGCCATCGCGCCAACTGGATGACCGTCGACCCCGGACGAGACTCGTACGAGATTAACTCCGCCCCGCTGGATGTCGCCGAACCTCTGCGGGAACTACTCTGGAAAAAACGCACTGCGGTTCTGACCTCCGCTACGCTGGCCGTCGACAAGAAGTTCAGCTTCCTGCGCTCGGAACTGGGTTTGCCGTCGAACTGCCTGGAAGCTGTCCTCGGCTCGCCGTTTGACTTCCCCCGACAGGCCGCCCTCTATGTGCCCCAGACCGGCCCAATGCCGGACTCCGCCACGTACTCGATCGAGATGGCGGACGAGGTAGAGCGTATCCTGGACGTGACTCGGGGTCGCGCATTTGTGCTGTGCACCTCGTATCGTGGCCTGCGTGAGCTGCATCAGACGCTCCTGCCTCGACTCCGTTACCCGACCAAGACGCAGGAAGAACTCCCCCGCTCCCGGTTGATCGAGTGGTTCAAGACCACCCCGAATGCCGTGCTCTTCGCCACCTCCACGTTCTGGGAAGGCGTCGATATTCCGGGAGAAACCCTCTCCTGCGTCATCATCGACAAGCTGCCGTTCTCGAATCCCGATGACCCGGTCATCCAGGCGCGAACGGATCTGATGCGCTCTCGTGGAGAAGATTGGTTCAACGGCTTCGTGCTGCCGCGAGCCGTGCTCACGTTGAAGCAGGGATTCGGAAGGCTCATTCGAACCCGCACGGACTCGGGGCTCGTGGCCATCCTGGACCGCAGATTACTCACCAAAGGCTACGGATCCGTCATGCTGCGCTCCCTCCCTCCGGCTCGACGGGTGACCGGCCTCCTGCCCACGCTGGAAGAACTCCTTACCGCGCCACTCCCTGTCAAACTCCTTCAGGAAGCCGGATACTCCGGCTGGATGAACGCTCCCCCACACGACCTTGAGTCCGTCCTCGGGCCCCCCCGGGACGATTGATCCGGACCACAGATGGAAACGATCCAGCACTTTCTCCACAGCCTTCATGGCGAGGGCCTCCGGCAACTGATCTCGTCCGGGGGATTCGTCATCCTCTTTCTCATCGTGTTCGCCGAGACCGGGCTCTTCTTCGGCTTCTTTCTTCCGGGTGATTCGCTCTTGTTCACAGCCGGAGCGCTGGTGGGCAGCGGGTTCCTGCACGCTCCCGAACCCCTGCCGCAGGACCCGGTATCCGGCATCATCGCCCTCAACGTGCTGCTGATGATCGCAGCCATCGGTGGCGACAACACGGGGTACCTGATTGGGAGAAAGACGGGACCTCGACTGTTCAGCAAGCCGAACTCACGGCTCTTCAAGCGAGAGCACCTGCTGCACACTCGGGATCTGTACGACAAGCACGGCGGCAAGATCCTCATCGCGGCCCGATGGATGCCGTTTGTGCGGACCTTTGCGCCGATCGTGGCCGGAATTGCCGAGATGCCCTACTCCCGGTACATCGGCTACAGCGTGGCCGGCGGCGTCACGTGGATCGCCAGCATGACGCTCCTCGGGTATTTCCTGGGCAGCATTCCCTTCATCCGCCAGCACAACGAGAAGGTGATCCTCTTGATTGTCTTCCTCTCCGTGCTTCCTCCTGTGATTCACTGGATCAAGGAGCGGCGTGGCAAGAGTCACTGATCCCGCCGGAGCCGTGTGGCTGCATGTGGTGGACATCGGCCCTCGACCTCGCGAGGTGACCGAACTGGCCGCGGAGCTGCTCGGCGTGGAGTTCTCTGCTGCAGCAGAGCGACTGCACGCCCTGCCCTGCCCGCTGCGATGCTACCCGAGCCGCAGTTCGGCCCGCGCAGATCTGGACCGGCTGCGCGGGCTGGACGCCGTCGGAATCTTGATGCCCAGAGAACGCCTCGAGTCGTCCGTGGCTGCGGTCGACCCCGTCGACGACGCCGGCGCAATGCCGGTTCGACGGCTGATCCGCCGCGTGCTCTGGGTCCTCGTTCCCCTACAACTGGGAATTGCCTGGATCTGGTTCGTGGAGGGTCGGACCTCGACCGGCCTGTTCGGCCTGCTCCTGGCGATCTCCACCGCGTGCTACCTGCTCCTCACAAAGTGACTCCGCGGCTCCCGGGGTCGTCACCTCACCTCACCCCACGCACCTGACGAACCAGCACGGTTCCAACCACAAACCAGATCGTTGCCAGTCCGAAGACCGCCGTGTACCCCAGAGTGAGCGAGGTGGCCTTCAGCGTTCCCAGGATGACGCCCGTGATGGCGGGAGCGATGACCTGAGGGAGCACCAGCGCAACGTGCCAGATTCCCATATCGCGGGCGGCATCTTCCCCTGAGGGAAGCACATCCAGCGCCAGCGCCCAATCCACGGCGGTGTACGCTCCGTTTCCGATCCCATAAAACGCCGCAACCAGCAGAGTCAACGCGTAGCTGGGATAGAACGACACTCCCACATAGACCGCGCAGGCCAGCGCCATCACGGTCCCAGAGAGGTACACCAGCGGCTTTCGGCCGTGTTTGTCCGAGAGGTCTCCGGCGATCACGCTCGTGGGGATTCCCATTCCGATGATCACGACCATGAGCGTCGACGTCGCCGAGGCCGGGTTACCTACCTTGATCACGTCCTGTAGGAAGTACTGGAAGTAGGGGGAGATCGAGTAGACGCCCATGCAAATCATGGCGCGTGTGATCAGAACCCAGTAGAAGTTCCTGTGGGTTACCGGATCCACGATGAAGGAACGAGCAAATGCGGCGATCTCGAACTTCTCCACGGGTGTGGTGACCACGGGCTCTCGGATGCGCACAAGAGTCAGTACAAGCGAGACCACCAACACGACGATGATGAAGAGATAGACGGGCATGAAATTGCCGTCGACCGCCAGCGCCGACCCCGCAATGGCTCCCACCACCGTGCCGAGCGCCGTCATGAGCGCCTGATAGCCGCTGGCTCTCCCGATCTGCTCGGTCGGCACCACATCCGGCAGGAGCCCCGCGTACGGGCCGCCCCACCAGTTGCAGCCGAACTGCACGCCCGCGAAGAGCAAGGTGAACAGGAAGACGTTCGACCCCTTGCCGCAGGTCGCCATTCCGAGCAGGAACAGGACGTTGATCACCATCCCTGCGATCAGGAACGGACGACGCCTGCCTTCGGGCCGCCGACAGCGGTCCGAGAGGGCGCCGGCAATTGGGGTGACGATCATCGAGACGAGGGCGCCGGCCGGCAGCACAACGGCTAGCCAGGACTCCTTGCTGGCCTCACCGACGATGGCCGCTACCTGCGGCGGGAGCACGATGAACAACAGCGCGCCCCACTGCACGTTGTAGGCCAGCCAGAGGCAGGCCAGGATCAACTGGTCCCCGGTGGAGAGGGGCCGCGGCGCCTCGGGGTTCGAACTTGCTGTGTGAGCCATGGTGTCCCTGGGTCTACCGACCCTTAATCCGAACCTATCCCCTACGCCATGTCGGCGTGTGGGTCGCAGGACCCATTTCCGATCATTGGGCGCCGGTAGGCTGGCGCCGAAGCCACCGCTCCGCGAGCTCGATGTCGCCGAACTTGTCGATATCCATTGCGACCTCCGGGAGATTGACCGGAGCGGATCGAGCCGACATCTTGAGAATGTCGCCCACCCGCTGCTCCGCAAAGGCGAGGTCCAGGCTCCCGGTGAAGACCCCCCACGCAAAGCGAGCGCCGAACATGGCCGCCAGTTGGGGGACGCTGCGTCTGGCGTTCAAAAGCCGCTCGACCCAACCCCATCGCTCACGAATTGCCGGACCGTTGATCAAGGCCATGCTCGAGCCCGTGAATCGCCCCTGTTGGGTCTTCACGTAGATCCACTTCCGATCCGGGAAGGCCCGATCGATGTGCTCACGCTCAACAATCGGAAACACCAGATCGGCTTCAGGCATCTGAGCCAGCGCACGGTCGAGCACCCCGAACCCCACAAGGGGCAGATCACCGGAGAGAGCCAGGATCGAAGAGGCATCTCCCAGCGCCTCCAGGCCCGCACCCAGGTTCGTCGTGATATCTTGCCGCTCGGGGGTCAACGACGCGCCGTACGTGGCGAGCGGCAGACGTGCCAGCTCAGGGTGACCCACCACCACGATCCGCTGAATGGAAGAGCACTCTCGCAGCCCCGCCAGCACCCATTCCAGGCAGGAACGTCCGAGAAGCGGGATCTCCGCCTTCCGCAGTATCTCCCGGTCGAGCTCTTCGAAACGCTCTCGCTCGATCGTTCCGCCGGAAAGCACGAGCGCATCCATTGCCAAGGGCGCCAAGAGTGGTTCGCTCCGACCTGGTACCGGCCGAACTGGACATTCGGGCCGATAATGTTCCAACAGAGAAGCGGTCCTCGGCGTGCTTCCCTGGATCCAGGTACGCCGGGTTGGAATCTCGAACCTTCATGCAGTTACCATGCCGATGATGTCTACGATCGATCTGCTCCTGGTGCTGTGCGCTGCTATCCAACTGAGCGCCCTGGTTTTCATGGGATTCACTGCGTACGGGCTGATGAAAAGCGGTCGAATCGCGTACGCAAAACTGGGGATCCTCATCTCTGCAAGCCGAACGGCGGCCTCCCGGGTGCTGGGCCTGACGTCGGCGGTGACCGCGCGCCTCGACAGGACAACAAACTACCTGATCACCACCAGCTCCCGAGTCTGGAACCGCTGGCTACAGGCGCGGCGGCTCGTGAACGAAGTAGTTGGACCGGCCCGGCAGGTCGCCGTCACGGCTGTCACCGTGGGGACGTCCGTGCGCTCAGCAGCCGACCTGTTCCGAAGAGTGCGGAAGTTGAGACGAACAACGGCGGAGGCCATTCGGGCCGCCCGCAGAGGAAACAGCAGCGCGTGAAGCCGGCCTCCATCATCAATCGCGGCGACACATTCGTCACCCTTCGCGTCTCGACGGACAGACCTGCCGAAATTCGTGAAGCGCTCGCGGCCCGAGACGTGCAGCACGTCTACAAGGGGGATCAGAATCAGGCCTGGGATGCAGTCCTGGCGAATCACTGTCTCGCGCGCGCTGTCGGCCCGGCCTCCGACGGCGTCGATCTCACGTTCTTCGTGCATGACGAGCGATTGGGCACGGCCGATGCCCGGCTGGTTCGACACTGGCGTTCCGAGTCGCGCCGTTTCGTGCTCACCGAGGACTACTACCGCAGCCGGAGCGGCGCCGTGTGGGAACACCAGGACATCTCACACGGTGTGCTCTTCTCCGAAGCGGTATCCCCGGAGCAGTTCGCGGGCGCAGGCATCCACATCCACCGGCTTGCCGATGCCTGGGATCGGCAGGCCGCCGATTGCTCCCGCGACCTCGAATGGCTGGAGGCCCTGAAACACCTTGGAGTCTGCATTCCGGGTGTGTCCCCCGGGCGATGCGATGCCTCCGGACTTGGGCCGGCAGTCCAGTGGACCGGTCTCTCTGAACTCGCCGCGGAACATCCGTCGGCCGGCCTGTACTACGCCCTGACCAAGACGGATGGACTCTACGGGCTGGTGCCGGTGGAGAACGAAAACCGAACGATGGCGGGGATCCCTGTCGGCGATCCCGAGATCGCTGCATGTCTGCGGCGGCTGCTGGTTCTGGCGGTTCGCGGCGCCGTGCGCTTCTCATCCGATCCCTCCCAGCGACGCGGGATTCTCGGTCGCGGGAGGCGTGTCGCCGCGTGGGGCGCCGACTTCCTGAAAGCCAACCCTCGGGCTACCGTGGCGGATCTGCAGGTGGCGTTCGGTGTGTGGCTGACCCACGAGATTTTCCCGGCCGACACCATAGAGATCGACCGGAGCAGCCGGTTCACCCGAATGTCGGCATCGGAATTTGATGGCGGCGAGCTCGAAGATCACTCGCTGCACTACTTCCTCGATCTTGCGCTCCGGTATCCTTCCGAGTTCACGGATTCCTACAACGACGCTTTAAACCGAGTCGGCTTCGGCCTCCAGCGAATGAAGTTCGACCCGGCGGACGGGGTTTACACCCTGCCGTTCTTCGTGGAATTCGCCGAAGCCGATGACGACGGCGTGTACCGGTACGAGCTCGAGCTCTCGGACCCTCACCGCTCCACCGTCCTGCTCAAGAATCCTTCGCGGGGAGATCGGGTCCTTGAAGCCGGCCACCCGATCGACTCCGCGGAAGCGCTCTTTCTGGTGCTCTCAACCGGGCTCAATACCTCGCGTGGATTTTCCGTGGTCGGCAAGGCCGCCGCCTTCAGCGCGGAACTGCAGCGCGCTCCACGTGGGCTGGGACTCCCCCGCCAGGGAAGCAAGTACACCCCCATGGTGGACCACCTCGTCAGCGGACTCCGCTCTCGCGGGATCCTCCGACAACCGACGGGGCTCCTGATCCGCATCGGACTGAACGCGCTCGATCGCTTTGCGGCGCTCGGCTCGATCCCGATCCGAATGCCGGAGTTCCTGAGAGCTCGAATGGGAGACACAGTTGCCTGCGCCCGCTTCGCCAGGGAATGGCGCTCCGTGGCCGCGCAGGCTCAGCAGGCGCTGGAGTGGCTCTCGCGCCTGCTGCCAGGCCAGGAGGTCCATCTCGCGCGGCTGCTGGTTGAGGGCGACTCCTCTCACCGCCGTGTGGGCAAGCTGCTGCGGCAGATGGGGTTGACGGCAGTGCCCGACGGCTTGAAGCGCCTGGCCGAGGAACTGGGGCCCACGGTTCGCGGGGTCACTCTCAGGCTCCTCGACGAACGCGAGCAACTCCTCGAACGCCGAAGGACCCATGCGCAAACGGGACCCTGGCACCTGCGGGATCGCACGGTAGACCGCGAGATCAACCGACTGCGAGAGAGCGTGGACACTCGCCTCAAGATCCTCATGGCTGCGTGGGTGCGCAGACTGTGGCAGCGAGCTGAGTCGTTGACCTACGTGAACGACCGTCCCTATACCCTTTCGCTGTACCTGGCGTTCGGCCTCGCGATCTTCCCCCCGATCTGTCGAAACGTCGAGTTTGACGTGGAGTGGATCTCACCCTGTCCCACCCCAGAGCACGATCGTTCGGAGTGCACCTGACCCTCAACAATCTCTCTGTGGGAGCCGGCGGAAGCTCGCTCGCCCTGGAGCGCCGGTACCGGAAGCCTCAGGCCCCGCCCAGTCCAATTCCGCTCATCGATCGCGCCATCAGCCGGCGCGACCATGGGATGCGACCTAACAGCGGCAACCCGAAGTCCCGGAGCCAGGTATTGGGGATGCAGGTCGACTGAAAGAACGGGGTCAGAGCGAGACTGGTCGACAGGTAGAACTCGGCAACGGGACGACGAACTCGGACATAGTTCTGAAGCGCTCGGGGGACATCCCTATCCGTGTCGAGGCACATCGCGAGCGCCTCCGAGTCTTCAAGCGCAAGATTGAGTCCCTGCCCCAGATGCGGGCTCATTGAGTGCGCCGCATCGCCGAGCAACACCAGGCGCCCTTGCCGCCAATTGTGCATCCAGCAGTGACGGTACGGGGCGTACACCACATCACCCCAACCCGACAGTCCTTCCAGGAGTTCTGCGGTGGGGGGCGCCAGATGTCGCACTTCAGCGGCCCAGGCATCGAAGGAACCGCTGCGGGTGGACTCGGCTGCAGAATTCGGTACCAACCAGAACAGCGTTGCCACTCCGGAACCCGTGGGGAGGATCCCGCAGAGCTGCCGGCAATCTCTCACCCACTG
>SXGS01619636.1_pt1 | contig 11003 bp, 11 predicted proteins | sample 3174681 | NCBI WGS metagenome assembly SXGS01 (sample SAMN11356861, study PRJNA531348) | freshwater metagenome | isolation source: freshwater sample F1-80 | place: China: Fuxian Lake, Yuxi | collected 2017-12-25 | reverse complement strand
GATGCGAAATTACGCGGCGAAGATCCGTTTGCAGCCGTGCAATTACCACAAGCCGTCATTACCTTGAAACAAGGGGTGGGTCGGTTGATCCGGGATGTGTCAGATCGTGGCGTGTTAGTGATTGGTGATAATCGGTTAGTCAGCCGACCTTATGGCGAAGTTTTTTTAAAATCGCTTCCGCCGATGCGGCGGAGTCGAGATGTCGGCCAAGCGATAGAATTTTTGAAATTAATTCATGGAGATAACAGTGAAACTACTGGCAGTTGATACCTCTACCGAAGCCTGTTCGGTGGCGTTATTGCATAACAATGCGGTGTTGGCATTGGATGAAGTGTGCCCACAGCAACACAGCAAACGAGTGTTGCCGATGGTGCAGCAAGTGCTCAATGAAACGGGCTTCACTTTGCAGCAATTGGACGGCATTGTGTTTGGCCGGGGCCCGGGTAGTTTTACCGGGGTGCGGATTGGCGTTGGCGTCTGCCAAGGGCTGGCTTTTGGTGCAGATTTACCAGTGTTTGGCGTATCCACGCTGGCGGCAATGGCGCAAGCAGCGCATCGACGTTATCAAGCGACTTCGGTTGTAGCAGCAATTGATGCGCGGATGGCGGAAGTCTATTTTGCCCATTATCAGCTGTCGGACGCAGGTGTGATGGTGGCCGTGGATGAGGAAATTGCTCGTAAACCGTCAGAGTTACCCGCGTGTTTGTTTACGGACGGCGGATTTGCTGTGGGCACTGGTTTTGTCACGTATCAGTCGTTTTTTCAAGATTGGGCACATTTACAGCAATGCCGAGATATTTTATATCCGTCGGCGCAAGATATGGTGGCGTTAGCGGCCACGCCTTGGCGGGCAGGGCAGTTTATCAGTGCAGAGTTGGCGGAACCGGTGTATGTGCGTGATGAGGTGACTTGGCAGAAATTGCCCGGCAAGTAACGCCATCGTCCATTTTGATTGAGCACGGATGACAGGAATAAGCGCTGACAATCCAGTAATTTCTGTTCTACACTAGTTATTTACCTAAGCAATGAGCAGTTTGGCATGAGCAGTCTTGATTTAGATCGTCCCGACGATATCCAACATGATTCGGTTGCAGATTTCTTCGAGGATTTTCGCGAAGCTTATGAACAGTGTGAAGCGGTACTGATTGACCTTGAACAGCGGCCAAAAGAACCTGAGTTGTTGAACAGTATTTTTCGGGTTGTGCACACTATTAAAGGGAATTTAGGATTTATTGGCCTGTTCTCGCTGATCCCTTTGCTGCAAAGCATGGAAGATGTGCTTGATAATATTAGAAAAGGTCAAATGGATTATGACAGTGCGCTGTGTGATGTCATCCAGTTAACGCTAGATCGGACCAAGCAGTTGGTCGAGGCCAAATTAGAAAACCAGCCGCCGCCGCTGTCATCCGAGGCGATGAAACAAATTTGTGAGTTATTGACGAATTTAATTCAAGTCAGTGGCCAAACTCGCTTGCGTCATATTCGCAACGTCATTTTATTGCTAGATCCGGCGCACAACGTGGATGATTTGCCCAAAGATGATGAGCCCGCCGTTGTACCCGCGGCACCGGTTATTTCTGCCAGTACTCGTCTGTTGCAGCATTACGGCTTGGTTGTGGATGCCGACTTGGCATTTTTTGTCAGTTTGGCGGAAACCCTTGAACATCGGCATCCCAATTGGCAGGGGCGAACCGCGCGTCAATTGTTTTTGTGCTTGGAAATGAACAAATTTTCTGGCAACAAAGTAGACACTCAACAATTGGCGGTCGCAGTGTTACTCCATGATTTAGGCATGTCATTTTTGCCGCCGAGTGTCCTCGATGAGCAAGGGCAGCCTGATGTGGCGCAAGTCAGTTTGTGGCAACGCCATGCGGAACATTGTGCCGCCATGTTAGCTAGCGCGCCGCGTTGGCAAGATGCGGCAGCGATGATTTGGCAACACCATGAGGCCGTCGATGGCAGTGGCTTGCCAGATCAATTGCAGGGCGATGAGATCGCAGAGGGGGCAAAAATTATTGCGATTGCCGATATGTTTGACGCACGCACCAACGTAGTTGGAGAGCAAGGCGATGGCAAACGTTTAATGGTCAAAGCCGTGGTTGAAATTAATCATCAAATTGGCAAACGTTTTGACGAAGCCTGGGTGGCAATTTTCAACCAAGTGATTAAACAACATCAGCAGCGTTTTTTGTAAGCGCAAACATCACTGCGCCCAAACATTTGAACGCTCATTTCAGTGCCATAAAAGCGGCAAAAAATTGCCGCTTTTATGTGGTTCTACCCTTAGTGCCACATAGCCTGCGTTAATTTCGAGTGGTGGCTTGGCATTGTACAAAATCTAGTTATAATGCCTAAGAGAACCGCGAGGATCATTGGCAATGACCGTGACTTATAGTCAAGACATCCGCAATACCACACTCATCACCCCAGCTTCTGGTGGTGCTCCTTCGCGTTCGCTAAAACCACTGCAAGACGCTTTAGACAAACCCACCAGTCAGCAACCCAGCGGAAAAGGCATTACCATTGCTGGTGATGCCGTGGCATTGTTGGATGCAAATTTTGAAAGCGCCACTGCGGATGAAAAAACGTCTTATGATGAACCCGACGGCAAAACTCAGCGGGCATTAGAGGCCTATCAATCGTTGGCAGGACAGCAAAAGCGCGAAGCATTGCAACAATTATTGAGTGTTGATTTATACGCTTAGTGGCGTGCTTTACAGGGCACTTTTGCCAGATGTATTGCTGCCTTGACGCTAAATAGTACCGTTCGGTAATAAATACCTCCAGATATCTGCTCCCTTGGGTTTACTGTTCACATCAGATTGATTACCCTTAGCAGGTTTCGCGGAACTGGAGTGTATCATCATGTCATCATCAACATCGTCAGTGGGTCGTCCACGCGCCTTCGATACTGAGGTTGCGCTGAAGCAAGCGCTCGAAGTATTTTGGCGAAAAGGCTATGAAGGGACGTCACTTCCAGATTTAACCCAGGCGATGGGTATCAACAAGCCCAGTTTGTACGCCGCTTTTGGCAATAAAGAACAGCTGTTTCTCAAAGCGATTGAAATGTACGAGCAGCGTCCCTGCAGTTTCTTTTTACCGGCACTGTCTAAGCCAACTGCTTACGAAGTTGCAGAGGCGATGTTAATGGGCGCTGTGGCGGCCAATTCCGATCCACACAATCCGCCGGGTTGTGTGCTGGTGCAAGGGGCGATTGCTTGTAGTGATAGCGCCAACACTGTGAAAGAAGCATTGATTGCGAAGCGACAAGCCGGTACTGCGCAATTAGTTGCGCGTTTTGAGCAAGCCAAACTCGACGGCGATCTGGCAGACACTGCGGATGCTAAAGCATTGGCGGTGTTTTTATCCACGGTTTTGCAAGGCATGGCTATTCAAGCGACCAGTGGCGTAGATACTGAGAGCCTGCAGTTAATTGCTCGAACCTCATTAGAAGTTTTCAAAAAATAATCCATTTGGCCTGTTCCCTCGTATCTGACATATCTTTGTTCTTGATGTGAGGCTTTATGTTGCCTGTCTGTTTAATCACGGGTGCCAGTTCTGGTTTAGGTCGTGCACTTGCGATTGAGTACGCCACCCTTGGCTGGCGCGTCATTGCAATTGCCAGAAATGCCGAGCGTTTAGCCAGTTTAGCGGCTGAACATCCTCACATCGTCCCGATGAGTGTTGATGTGACCGACGCTGCGGCGGTCGAGCGAGCAGTGCAACAATTAGCCCTTGATTATGCCAAAGTCGATGTGGCGAGACTCAACGCGGGCACCTGCGAATATGTTGATTTGCCAGATTGGCCTATTGATGCGTTTGAGCGCACCTTTCAAATCAATTTTCATGCAATTGCTCTGATGGTTCCGAAATTACTTCCGCTGCTTCAGCCTGCCAATACCGCCAAGTTGGCGATTGTCAGTAGTCTGGCGCATTATTTCCCATTTACTCGTGCTGAGGCTTATGGCGCGAGCAAAGCGGCGCTTAGCTATTTTACCGACAGTTTGCGGGTGGATGTCGCTAGCACAGGCTTACAGGTCACTCTCGTTGAACCCGGTTTTATTGATACACCGCTCACTCAAGCCAACGATTTTGATATGCCGTTTATGCTCACTGCTGAAGAATCGGCGAAGCGGGTGGCTAAAGCCATTGCCCAAGGGGCGCAACGTTATCGTTTTCCCAAGCGTTTAGTACTGAGTTTGTCGTTGTTAAACTTATTACCCTATAACTTACGCCAAAGTGTGGCCGCTCGGATGAAAAAAGTATGACGAAGCCTTGGGTTTTGTTGCTAATTTTTAAATTAGGCTGGTTTGGTTTGGTGCTATTTCCAGCGTATGCCGTGTGGGTGGTGCCACTGGTGTTGTTGTTACTGTTGGTAAAGATGCCTGCTGAAAAACGCCTCGCTTGGTTGGCATTTTCGGTGATTGGCATGGCTCTCGATGCCACTTTAATCGCTATGGGGTATTTAGAAACTTCACACCCGCTGCCGCTGTGGTTGGCGTTGCTGTGGGGCTGGTTTATGTGGGCTTGGCTTTGTGTTTTTTCCCAGTGGCTCGCGCAGCGCTGGCAAGTCTTGCTTTTTTTTGCGATCGGCGGTCCGCTTGCGTATCGCGGAGGTGCGTTAATTGGCGACCAGCTGGGGTATCCGAATGATCTTCAATTTTTAGCCTGGCACGGGGTATGTTGGCTGGTGCTTGGTGGTTTGTTATACGAATGGCAGCAACGGAGACAATATGAATAAAGCAGTGTGGATTGGTGTATTGGCTTTGATTACCACAGGCTCTGCGCATTCTGTCATGACGGCTACGACAGAGACGCCAGCGCAGTCTCAACCCGTGGTGACTGCACAGCCGCAATTACTTGCCCTGCAAACCATTGGCGAAGGTAGATTTCATTACCTATTTTGGCATTTGTACGATGCCAAGTTACAAAGCCAAGACGGCCGTTTTATCGATTACCAGCAAACGGTCCCTTTGGTGTTGTCATTGACTTATCAACGAGACATTAGCCGCGATGATTTTGTCGATGCCACACTGGATCAATGGCGACATCTGTATGGCAAGCTTGAACCGCGCCATCAGCAATGGGGAGAGCGTTTGAAGGAAATTTGGCCCAATGTTGCAGAGGGTGACACTTTAAGCTGTCAGCGTGTTGAGGGCGCAGAGGTCCAATTTTATTTGAACAATCAGTTCTTAGGGGCGATCAAAGATCCATTATTTGCTGATGAATTCTTAGATATTTGGCTGTCTGAAAAAACTTCAGCCACCAAGCTTCGACAACAATTGCTGAAGTTGCAATGAGCGCATTCCCACCGTGTCGGGTAGGAATGCGCGCGGTGCTTATCGTTGCTCGATGAATTGAATTAATTTAGTCGCGATATCGGTGTTGTCCTGAAATCCTGCGAAATCCTGACGTTGTTTCCCCCAAGCGAGCACAGGCACATCAATTGCCGTGTGCGCGCCACTTGTCCAGCCAGTTTTTGAATAATGGTCAATCAAGTGTTTGATTTCTTTAGCGAGTGGTTCTATTAAGTCAGCTTCTGCTTCCATCGCATCTTCGACTTTTGTTAAATCAATTTTCGCGATTGCAGGTTTAATTTTCGCAATTTGTTGGCTGAGCAAGCCAAGCTCTTCTGGCGTTGCGGTCATGCCAGTTTGTGCCGTCCACACGGTAGCGAGTTGCGACGGTTCAGTATTCACTAGTGTTTTTGCAAGTAACGGCGCTGTCTGTTTCACTTTTTTAATCACATCGCGATCCCATGCATAGACGCCATCAGCGCCTAGCGATAGCCCGCCAGTTTCATGGTCTGCAGTAATGACCAGCAGTGTATCAGGGTGCGCGTCGACATAGGCTTTCGCGACTTTGATGGCTTTGGCAAAATCATGCATCTCTGCCATGGCACAGGCGATGTCATTGGCGTGACCGCACCAGTCAATTTGACTGCCCTCAATCATCACCACGAAGCCATTTTTGTTGTTACTCAGTAACTTTAAAGCCTTGTCTGTCATGGTCGCGAGAGGATCTGGGGTTTTATTATCTAGAGCGCTTGGAAAGCCAACAGGGGCGAGCAAGGCCATGGCTGGGGCTTTATTGATTTTCGCGAAATCCTGCCAAGAGTTGGCATATTGAAAACCCGCTTGTTTAAACTCGTTGGCAAGGTTGCGATCTTTTCGCTCAAAGTAGGTCGTACCGCCGCCAAACATGACATCGGCAACGAACTGGCCATTCACTTTGTTATCCACATAGTCATCGGCAATTTCGTTATAGGCTTTGCGTGATTTGTTGTGGGCCATGAACGCTGCTGGTGTCGCATGGTTAATTTGGGAAGTTGCCACAATACCTGTTTTCATGCCTTTGGCTTTGGCAATTTCTAGCATCGTGGTCAATGGTTTGTGATCATGATTGACTGAAATAGCGCCATTGTAACTTTTCGTGTGCGTTGATAGCGCGGTGGCGCCCGCTGCAGAGTCTGTGACGATGGTATCATCATCCGGATAAGTGGTAGCAACCCCAACCCAAAGCTCGTCATAAATAGTCGATTCAACCGGTTTAGTGGCAGGATCGTCCATGTAATAGCGATACGCAGCAACGTAGGCTGGGCCCATGCCATCACCGATCATGTAAATAACATTTTTAGGGGCTGCTTGTGCCATCGCAGGCAACAACCCCAGCATTAACGTGCTTTGGATAAAACGGTTAAGTTTTTTCATCGATTCAGTACTCACAGAAGCAATAACAAAGTTTTCGGCATTGTAAGAGCAATCATGCCAAAGGTATATCGCGATTTAGGGGCTTGAGATTAACTGCCTGATGTAAAAGATATATGACAGTCAACGCGCTGGCAAAGACCATGGATTGCATCTGAAGCAGAACTGGCCTATGGTGGAGCGGTCGCTGAAATATTTTGCAACAACATTGAACTATTAAGTCGGTTTGTCATCAACTAGACAATGGTGTTGAAATCAAGTTCACTCTGATTGTAAATTGTGTAAAAGTCAGGCGCAGAGAAGTGATATTCCAGTCAGTCTGTGGCGTCTGGTTTAAAGCGGTTGATAAGTGCTTATCCTGTGTGTCAATTATGCATATGAGCGCACCATCTGCCCGACAGTGCCCCGTTAGCTATGTTAAAAGAGGAATAAGGTGTATGAAGGTCTTACCTTGGTTAGCAGTTTCCGCAGTCCTTTTAGCTGGGTGTGCGCAATACCCTGATCCTGTGCGGGTGAGTGACACCAATTCGTTAGTGAGTTATGAAGCCGCGATGAAAGCAGGCATCAATCAAGGCACCGCGCGTTGGAGTGGCGTGATTGCCAAGGTTGAGAATAACGCCAAGGAAACGCGCTTAGAGATCGTGTATTTTCCCGCAAAATCGAACGGTCGGCCTTTGCTATCAGACAATACGTTAGGTCGCTTTGTTGCCTATGTTCCATCGTTTTTAGATCCGATGATTTATCAGCAAGGCAAACAAATTACCGTGCTTGGTCCTTTGGCCGCGTCAGAAACGGGCATGGTCGATAAATTCAAATACGTCTATCCAGTGATTTCGCAAGCAACGGTCTATTTGTGGCCAAAACAACAAGAACAAAGCCGCGTAGAAATTCAAACCTGGCCGATGTGGCGCGATCCTTATTATCCTTATTGGGGACCTGTTCGTGTCAGAGCAACACTTCCTACTGGTGCAACTTCAACACAAGGTAATCCAAATGTTCAAAATCCCGGCAAAGTTCAGTAGTCGTCTGAGTGGTTTGTTGCTGGCATGCGGGGTTAGTACCAGTGTGCTCGCCACTACGCCTGTTGAATTGCAGCGCTGGATTGACAGTCCTCAACGCAGTTTGGAACACAAAGCTCGGGATCAATACCGACACCCCGGCGAAACGCTGAATTTTTTTGGCATTCAGCCGAATATGTCTGTGCTGGAAATTTGGCCGGCTCGTGGTTGGTATACCGAAATTTTAGCGCCTTATTTAAAAGCGCAGGGCCGTTTCACGATTGCCAATTTTCGCAAAAATGACGGGACCATCGAAGATGAAAAGAAATTGTTTTGGGCGCGTTTAGCGACAAAACTTGATCAAGATATTGCCAAACATCCCGAGCATTTTGGCCCTGTCACCACGTTAGAATTTGACCCACCGGCGATGATGTCTCTCGGCTCAGTCAATCAATATGACATGGTGGTAAGTTTTCGGAACTCGCATATCTGGAATGAGCAAGGCTATTTATTAGACGTGTTCCGCTCGTTTTTCGATGTGTTAAAACCTGGCGGTACCTTGGGGTTGGTTGAGCATCGGTCGAGTCGCTTATCAGAAATCTCTAGTCGGGCTGGTGAAGGCTATCTCGATGAATATTATGTTATTTCTGTTGCTCGACAAGCCGGATTCATCCTCGAGGAACGTTCTGAAATTAATGCCAATCCGAAAGATACCAAAGATTACCCGAAGGGCGTTTATGCACTACCGCCTACGCTCGCGATGGGGAATGTCGACCGGGAAAAATACCTAAATATTGGCGAAAGTGATCGCATGACTTTGCGGTTTCGAAAACCACAAACGCCCTAATATCCCTTGACTTACGCTGACGATTTCGTTGAAAGACAGTGGCTTGGTATGCAACATACTGAGCCTGCTGCTTCCTTGCTGCGACACGCAAAGGTGAGCCCGGTCACTTATAAGCTCACCCATTTAACCTTGCGGGGCTGGCAAAGTGGCGCGGCAACCGGCACTCCCGTGTTGTGTTTGCATGGTTGGCTTGACAATGCCAACAGCTTTTTACCATTGGCTGCTGAAATGCCAAATGTCCATTTGTTGGCTATTGACTTGCCAGGTCATGGTTTAAGCAGTCATCGCAGTCCAGAGGCCCATTATTATTTATTTGAATATATCGCAGATCTGGTTGAGCTCATCCAGCAACAAGCGTGGTCGGCGTTAACCATTATCGGTCATTCGATGGGCGGCATGATTGCCTCTGCCTTAGCCGCGGCGATGCCTGAACTCGTGGCAAGATTGGTATTGGTCGACAGTATTGGGTTTGTTACGACCCCAGAAGTGGAGACTGCAAATCAACTGCGCCAAGCGATTTTGTCGCGGGAAGGGCGTCGCAAAAAATTTAAACCCAGTTACCCAAGCCTTGCCGATGCGGCCAAAGCCCGACAACATCAGAGTGATTTTGCCGAACTACAAGCGCGGCTGCTCACTCAGCGGGGGTGTTTCGCCGTGTCCACAGATCCACTGACTTACGGCTGGACCGCGGATATGCGTCTTCGGGAAGCTTCTGCCCAGCGGCTTTGTGTTGCGCAGGCGAAAGGACTGCTACGCCAAATCAGCTGCCCAGTGTTGGCCCTGATGGCCGAGGATGGGATTGCCTTGATGCAACAAAATTTGTTGCTATATCAACAATGTTTTACGACATTGACGGTGCGGCATGCGCTCGGTGGGCATCATTTACATATGACCCAACCGCAGGCTATCGCAGCAGTCATTACCGCCTTTTTAGCCGAAAGCGATGTCGTGCGATAGCGCACCGAGAACCGCTGGATTCCATCGAAAAATACCTGACAAAACAGCTGTCAACTGCTAGGTTAAGCTACAGACTGACGAAATGAATGACAGGATGTAAAACCACCAAGATTGATGGGAATTGTGCTTCTCGTTCAATTGTGGGATGATTAAAGATTAGAGTAAAAACTCAGAACTGCTGGTGTGCAGACAATTGTCTTGTTGATAATTTGCAAATGCTAGTAAACCTACTTATAAAAATAAAAGAGCTTACGACGAGGAGAGAACGGTGGATAAAGTCTGGTTAAAGCGTTACCCGACCGGCGTGCCGGCAGAAATTGATGCTGATCACTACAGTTCATTATTAGACATCTTCGAACAATCCATTCAGACCTACAGCGCAAGAGTTGCCTATATCAATATGGGCAAGTCCATCACCTACGCAGAATTAGATACGCTCAGTAAAGCGTTTGCCGCTTATTTGCAGCAAGGGCTTGGCCTGAAAAAAGGCGATGCCGTTGCTATTATGATGCCGAATTTACTGCAATACCCAGTTGCTTTATTAGGCACTTTGCGGGCTGGTTGTACGGTGGTGAATGTCAATCCGTTGTATACGCCGCGGGAATTACAGCATCAGCTTGTTGATTCGCAAGCCAAAGCGATTGTGATTGTTGAAAACTTTGCCCACACCTTAACTGAAGTGTTGCCGCAAGTTGGTTTATCGCATGTCATTTTAACCAAAATGGGCGATATGTTGGGCTTTTTAAAGGGCAACATCGTCAATTTCGTGGTTAAAAATGTCAAGAAAATGATCCCCGCATACTCGTTGCCAAATGCCATCAAATTCAATGATGTTCTGGCACAAGGCGGCCAACTTTCTTACCAAAAGCCAGTGGTTGTCGGTTCAGATTTAGCCTTTTTACAATACACCGGAGGAACCACAGGGGTTTCCAAAGGGGCGATGTTAACGCATCGCAATATGGTCGCCAATTTAGAACAAGTGGCAGGCTGCATTGGTCCGATCCTGAACCCGGGGAAAGAGTTTATTGTCACGGCATTACCGCTGTATCATATTTTTGCTTTGACCGCGAACTGCATCACCTTTATGAAATATGGCGGCACGAATTTACTGATCACCAACCCACGGGATATGCCCAATTTTGTCAAAGAGCTGGGTAAATACCCGTTCACTGCCAGTACTGGCGTTAATACGTTGTTTAATGGGTTGTTGAACTGTCCAGGTTTTGCTGATTTGGATTTTAGTCGCTTGAAGCTGTCGCTCGGTGGCGGCATGGCGGTGCAAAAACCTGTGGCTGAGCGTTGGCAAAAAGTGACCAATACGCGTTTAGTTGAAGGCTACGGTTTAACTGAATGTGCGCCGTTAGTGACTGTCAGTCCATACGATTTACAAGGATTCAACGGCTCAATTGGTTTACCTGCGCCATCAACGCTGATCCGTTTAGTGAATGATGATGGTGTTGATGTTGCCCCGGGTGAGTCGGGCGAAATGTTAGT
>SXGS01217638.1_pt1 | contig 11003 bp, 10 predicted proteins | sample 3174681 | NCBI WGS metagenome assembly SXGS01 (sample SAMN11356861, study PRJNA531348) | freshwater metagenome | isolation source: freshwater sample F1-80 | place: China: Fuxian Lake, Yuxi | collected 2017-12-25 | reverse complement strand
TAAGCCAGCGACTTCTTCTCCTTTCCGTAAAAAGTCCGCTCCTGCAACAGCCGTTCCTGCGCCGTAGTCCGCTTAGGGTTTGCCTTCCTCAAATAATCAAACGCCTCGCACAAAAACCCCGCCGACCCCACCGCCCCATCATAAACCCTCTCACCAATCTTCGGTTCCACCACCTGCACCATCGCCCGAATCAGCGGACGCGGCGTGTAATACTCGCCACCGTTTCGCCCGGCGTTCCCCATATTTTTGATCTTCGCCTCATAAAGATGAGATAACTCATGCTTCTCCGACTGCGACCGGAACCGAAGTTCATCAATGCGATCAATGATCTCCCGCAAATTGTATCCGCTCGAAATTTTGTTCTTAATCTCCCCGAAAATTTGCCCAATCTTGTATTCGATCGTGTTCGGCCCCGTCGCCTTCCGGGTGAACCCCTGCAAATAGGGGAATAACTTCACATTCACAAAATCCCGCAAATCATCCCCCGTCAAAGCCGAGTGATGATCCAACTTTCCATCCTTGCCTTTAGGTGCCGCCCACAACTCCCATCGATACGGTTTATCGAGAATGAACGAATACTTCTTGCCCTCCAAAGCCGCCTCCGTCGCCTTATCCTCCTCCAGTCCATCCAGATACTTTAGGAATAAAAGCCATGAAGACTGCTCTGTATAATCCAACTCCGTCGTGCAACCGGCCTCCTTACGGAGCACATCGTCGATATTTCTAAACGCCTGTTCGAACATGATAACGCCGTTCCCTTGATTTCCCCCAATGTGCCCGATCCCAAGCCCCCATGGCGAACCTTTTCGCCCTCTCCAACCCCCCTCGAATTCCCATCCATGAAATCCGCGCTATCTGCGGTCAAATTCCCAAAATAAGTTCAACTCCGACAGCACGACGTTACAGCTTGGATTGAAGTCTATACCGGCCAGTTTTCTTTCCACCGTTCTTTTCGATCAACCCAGCTTCCATCAACGGTTTGATCAAATCCATGGCACCTTGTTTTGAAATCTTCAAGGCCACCCAGATTTCTGCTGGAGCCATACTGCCGTGATCACGTAACAATCGAAGCAATCTTTCCTGCGTCGGACGGATTGTGAGCTTGCCACCAGACTTTGGGTTAACCACTTGGATCCTCAACCAGATTTTTTCCAACGTCCCACGCAACCCTTCCGCGAAATATTCCAACCACCCGCTGAGATCTTCTCCCTGATGGCGGACCGCTGTGAGCTCCCTGTAGTAGCGCGCGCGGTCTTCCCAATAAAACTCGTCCACCGAGAAAATGTGATGCGCATCAAATCCTCTTCGATAAAGTTCCCAAAGGGCCAGAGCACGGCCCGTCCGTCCATTACCATCGGCGAACGGGTGGATCGCTTCGAACCGGTAATGGATAACTGCGGCGGTAATAACCGGTGAGAGTTCGAACGACGATGTATTCCACCATTCAAGGAACTCGAACATCAACCCTGATACGTCATCGGGAGCAGGTGGAATGTAGTCGCCGACTCTCACATGCATCGTACGGTATCGGCCGGGTTGACCTTGATCCATCACCCCGGCGGCGAGAATTCGATGCAGCCTGAAAATATCCTCGTGACGGAGTTTTTTTTTCGAAGACTTTTTCTGGATGTGACGAAGAGCCTCGAAATAATTCAGCGCTTCGCATCGCGAACGCTCATCTGTAGCTGTGATGGCTCGTCCTTCTCCGAGTGCACGGACCTGCTCCAGTGTGAGAGAATTGCCTTCGATAGCCGTGGAGGCGTGCGTATTACGACTAAGGGAATCTTTTTGAACCGTCGGAATCCAAGCCAGTTGCACAGCTGCCTGCTGAATCCGTTCTCGCAACGCAGCAATCTCCTCCACCAATTTGAGAAAAGCCGGACGGATAACAAACTGGGGTTCGTAGGCCACGATTATGAGTCAATTATAAGTCAACCTATCAGTCAAGCCGTTTTACTAAAACCATCCAGTCGCAACACTGAATAGTGACCGCGGATAACACGGATAGCCCGGATAAAAAAATCCAAAACCCCATCCATGAAATCCGCGCAATCCGCGGTTAAATCCTTATTTCTAGGAACACCCCAGATTAGATCGCGCTTGATGTTCCTCGTCCCCTTGGGTTCCATCAACCCATGAATCTTACCTCCCATCCGTGGGTTCTCGCTTCCATCATCTCGGCCATCGCCGTGCTCCAAGGATTCGCGGCTGCTACTCCTCCCAGTGCTTACTGGGTTTATTTTGGCACTTATACCGATCAGGGTAGCAAAGGCATCTATGTTTCCAAACTCGACGTAAAAACGGGGAATCTCTCCACGCCCGTCCTTGCGGCCACCACACCGAACCCCACCTTTCTCGCGGTCCATCCCAATCACACGACTCTTTTCGCCGCCAACGAAATTGCTGATTTCAAAGGCAAACGAGCTGGATCCGTTACGGGTTATTCTATCGATCCCAAGACCGGCCTCCTCACTCTCATCAACCAAGAATCCGCAGTCGGCGACGGAACCTGTCACTTGGTCGTGGACGCTAAAGGAAAGAATGTGCTCTGTGCGAATTACGGCGGAGGTAGCGTGACAGTCCTTCCCCTCGATTCCTCCATGAAACTCCTTCCTCAAACAGCTTTCATCCAGCATCAAGGCTCCAGCACCAACCCTGATCGCCAAAAAGAGCCCCACGCTCATTCCATCAACTTGTCTCGAAATAACCGATTCGCCTACGCAGCCGATCTCGGACTCGACAAAATCCTGATCTACAAATTCGATCCCGTCCAAGGCACCCTCGTCCCAAACGATCCCGCATTCGCCCCGCTCAAACTCGGTGCCGGCCCACGCCATTTGGCGTTCACACCCGGAGGCAATTTTGCCTACGTCATTAACGAGCTCGACTCCACTCTGACAGGGTTCTCTTACGACCGTATCACGGGCAAACTCGCCGAATTCCAAACCATCAGCACCTTGCCCGCCGACTTTAAGGACGGCAATTCCACCGCAGAAGTTCAATCTCATCCCTCAGGCCAATTTGTCTATGGATCCAACCGTGGTCACCATTCGATCGCGGTCTTCGCAGTGGACGCTTTCACCGGCCAATTGACCTTGGTCGAACACCAATCCACTCAGGGGAAAACTCCTCGTAATTTCGGAATCGATCCCCAAGGCCAATTCCTCCTCGCCGCTAATCAAGACAGCGGAAACGTCGTCGCATTCAAGGTGAATCTAGACAACGGCAAGCTTACGCCGACAGGTCAAAAACTCGAGATCAGCCGTCCCGTCTGCGTCAAATTCGTCCCCATCCCATAACGTCATCCCGGCGAGTTGATAGTTTCTTCGGTGTTGACGCGCTGCCCTCGGGTTCCACAACCTGTGGGTCGTTTTTATGCCAAGAATTCAACGCGCCCTCTTATCAGTCTCCGATAAATCTGGATTAGTTCTTTTTGCCCAATCCCTCATTGCGGCGGGTATCGAATTGATTTCCACCGGCGGCACTGCCAAGACCCTGCGCGATGCGGGTTTGACCGTCAAAGATCTGAGCGACCATACCGGTTTCCCAGAAATGTTGGATGGCCGTGTAAAAACTCTCCATCCTCGCGTCCACGGTGGCCTTCTTTTTATTCGCGGCCACGACGCTCACGAAGCCGCCGTCAAAGCTCACGATATCCCTCCCATCGACCTCGTTGTCGTGAATCTTTACCCCTTCGAACAAACCGTCGCCAAACCCAATGTGGCATTGCACGAGGCCATCGAGAACATCGACATCGGCGGCCCTTCAATGCTGCGAAGTGCCGCGAAGAATCATGACAGTGTGACCGTGATCGTGGATCCAGCCGATTACGACGAGGTTGCAACCCAAATTCGTGAGAAAGGCGAGACCACCCATGCCACTCGTCGACGCCTAGCCGCACGAGTTTTCGCACGAACCGCCGCTTATGATACCGCGATCGCCAGTCACCTTGCCCAAGCATTCGCAGAAAACTCATCCTCGGATCTGCCTCCCGCCCTCACTATAACCGCCCCTCTCGCGCAGCCGTTGCGCTACGGGGAAAACCCACACCAAAAAGCCTCGCTCTACGGCAACTTCCACCGCTACTTCAAGCAGCTTCACGGAAAAGAGTTATCGTATAATAACATCTTGGATCTCACCGCTGCCGCCGCGTTGATCGCCGAGTTCGCAGGTGATCCACCCACCTTGGCGATCCTGAAACACACCAACCCTTGTGGCCTTGGCCAAGGGGTGACCCTCCGCGAAGCGTGGGACAAGGCTTACGCCACTGATAAACAAGCTCCATTCGGTGGGATCATCGCCGTGAATCAAGAGCTAGACCTGCCCTGCGCCCTCGCCATCGCAGAGATTTTTAGCGAGGTCATCATCGCCCCCGGTTTCAAACCCGACGCGCTCGAGGTGCTTCAGAAAAAGAAAAACCTACGACTGCTGCAAACCCTCACCACCAGCCTTAGCAAACCCTTAGACATTCGAAGCGTCGGAGCAGACAGTTTTCTTGTTCAAGAGCGCGATCTTAAACCCATCGCGGTGGCTGACTTCAAAATCGTGACGCGACGCCAACCCACACCCAGCGAACTTCAGGCCATGCATTTTGGCTGGCGCACGGTAAAACACATCAAATCCAACGCCATTGTTTACGTCTCAGCGGATCGAACCCTAGGCGTCGGGGCCGGGCAGATGAGCCGCGTTGATTCGAGCCGCATCGCGGTATGGAAGGCGAGTGAGGCCGGTTTGCCATTGGCTGGAAGCACCGTTTGCAGCGATGCTTTCTTCCCATTCCCCGATGGCTTAATCGCCGCCGCCAATGCCGGTGCCACCGCCGCGATTCAACCCGGCGGATCCGTCCGCGATTCCGAGGTCATCGCCGCCGCCGATGAACGTAATATGGCGATGGTCTTCACAGGCAACCGACATTTCCGCCATTGAACCCGGATGCAAAAACTTTTTTTCCATAGTCTCTTCCTGTGTTTCCTGAGTGTAACCCTTCTACTCACGAAGGCTCAGGATGCGCCAAACAACTCGGCCATCGAGGCACTCAGCCGGATCAAAGGTCTCGATCTCGAGGCTAACCCGGCGTTAAAACGGGCGGTGTTAAAAGTTTTGGCAACGACTCGAGGCACACCCCAATTTGTTGAGATTGTCCGGGATTTCAACCTGACCGATCAAGGCAACGACCTTCTAGATTGTGCCATCAAGAATTCTACCAACTCCACCGGACCCGAGGCCATGCGCCTTCTCGCCTCGCAAGGCCAAACCAACTTAGTCACCACCGCATTACAAGGAACCAACGCTGGCCCACTAATCACGGTGCTAGGCAATACGGCTGAGAGACAATTTGTCCCTTGGCTCACACCCTTTGTTGCGGATTCCACCCGCGAACTCTCCCTCCGCAAAGCGGCATTGATCGCACTCACACGCACACCCGACGGAACCCAGTACCTGATCGAGCTCGCTCGGAACGATCGCCTCAGTGCAGACCTACGATTCATCGCCATGGCCGAGCTAAACAACGTCCGTTGGCCAGCCCTCAAGACCCTCGCTGCGAAAATCCTTCCCTTGCCCCAATCCAACAACTCCCAGCCGCTCCCACCCCTCTCCGAGCTCCTCCAAAAAACGGGTGACCCCACCCGAGGCGCACAAATCTTTCACCGCCCCGAAGTAGGCTGCGGCAATTGCCACCAGATCCACGATAAAGGAACCGATTTTGGTCCCAAACTCAGTGAAATCGGCACCAAACTCGGCAAGGACGCCCTCTACCAATCCATCCTCGATCCCGGTGCCGGGATTTCATTCGGCTACGAGGCATGGCAAATCGAACTCAACAGCGGCGATGAATCCTTCGGGATTATCGTCAGCGAGACCGCCGACTCGATTGCCATAAAAACCCAAGCAGGGATTGTCACCCATTACAAAAAAACTGACATCCGCACCCGACAAAAGATGACCGCATCCATCATGCCTACGGGTTTACAACTCACGATGTCTCCGGGTGAGTTAGTAGATTTGATTGAGTATCTCACCACATTGAAGAAGAAAAGCTGATCCCATCGCGTTGATGAAAAAGCCTCTGACCGTCGTGCAGGTAAGCCTGCCGGACAAGTCCTCCGGTCAAGCCCCCGATTTGTCAGCAGCATTTGAATCACTTCGAGTCGCGGCAGGCCTCGTCGCTTGGCAAGAGATCCGGTTGATCATGGTATTCGAATTACGCCTCGCTCGACTGATGTTTCCGTTGGATCAACTCGATCGCAACGAAGCCGACGCTGCAATAACCCACTGGAATTCGCTAACCGAATCAAAAGCCCTCCTGCACACTTTAAGCGATCGACCCCTTTCCCTGACTCTTCCCCCAGCATTATCGCGAAAAAAATTTGCGGCACTTCTCGCTGAGGCCAACCATTTGTTGCGGTTTTGAGCCATGCCTAACTCGCTCCTCATTTTACACACCCATCCACTGACGAACGAGGAATCCACCGTTCTAGATCATTTGAAAAAAATTGACACCCTTGAAATACGGGAAATTGACCTCACTCCAATGAAGGTCGATTACAAGTCAGTGACCCAAGCGATCCTCGAAGCTGATCGCGTTCAGGTTTGGTAACCCATACTTAGGCGGCTTGCACCAACCCCGCGAGAGGACTCATCGGCGGAACCATCCGTTCCGGATTCCTCAGCCGCAACGCGCCTGCCGCCAAACTGATCGACGCAACCGTGTCCGCAGAGAAGCGAAACATGTGAGTTCGCCCCCCTGTTTCAGCTCGCCCTACCAAATAGGAAATGCTCCATGTCTCCGCATCGATCAACAGGTCATCCAAAAACCCCACCATCCCACCCGCTCCCACAAGCCGATAGCCTTGCACCGTCTTGCAACTGCGGAGGTGAGGGTCAAGCTTTTGGCCGGCCGAAGCCTCATCAGCCACTGCACCCTTCGAGTTTCGGAGCGCATATTGTTTGCAGACAGGCCGTGCGCTGCTAGCAGAGGGTTGTTGTAAAAAAACATCCCGATTTCCACGGAAAAAAAGTTCGGACTGCAAGGCTCTCCCGCTTAATCTTACTTGAGCGGGTGGAATCAGGAGCTGCCGGACTGACTGCCGATCCGCCGGATCGCTGACCAAATGGCGAACCTCCCAAGATCGGTCGTCAAAATAGAGATCTCGCAACTGACCCGAAGTGGCATCACACAGTTGGAACCTTGTCCCCACCAAATACTTAAAGCTATGGAGAGCTTGGGTTCTGCTGGGTTCTGACAGTTCCATGTGCATGGTCAACGCGTCATTTGACGTCGCCGTCCAAGTTTTATTCTACAACTTATTGCCGTTTTTTTTCCAACGCTCGATACGGGTCAGCGCATCCACTGAAAAAATCACGGGGTAAAGCCGTTCGTAATACCAAAGCTTGGCAAAATAGAACCCTATCGGTGCCGGTTGGATCCATCGCCCCTCGTTGACGGCGCGTTCGAGCCATCCGGAACCTAACTCCAACGTCAATCGATTCCGACCTCCAAAATCCGCTAAAGTCGCCAAAGCCAGTGCGGTTTCCTCCACAGAACTATTCCCATCCGCTCCCCACGACCCATCAGAGTGGTGAATTCCCTTGAAAAAAGCTATTCATCGATCCCTTGCGTCCATGAGCGAGGATCCGAGGCTCCGAACCACGTTTGCCGTACCATAAACTGGATTTTCGTCCAACGGATCGTGCTGGTTGCCGAACCACAAGGGGACCCATGAACCATCGGCGCGTTGGGCTTTCCTCAAAAATTGGACGGCCTGTTCCCGCGCCCTTCCGAGGCGAGACTTCAATTCAGACGGCAACCGAGGAACCCAAACACCCCAAGCCCGCAGGACGTGCGCTGTGATGTCTGGACTGCTTTGGTCAAAGGAGAGATGACCCCAACCCCTGCAAAAAGTGGGAATCCCCCCGTCACGATTCTGCAATCCCAACAACCAGCGCACTCCTTGCTCTGCCGCATGAAGAATCTCGTCATCTTCAGCTCCAAATTCTCCCAAAGCGAGCAACGCTCCAGCCGTATCATCAGCGTCAGGCACCCCGCCGGGAAGATCCGTCCATGCCCATCCACCGGGAGCGGCGTGAGTATAAGGGTGGATCTCACGGTATTGCTGCCCAATCAACCAAGCTCTCAAAACCTTCTGTTCATCCTCCGGCAACCTTTTAACTACCGATTCCCCCAGTGCCTTAATCGAAAGTGTTGTCACCCATGTCGAGAGGTTCGAATCAATCGCCCAACTCCCATCAGCCCGAACCGACCGCATCAAGAAATCAATACATCGAGTCGCTGCCTGATGCCTCGCCAAACCGCACCCTGCCAAACTCATCAACACAAAACTCGTCAACGGCGTGGCCTCTAAAAAACCACCGCTCGTCGGCTGGATCGATTCCAAAATCTTCAAAGTCCGAGCACAAAGTGCCGAACGCATCCTCCGAACCACCAACCACCGAGAGGGTGACCGATGATGATGCACCTGCCCGATCGCAATCAACGCTGGCAAAGCATAGCTGACCACCGGCATTTTAACCGCCGCGAACCACCGATGCGGTAGTGCTGCGATCTCGAACGGCAACGGGATCACCTCCTGCCACGCCTCCGGCTCCGGCCCAAGCCGACCCGCCAACGCACACATCGTGAGAATTGGAACCGAGAAAGTCCGATCCTTCCCGTAACGTGCGACAATCGCCCTTGCTAATACCTTTGGCTCCAGCCCTCCCGCCGCTGACTCCAACCATCGAGCAGCCTTAGCCACTGTGCTGGGAAATCGTTGATCTCCTCCCGATACCGCTCCGAACACGGCCCAACCGAGTGCCGTGGTGCTGATATTGCTAAGGCTCAACGGCGTATCACCCCAGCCACCGTCCGAATTCTGCGCCGCTTCCAACCAACGTAAACCCTTCTCAATCAGCGAGTCGAACGAGGCCCCCCCCAACTCCCGAGATACCAGTGCCAAAGCACACACCGCCGTCGCGGTCGATAACGCACTACTCGAAAGTTCACCCTCCCAATGCCCCTTAGAGTTCCGTTGTGCCAACAAATGCTCTTGGGCGATTTGCAGAGCACTCATGCGAACTCACACATCACGGTTGTGATCCCTCGTCGGTAGAATCGCGCACGCCCCCTTGCACCCAAACAACCGGCTCAACAACTGGCGATTACGACTGATCACTTGGTACACTTGCTCCGCCACCCAGATCACCCCCGGAAACCACAACACCAACGCCATCGGCACCATCATCGGCAGACGCATCCCGACAAACCGTAAACAACGGGCACCTCGATAAATTCGTCCCAAAGGCGTCACACAATGAATCGCCTCCAACAAGTCGTCGCGAGTCAAACCTGGTGCCAACACCGCAGCGCGAGGATTCGTGAGAGGTAACAAATCCAACTGATGCCACCAATCCAACCACGTCAGCAGCTTCATTTGAAAAGTGCACAACGGACACTCCCCATCATACAAAACCGTATTCCTCAAAGGCCGGGAATCATCACTCAACTCCATACCCTACTCGTAAACCGACCCGACGAACACCTCAAGGGCAATTCACCACTGATCATCAGCGTATAATCTCATTCGACTTGAGCACACCTCAAGCTCCCTCTATCTTTATACCAAATGGTGAACGTCATCTGCATGAAGTGGGGCACAAAATTTGGCCCTGAATTCGCAAATCGCCTCCAATCCATGGTCTCGCGGCACTTGAGTCGTCCGCATCGTTTCATTTGCTTCACGGATGATCCCACCGGCCTCAACCCTAGGATTCAAACCCTACCCCTACCCAAGATGGATCTCCCCGAAGGCAAAGAACGGGGTTGGCGCAAGCTCTCGACTTTCACCGCGCCCCTAGGGGATTTGACAGGTCCAGTCCTATTTCTCGACGTTGATTTAGTCATCGTTAATTCCATTGATTGCTTCTTCGACCACCCGGGAAAGTTTTGCATCATCAAAGATTGGGCCAAACCTTGGCGGATCACCGGCAACTCCTCAGTTTACCGATTCGAGGCCAATGAGCATCACGATATTTTTGCGTATTTCATCAACAATATTGATCGCGTGAAGCGCGAGGTGCGAAACGAACAGGAATACTTAACCCGAGAAATCCACCAAAAAGGCGCATTGAATTATTGGCCCCGAGACTGGTGCGTCAGCTTTAAACATAGTTGCCTGCCAATCTTCCCGTTAAACTTGTTCCTCGTCCCAAAGTTTCCAGAACACACAAAGATCATCGTCTTTCACGGCGTCCCCAACCCCGAGCAAGCCTTGGCGGGCCAAGGAAAAGATTTCTTCCGCCAAGTAAAACCCACCCCCTGGATAGCCGACCACTGGAAGTAGGATTATCATCCACGAACGCCCATTTTCCAAAGCCACCCTTCTGTACGGCAGCGGAGACTGATTATAGATTGTTTCAGTGGCGACCCGGTGAAACATCAGCGTCGACGAATGCTGTCAAGGCATCACTCAAACGATCCATTTCATAAACTTTCGGTGGGGTATTCTCAATAAACCACGGCTCGCGCAAATAATTTAAATAAAGGGATTCATTTGAATCCACCCGCAAAACATGATCCGCAAGAGCCTCAAGACTCGAGAAGTCCGCAGCATTGATAAAACTACGTGTGTTGAATTCAGTCCCAATGTCTGGATTTCCCCAGTAAATCGGCACTGCCCCAGCAAGCATGGCTTCAACCAATTTCTCTGTGGTGTATCCGGGGGACATCGTATTCTCAAACGCGATAACGAATTTATAATGGGCGACAAACTCAGCTTTATTAGCCACTGGTCCGTTGATATTGTTAAAGTGCCTTCCACCCGAATCGACTCGCCGTTGACGGTTTAGAATCTTGAAAAATCTATTCCGCTCTGGAGCCCGAGGGTTGGTGGCTACAAAACAACAAAAGCGACTTTTTGCTGCAAGCGTGCGCTCCACGAAATCGGATGGTTTAATGAGGGGCAAGGGATCAGGGTGCGCGAACACAAAATAGGGGATTCGGCAAT